>Ga0181560_10006339_pt1 | contig 10336 bp, 1 predicted proteins | sample 011ome_20_FD_133751 | JGI IMG/M metagenome (GOLD analysis project Ga0181560, IMG submission 133751) | Coastal salt marsh microbial communities from the Groves Creek Marsh, Skidaway Island, Georgia - 011509CT metaG (megahit assembly) | ecosystem: Environmental > Aquatic > Marine > Intertidal zone...
AGGTAATCGGTCCCGTCACCGCCCGCCGCGTCGGGCAGCTGGTCTGCGACCTTGGTCACCGCGGTGTAGTCCGCACGGTCCGTCGCGGCGAGCGCCGCATACTCCGCCCCGTCGATGAAATTAAAGTCCCCCGACGCGTCGACCGCGGGCCGCCCGCCGGCACCTATCTCAAGGTAGCCCGATGAGATATCGTAGCGGATCCTGGCGCCGTCGTACTCGACCGAGTCGACACCCGAGTCGTCCCACGCCGCGTCGTCTCGCGCGGTCCAGTTACCCGAGTACGTATCAAACTCTGCCTCGAAGTAGCTGACCTTCTTGCCTGACTCGAGCTTGTCCTGCCACGACCGTTCGACCGCGTAGGTTGTCGAGTTAATGTCATAGAGATCGTAGAGACCCGTCTTGAACGTGTTGGGGTCCAGGATCTGCTGGTTACTAGCGACCGCGCTGGCCGAATACAGCGCGACCAGGAAGTCCTGCTCGTTGCCGCCGTCGACGAAGTCGTCGCCCCGGCCCGGCCGGACGTTATCCCTGCCCTGGCCGGCCAGGATGATATCGTTACCGGCCCCGCCCTCGATGAAGCTATCGTGGATCAGGGTCGTTGTCTGGCTCCCAGCCTGCTGGTTACCGTAATCAGTGTAGGTCTCGTAGACCAGCTTGTAGTTGCCGGCACCATTACCGTCCCCAAAGTCGAGGCTAGGATCGAGGACCACGGTACCGCGGACCATCTGGCCCTGGTGGTCCCACGCGACCAGGACGTCGTTCGACGCGACTTGGTCACCCTTGTCGTCGTACAAGAAGATTTCGAAGTCGCCGTCGACATCGAAGAAATCGTTGGACCCATCGCCGAACACCTCCCGGATCTTGGTGACCGGGACCCCGGATTCATCAGGCCCCGGCATCCACCCGTAGATGTCGCCACCGCCTTCCTCGTGGCCGTGGAACTCGTCGTAGTCAAACACAACCTGCCAGTATGCGTCGGCACCAGTACCGACCTTGACCACCTCATCTAGCGCAATGTAACCGTCCCACACGACAAACTTGTCGTCCGTGGCGTCGCTGGGCGTGTTATTCAGATCGACCTGGTAAATGTCGAACGAATTCGACTCCAACCAAGGATAAGCGGCCTCCGGCTGGTTATTCTCATCGAACATGTCACTGAACACCGCAACACCAGTCTCGACAGGACTCTGGCCAGACTCGGGCTGCCACGTGTAGAGCTCGTCAGCGGCGCTCTGTGTCGCATTATTCGGATCATAGCTATCGCCGTAGTCCTCCATGTAGGACCCGCTAGAGCCCTGCACTTTGATCACGAAGTAGTCGAACTCGTTGTCTGGGTCGGCCCAGTAGCCGACCAGGATATCGTCTGTCGTGTCTCCGTTGTCGTTCGTCGACCCGTCGGCATTCAGCCGGTAGATATCAAACTGGACCTGCTCATCAGCCCCGGCGCCATTATTGGCGTCGGGGTTCCAGCGCATAAAATACTGAGCAGTTTGGCCCGTCGCTGTCGGCAACTGGACCGCCTGGTTGGTATCGATCGGGTTAAGACCGGCGGGTGGCACCCACGACCACAAGTCGAAACCACCCACCGTGCCGAAATTGCCGGCCGCTGCGGGGTCCGGTATATCGAAGAACCCGGCGCCGAGCGCCTCTCCGGTGTTGAAGTCCTGGAACCCATCGAAGCCGCCCGAGAAGTCGGACGCCTTACCCTTACGGAGGTCGATCACGTCCGCGAACTGGGTACCTCGGGCGTTCACCTCGCCCTCGCCACCGCCCCACGAGTTGACATTGATCTCGACCTGGAAGTTGACCGCGTCTCCCTCCTCTCCGGGCGCGAACCCAAAGAAGGCCTGCTCGACGTCGAACAACAGGTCTGTCCCGGTGCCGCCGTAGCTGTCCGGAAGCGTGTCGGTAACCTGGAAGAAGGTCTCTCCCTCCTCGAGGGTCTTCACCTTCTGGGTCGTACCGGCCTTGTACACCTCACCCAGGGTGTCATCACCCTTGGTGACGACCTTGATCGTAAAGACCGCCGCGCCGGCATCGTCCGAGATCGTCATCGGCTTGCCGATGAAGGTCTTCTTGTCCACGCTGTAGCGATCGATCCCACCCGCGTACTCCGCGGTATCGTTGTTGAAAAACTGGTCGTAGGAGAACGAGCTCGAGCCGTTGGCGCCACCGTCGAGTATGTCGTTACCGGCGCCACCGACCAGACGGTCACCGCCCGCGCCGGCGATCAGGACGTCGTCGCCCTCCCGTCCCCACATCTCATCCCGCTGGTCTCCGGTGATCCCCTGGAAGGTCTCAGAGTTCCACCGGATCACGTCGCTCGAGAAGGTACCCTCCCAGCGGACCTCGTCACCACCCCAATGCTCGGCCGTGACCTCAAGATTCAGCTGGTCGTCGTTAAACCGGACCTGCTCGACGTTGACCAGGATATCGATCCCAGTCCCTTTAGAGTTTACGGACAGGTTCCCGTTGCCGTCACGGGCCCCATCAATTACCACCGTGTAGGTGTCGCCCGCGTTGAACGAGGTCAGGCTTGAGTGGAAGTCGTAAATCGAGAGGATCGAGTCAAGATCCGAGTCGTCTCCCGCGTACTGCTCGACCAGGAAACGGTCCCGGTCCCCGTAGTACTCGACCACATCGGCCGCCGGGCCCATCATGTGCATGTCGTAGCCGGTGTTCTGATCCTGGTTACTCGACGCGTGATCACCGCCGTCGAAGAAGTCATTACCGCGGCCCAAATTCACGGTATCCGCGCCACCGTTGCCCTCGACGAAGTCGTGGCCCTTACCGGCGTAGATCCACTCCCCCTCATTGGTGGTCTGGTCGATCAGGTCACTGAAGTCCGTGCCCTCAACGAACCCCATCCCGTAGAACACACCCAGGCGGAGCTCGCGGTCGTCGAAGTAGACCACGTCGATGTTGGTGAACACATCAATACCCTGGCCGGTGTCCTTGGCGTCCTCGATCGCGTAGTAGACGCCAGAGTCCCCGATCAGCGACGACATTGCCGTCGAGTTAAATCCGTTGTCACCGAGGAACGTGATTAATGCGCTCTTCTCGCTACTCACGGACACGTCGTAGGCACCGAGACCGTCAACCACCTTCGAGAGGCCGCTTGTCAGGGTCCCATCCGAGAGCGCGTCGAGGCTGTCCTTGTAGCGATCCGAGGACGTCCGAATCTCGAGCACGTTCTGGTCACGCCACGGGTCAAATGTTGGGCCACTGCCCATGTCAGGACCGCTGAGGCCGCGGCCCGCCCCGTCGATGAAGTCGTTCCCCTTACCGCCGACGATCACGTCACCGCCCGCGGTGCCGGGCGTCGTCACGATCGACGAGGTCGAGGCATCGTAGTCACCGATCAGGATATCGTTACCCCGGTTACCCTCGATGAATGAGGTTCCGGTCAAACCGTAGACCGTGTCGTCGAACCGGGTGCCCTCGTAGAAGCTCTCGGTGACGGTGCTGTTGTCCCAGTCAGTCCACTCCCAGACGTCCTCGGTGACCGCGAGACGTGCGTCGCCGTCGTTGAAGCGGATGATTTCCACGTTGGTCAGCGTATCGGTACCGTCCGGCGAGTCAGTTCTCGTGTCGGTCACGGTAGTCTCGACCACCCCACCGACAACCGCCTGGGTGATTGTGTAGTCACCCTCGGAGCCGCTGTAGACCGCCACGTCGTTGTTCATCCAGGCGTCTTGGCTTACGCCATTGAGGCCACCATCGATGTCATCATCACCGGCGCCACCGATAATCTCATCGGCGCCCGCGCCCGCGTCTATGGCGTCATCGCCAGCACCCCCGTCGATGAAGTCGTCACCCAACCCACCAACTACGGTATCGTCGCCACCGAGGGCCTCGACGAACTGCCCCTGGATTTTGCTGCCGAGTTGAATAGAATCCGCGCCATCAGTCCAGGCCTGGGACTCCGAGCCGACACCGAGGTCCCCGAGATCTTCCACGCCAAAGAAGTCACCAAAAACAGCCTCAATCCCCGCACCATCGACCGGGTCTGCGTTGGCGATCACCTGGAGCGTGTTGTCCGTAATCGCGTAGTACTGATCCCCTGACGACGACAACAGTGTGTAGAGCGAGAATGTCTGCCCCGGCTCGGCGTTCTCCTTGATGATCTGCTCAAACTCGGTACCCCGGATAGCCACCTTCTCCCAACGGGCGCCCGCCTCTTCGGCAATCAGATCGACACTGGCAGCTGTCCCGGATGCCTGTCCAGATATGTTGATAAACGCGACCGCGACCCCACCACCGGCCTCAAACCCGAACTCGTCAATGGCTGCCTCGGACACAGCGAAGGTCATACTGGTGCCGGGAGACGCCTCCACCATGACCACGCCACCGGCAGCCTTCAGTGGATCAAAAATATCTCTGTACTGCTTCCCAGCCTCAACATCAGCCTCCAGCATCTGGATCCGATCAACTGCGTTTACTGCGCCCTTGTTCGACACCACGATACCCGAGTCGCCATCCGCATATATAGGAAGCGCGGACGGACCTGACTCAAATCCGCCCGACATTCCGTCGTCTCCCATCACTGCGGGGAAGAAGCCGGCCGTAGCCCCTGACACTCCAAACACAAGCTCTACCACGGTCGACTGACCCACATCGGTCGCAAAATCAACGATGTATCCCTGAGAAGTAACCTCGCCAACCTTACCGATCACCCCCGACCAATCAGCCGGGTCCGACGCGACCGCCGTGTTGATGGCCGACACCAGCTCTCCCTCAAAGGTGGCGGCCTGGCCGGCCGCGCCCGATGGCGGGTTGGGGCCATCAAATTCCACAGCAACGAAGACCGGACCAGCATGATTCTGAACAGCGGTCCCTAGTTCGCTGTACCCGTCATTGTTAATGACGACCGCCTCGGCGGGGATCGGACCAACGGTGACGTTGTTAGTCGCTGTGCCAAAAGAAGTGACGCTCATAGGAGACTCCCGGGACTAGGCCCTGTCTGGTTCTGGTGGTTGATAGTGGAAACGCGACCCGGGGCTACTTCGTGAGGGCCCGGTTGGGTCGATGTCCGATTTTTATTTGGATTGATTACGAGCGACAGATGACTCACAGCAGACAGATTTGTCTGCCGCGTCGCTACCCGTCTTGGTATGGTGGGCCGTTTGTGGCGTCGGTCGCTCATATCAGCCTCTTTCTCTTATTTCCATACACCGAAAAATACGCGGTTTAGAGTAAAAATCAACCCTCAAATGATAGCAAACGAAACCGCGCCCGATAGGTCTGTCTCATTGAGGGTAGAGAGATTGTCAAGTTCAATTGTTGCGACCCCCCAGTGGATAAGGGTACCGTCCCAGGTCCAGGTCGACGGGTCGGTACCCGTGCCGAGTAACCGGATAGAATCAACCGCCGGATCAAAATCCGTGATCCGGTCGGATCCGGCGCTTTGGGTGAAGTCGAAGCGGTCGCTGCCCGAGCCACCTGTCATCTCATCGTCTCCAGCGCCCCCACTCAGGACATCGTCACCGGCGCCGCCATCTATTATATCGTCGCCATCGCCGGCCCAGAGGACATCGTCACCGGTGCCGCCATCCAGCGTCACCGTGAGACCATCCAAGGAGAAGTCTGGCGACGTCAGATCAATCAGATCGTCACCCTGGCCACCACTGATCGACTCGACATTGACCATCCTGGCAGTCGTGCCTTGACCCGTGTAATCCGCCTCAGTTGAAACACCGGCAATCAGCCTAGACAGCGCGTCATGCAAAAAAAATGCGTCCGATAACTCGGTCAAGAAAATCCGGTCGTCACCACCACCACCGAGGCACACGTCATCAAACCGGGCCTTACCCGCTATCTCGACCCACTCCCCCGTACCGACCTGCGACCCGTAGCCAACATTATGCGCACCAATACCGCCACCCCAAGACCGATCGGATGTTAGATAAATTGAGTCATCACCATCGCCAGCGTTGACCTGATCAGCGCCACGTCCGGCCGTCAGCGTATCCGACCCTGACCCAGACGCAAGCATGTTATCGAGATCATTGCCGACGATCACATCGTCACCAGACCCCGATGAGGCCCGCTCGATGGCGGAACCTTGTGCGATCAAATAACCGCCAGCGAATTCACCGGTCTGGCTGTACGACAAATAACCACCACTGTCGGCACTCCCATCCAGTGGTGCGTCTCTGAGGTCAATCACACAAGCCTCAATGGCGGCTGAAAAGTCGATGAGATCGTTTCCATCCGCATCCCAGATCGCTGTCATTGACGGGGGACTCGAGTACGACGAGTCTGAGGAGGCTGTCGTCTGGTTTTCGCCGTACAGTGCTTGCAGCGCGGCAATATCAAAGGTACTCATCGGTGGCGACGTGATAGAGACAGGAATGACGTCAGGCCTCACGTTGCCGTAAGACATGACCGTCCAATACGAGGTATTCAGCTGATTCGTACCCGGGTGGGAGTCGCTGAGGACTCCGTCAAGGGCTGTCGTACCGTGCCCGCTCTCGAAAGGGTGCGCGATACCAAGGGTATGACAAAGCTCGTGGACGAGTACATCCAGCCCGAAGTCGTCGATATCGACGACGAAGGTATCGTCGTACGGGTAACCGGAGTAGCCCGCGTAGGTCGTGATCGACTGCACCAGCTGGAAATTCTTGTCAGACGCCTCGCCATCTGCCACCTCGGAAAACGTGACCCCACACACCGATGATATGAGATCCATGGCATCCGTCATGGTCGCCCTCTGCTCCTCAGACCATGCTGTCGTGGTCGAGGAAACCGTGTACTCGTCTGACGATGACGGTGTCTCGCCGGCGGCGGCGAATCGATAGGTCACCTCGGTATCCAGAAACCACTGGTTGGATACCAGGGTACTCAGTACCGGGTTATCCTCGACACCTGAACGAGCGAGGAAAACCGACGAGTCCATGAGGGATCGGATCTGGTCGTTGCTCAACTTTTGGGTATAACTCGGGTGAGCCTCTCCATCCTCAAGATAGTATAGGTGGGCAACCGCGTCGTCCCCGGTGGTTATGTTAATACCCGAGTGCTGGTAGTCCTCGATCCTGTCTGACTCAGAGACGTTCTCGGCCGTGGCGAGACGGACGGTATCTGAAAATGAAATGCTATCGTCGGCCACATCGAAAAGCTGGTTCGTTATAAACGTCGACCCGCCTGATAAAGCTGAGCCAGAGAGGCTCGCGAACTCGACTCCGTAGGCATACTCGGAGAAACCCACCCCATCGACCGACCAACCTTCAGCGATATCTGAGACTGACACAGTGAGATCAACAATACCGACCGGGTCATCAGAGCTGCCATAACCGATCACTGCGATAGGACCGAGGTCCGAGACAGTGTTCCAGCTGACGGTCCCATCCGATGACACTGTGTTCTTTTTTAGGTCCAACGAATCGCTCGAGATATAGTCAAAGTGCCACCCGTCCTTGAGCCGCAGTTGGCCTGACTCGAACTCAAAGTATGACCCCAGGGACGGATTCTTGAACCCCCACTCAGCCACTTCACCGAGTGAGGTCGGGTCCATATCCGCGATAGCTGCGTTGGCGTCGTGCTCGTTTGGGCTCAGAGCGGTGTAGGCATCCGACTCGTCGAAATCCGAGAAAGCGGGGAGCAGCTCGAACCAGTCGTCGGTCTCGTTGACTTGAATTGCGACACCCCAGTCAGAGACATCTAACGAGCTGCTTGTACCGTCCTCGTTGACCTTACGGAGCGACTCCGTCTCGTAGTCAAAGTAGACCCTCGCGGCCAGAGAGACAGTCGAGCCAGACACATCGAAGAAGTGAGCCGCGTTGGAGTGACTCGGATGCACCGCGTATGTGTAGCCCGGGTCGAGTGATGCTACCTGTGTCCCGAAACGCTGGTCTTGGTAGTTCTGCAGCGATAGTACGTAACTAGACAATGTCTCTGATCCGCGTCTGGCCTGATGCTGGGGAGCTTAAACTATACTAGATCGAGGACCACGTTTGATAGGCTCGAGTCGTCGATGTCGCCAAACGCACCGACGTAGAACTCAGCGAAACCATTGTCGGCAACAATCTCGGTCGAGTATTCATTGCTGTCATTCAGGGCATACGCGATAAACGACGGCGCCGACGCGAGTCCGACGATGGTCTTAAGTACCAAGACGGCGTCCGAGATATTCACCAAATTGTCGCCGTTCACGTCTGCGATAAACTGCTCCTGGGTATCCAACGGGGACAGTCCGACGATGTGCTTCAACACCGACACCGCGTCCGAAATATTCACGGACGCCGTGAGGGAGGAAGAGCTCAGATCAATCTCGAACCCCCCGTCGGATACCTGATCCGCTAAGAAAGTCGCGACCTCTCCGGAAACTGCTGTGGTAGACAGCGTCTCGCCGGACGCGCTGAGCGACGCCGTAAAGGACGCCGTGTCGGACCCGACCACGACCCCATCATGGCCAGGGACTTTCCCGACAAGCAGGTTGTTCGTGGCCGGTTTGATCAGGTGGTACTCAGTAGTCAGGGTAGTCGTCGACCCACCCACGGCATACTCGATCGATGCCCGGAGATACTGACCCTGATAGCCAGACCCCAAGGTAGGCCCCACCCCCGTCAGAGAGCTATCATCGGACCACACGGTCCGATCCGCCGAAGTCTGCCAGGTAATATTCAGGTCACCGGTTGATAAACCATACAGCGTGGTGAGGTCCGACACATCCATCGTAATTGGGGAGCCGACAGCCACACGCTGTAGGTCCACACCGAGGCTCTCGACAACGGAGATCGTAAACGAGTCGGTGGTCGACGCGTTCGATTCCCCGGAGTCGTCGGTCGCCGTGACCGTGAACTGGTATTCCCCAGGGCCGGTCAGGACCGAGGAGTCGAGGGTCACAACTGTCCCCTGTAACGACACCCAGCCAGGCAGGTTGGAACCGTCGGTCATCGCCAGGGCGTAGCTGATGACGTCACCATCACTATCGGTGTAGTAGTCGTCGAGGTCGATCACCAGGTCGGAAGAGCAGGACGCCGACGCGACCAGCATCGTAGAGTTAGGGACCGCGGTGACCGACGAAGGTGGGTTGTTGACGTCCGATACCACAACCGAGTAGGTCACCGTGGTGGGCGAACTGTCCAGCGCGAAAGACGACCGGTCGGTGACCTCAATGCTTAGACTGGTCCCAGTGGTCGCATCACCGGTCTGGGGGGCGAGGGCTATCGTCTGGGCTGTCTCGTCGACAGATATCCAGGCCGGGAGTGTCGCTGAGCCATCATACTTGACACGGTAACGGAGTGTGTCACCGTCGGCATCGGTGAAGATCGAACTGTAGCTGACCGTCGTTGTTGACCCCTCGTTGATCGCGAAGTCCGCGTCCGTCAGGCCATGCGTGCTGGTCTCGACAGGAGCCGTGTTCAGACCATCGATCGATACCAGCGGGTCGATAACTGTGACACCCGCCCCCATCCCAGGATGCAACTCACAAAAATATTCAATATCGGTCGGGGCGTCATCGGGCACTACGAAGGTGATAACTCGATCGCTCCCCTGGGTCCCGGTCGACGTGACGCCGGTCGTGTAGACGGAACCGTCAGAGGTCCTGAACGCAAAAGGGTGGGAGGAAGTCGTCGCGCTGGACAAGTCAAAGGTGTAGGTATTCCCCTGAACTAGGTCAAACTCGTCACGGTCGACCCCGTCGATGTGATAACGGTTCCCACCATCGACGCTGGCGACGGTGACAACATAGGTGGTGGCCGTCGACTGGTGGTTGAAACGGACATACTCCACGCCGGTCAGCGCGACGGACTGTGACGTATTTCCAGACACAAACAGGGTCGTCACCGAGCCCTCTTCGGTGTAGTCGTAATCCGCGCGAGACCCCGGCACGAAAACCGTATCGACACCGCTGCCACCGTCGAAGGACGAGGAGTTCAGTTGTTCGAGGGCGGCAAACACAAGCGAGTCGTCGCCCGCGAGCCCAGTGACGGTCTCCGAGGAGCCGTCGGCGTACAACACGTCGTCTCCGGTAGAGCCCGGGATATCGGTGTCGACCGAGGCGATCCCATCCGACGCGACCCGGGTCACGACCAGGTCGCTGATCGAGGATGGCGCGACGCTATCTGAGACCGTGACGTCGAAGTCCATCGTACCCACCAGCAACGACTGAGAGCCCGTGTCCTGCCCGATGATGATCTCATCGGACCCAGTCACCCCGCCCAGACTCACGACTACATCAGACGCATTCAGGGCATCGGTCGCAAGACCGGTTAAGAATCCAGACGCCGTGTTAAGCGTTACCTCAACGTCCCCGTCACCGAAGTCAGACGCGTTGGTCAGGGTCAGCGTGACACGGTATCTGTCCCCCGCACCGGTCAGCGTCCTCCCCTCA
>Ga0181560_10006355_pt1 | contig 10321 bp, 5 predicted proteins | sample 011ome_20_FD_133751 | JGI IMG/M metagenome (GOLD analysis project Ga0181560, IMG submission 133751) | Coastal salt marsh microbial communities from the Groves Creek Marsh, Skidaway Island, Georgia - 011509CT metaG (megahit assembly) | ecosystem: Environmental > Aquatic > Marine > Intertidal zone...
GAGGATGTTTGCGCACTGATCTACCGGCGCAAGGGCAGGTGGCGCGGCCATTTGTCTTGCACACGCGTTCAACAAAATTCTGGGGACGTGAAACTCCATGTTCCCTGTGAACACGCGCCCCGTCATTCGTTCTGTGTCCCCGCCGCCCCGGCCCTCGAAGCGCCCAGAGTCCCCCGTCCGCCACAAGGCGGAAGCTGCTGACTCGGCTTCGACAGGCTCAGCTTCGAGCGATTCGTCGGAGGACCGTTCCCGCGATGCTCAGCGGTCGAGCTCCGTTAGCATCCGCGCTGCCATCAGGGAGTGTGAAATGGTGCACGACGAGCTCCGCATGCTGAACGACCGCAGCAAAGCTCTTCGCGCAAAGCTGGCGGCACTCAAGGACGACGTTCGCAAGTTCATGGTGGACAGAAACCTGGAGAGGCTGGGAACCAAGGATGGCCGCATTGCGGTGAGGGTTGTCACGAAATCCAGCGCAGTCCGCCCTGGCAAAAAGGAGACACTCCGGTGCGTGGAGGAGACCGTGGGCGAAGAGCACCCTGAGCTAGCTAGTCAGCTCATCCAGAAGCTGTTCGAGGAGAACCGCCGAGTGCGCACAATCACCCACTTTGACAAACGTGACCTGGATGAAAACAGCTCATGAACATACCCGATGCAGCGACTGCTCTCGAGGAGGCCTGCCGCCCACGAAAGGCTCGGAGCCAGCCGAAGGCATACATGCGCGCCATGACAGCTGTGATGGGCTCCATCTCCCGCGCGGTCTCGCTTGGGTTGAAGTCCACCGTCGTTGACGTTCCCACCTTTGTATTTGGAGAACCACGGTTCGACGTCGACGATGTCACAGAGCACGTTCGTCAGGACCTTGTCCAGCGTGGGTACACTGTTGACACGTTCCCAGGCGTCCCGTCTATAGCGATATCTTGGGGACGGGCTAATCGCGCGCAGAAAACGGCGGAGCGCACAGGGGAAGGCGAAGAACCGTGTCCGGAGCAGTACGACGTTGGCCTCTGATGCGAGCGCCTTGAAAGATGGACAAGCTGACGGGTGTTGGGGATCCGTTTCACCCTGACCAAGCTGTCACTGTTCTAGAGTACGACCACAATGGCGGCAGAAGGGAGCTGTCTTCGAACTTTGACATCCTCTTCGACGACTCGATTGCAGCGATTGGCTCGAAGCTGCTACCTGCTGGTCCGGGTGCATGGTGGATACGTCGCCACGCAGACGCTTCCGAGATCCAAGCCATGATACATGAGAGCGACGCATCCTCGAACGATCTTCTGAGCGCGCTCGTACCGGAAGCAGACAAGGCAGAGAGAAAGCGCATACGCTCCTCGGGAGGAGTCATTCATATATGCCCATACCTGAAGGGCGTGTTCAACGCTTCAGTGCAGAGCAAGCTGCGCGTCTGGCCCGCCAAGGTTCACAGGCAGCCGCATAACCGAGCGACGTTGTGGAGCCTCACGCAGATACCGCAAATCCACTTTATTTCTGCACAGGAGATCCAGAAGAGTCTTCGCCGTTCGGTCGCCGGTATTGCTCCGCCCCAGGAGCAAGCGAACGCGCTTGTGAACAGACACCCTCGCATCCCACAAGGGCTCGACACAAACTCCGCAGCTCTACTGACGAGCACCGAGCTTGGCGTCAAGCTGGATCAGGTCGCCGACGCAGGCTTCATATTCTCGGACGCAAAGCTGTCAAAAGAATGTGTCGCGATCGCCCAATCAGATCCGGGCGGAGAAGCGTTTGTGAGGGTCTCCGAGGAGGCGCTCAGAGAAGCGGCAATTGACCTCGACTCCCTCAGACACCTGGTTGTTCCGCCCCGCCCAGCGCCGTGTGTGGCCATACCAGTCGCGAATGAAGGCACGTTGATCGTAGAGTCCCCCGACGACATCACGTTTGTTTGTGAAGTGCAGGTTCCGGCATCCATACCCGCGTCGTGGAAGAGGGCGGTCAGCATATGCACAAAGCACCTGTCGTTGCCGGTAGATTCGGAGGCAGACCCTGAGATCCGTTTTGTCTCGATGACCGTATCGCCGCCAACGCAGAGCCGCCTCGACCCGCGCAAGCTCGTGCGCACAGTGCAGCAGACATACAGCAAGTATGTGGACGCAGCCATCGCAAGCGATGGGGTCGTGGAGTGCGTGTATCTCAGGTCCCCTGGGCCGTTCCGGGCGCCTGCATGCGTGGAAAACGCCCTCGCAAAGCATGTCCGCGGCCAAAGGTCCCTGGACGAGTGTATCGAGACGATCGTCAAAAGCCATGCCGTGTCTGAGCCACGCGCACGCGCAATGGCGGACCAGTTCGATATCAAACAGTTCCGGAATCGCTACCCAGCGTCCGTACGCGTCACGCATACGAACGGGACACGAATGCACGTATCGGGCACGATTGTGGGCGATGTTCACAGGCTCATGGTCGTTGCCATGATGGCAGTGCTTGACGCAACGAGCCACAAAAGTCCGATGGAGGCGCAGAACAAACAGGAGAAACGGGCTGCTCCGGCAAACATTGCTGAAATCATTCAGGCGGCGGAAGCGGAATCGGCAGGGGAGGACGATGATGAAAAGCAGGAGGCTCGTGAGGGGCAAAGCAACAACACAGGCCTCTTCAGTCTCCTCAGTGCTGACCCAAAGCTTTTTCAGTTCAAGTCAGAAACCGCGCGAGGCACATATGCACGCTCGTGCGGCCCACATCGCCAGCCAATAGCTGTGCGCGATGACGAGCTGAAAAGCATGGGCAAAGACGCACCCAAGTCTAAGAAGGCCGGGCCGCGGCGTTTGAACTACATCTGTCCGGAGGTGTGGTGCGAAGCGTCGCGAACGGCGATGACGCGAGAAGACGCTGCGAAGAAAGGGTGGCGCTGCCCGGATGGCAGCAAGGCCGTTGACATGATGGCCGCATCGTGGTGGAGGAATGCGAGCACACGACACGTAGGATTCTTGAAGACCTCCCTCCATCCCGATGGATTCCAAATGCCATGCTGCTTCAAAACTTTTGGGAAGATGCAGCGCGAGCGGCAGCACCAGCTAGGTGATGGGGAAACACCCACCAGCGACGGTGAAAGGGACGCTCTGGACAAGTCTGGGCGATACATCATGAGTGCCAAAGAGGTTCCTCTGGAACGAGGGCGCCAAGGGAGAGTTGATCTTGGCGAGCGCGCATCCAAAGCGGGCGTCGTGCGGGTGGGGGTCAACCAAAGGCGGAATACGTTCCTCGAGGCCATGGCTGTCATCGAGAACAGCACGCTAAGCGATGTCAAGCTTTCACTACTATCCTCGCTCACACCCACTTGCGTTGCGAGCGCTGCTAGCGGAGGAGTCATGGCATACCTGGTTTCCCGCTACCCGACTGACTTCTCAGCGGACGATGCGGCGGTGTGGCTCCGGCAATACGCCCAGAAGCCTAAAGGCAGGCAACGACTTGAGCGGCACGGGATGCTCAGCCGCGTGATGACGCAGCCCATTTCGGCCTCAGATCCCGACATGGCACGCGAAATGGTGATCGCGCGAGGGTATCTCTTGGCTGTACGCGTAATCGAGAAGGGTGACAATGCCAACACTCGCATCACGCAGCTGTTGGTTCTGGCGGCGCTTGGCAAAAGGTACCCTGAAATCTCGAGAGTGGGGCAGGAAACGTTCATTTCGTGTATCAGGTGGGACAGGCAGCTGCGGTCTGGAACCGTGGCGGGCGTGCTCCACCGTGACGGACCTTACCTCGAGCCTCTGGTTGGTACATCGCGCGAAATGCTCCAGGAGGTGACGAGTCACCTCTCCGCGTCGTGTGGAGCGCTGGTCAGGTCACGCAACAACACGATCCTCGAGTTTCTCAACCGCAACGGACATCTTGTTGCGGCGCAAGTGTGCGACGAGTCACATGTCATGATTGGCGTTGTTTTGGAGGGAAACTTGTTTGTCCCGTTCCCAGAGCCACATGTCACGGACTTGGTTCTGCCACTGGTGTACCAGAGCGCTCTGGAGTGCGCGGATGGTAGCTGGACGCCTGGCAACGTGCGCAAACTGTTCGAGGGCATAGCCAAGCACTGCTCGGAGTCTCTGTTCAGTACCGCAGTGTATGGCAAGCACTGCGTTTGCGTCGGAGACTATGTGGTCCCGCTCAAAGGCGGCTCTGCGCGCATGGCTGAGACAAGAGTGAGTGCCCGAGTCAGGGCAGTGCAGCAGATGGGCGCATCGCCCACAACAAGGTTCATGGAGCTTTCCAATGAACGAAGCCGTGTGGTGCGCGGGATCGTCGACAACATCATTGCCAATCACCACCACGCGTATGTGTTGATCACTAGTACCCTTTCGCCCCTGAGTGCAGACCAGAGGCAACAGCTGTTTGAATCGATCGCACCAGAGTTCAACAAGGCTCTCGCCCTGCGGTATACGGACGTCATGCGCACGAATCGCTCAGAAGAAATGGCGCGTCCAGGGGAGGTCTTCCTGACGGACCAGGATCTGGTGGATGGTACCGCCGAGTTTGTCGTGAACGCAATCTCTGCCGGAGCGGACAGCGCCTTTCGCAGCGTCCATCAAGGTGATGCGCGTCTCATAGTGGACCCACACCCAGGACTGGACGTGCGTGTCCAAGTACCAGCGTCTGTTTCGGAACGCAGCCACCTCGAAGGTGCATGCGCAAGCCTTGGTAGCATCTATGCACTGGAGCATGTGGTCGGACTAGCGGGGGGCGTGTATGGCAGGCTAGAGCACGGACGTGCAGGTGCACACCGAGCATCTTTACACTGGAAAATGACCGGGCAACTCCTCCCGGATTGGCCCGCGGCAGCACGACCCTTGCTTCAACGACTCGCGTCTAAAAACAAAAGCGATGGAGCATGGGAGAGACTCGTGGCCATTGGCAGAAACGTTGATATCACAGACGATGACATAGTTGTGGCGTTCTCTGGTCTTCCAGTGCAGCTGGAACTGCACAAACACGGAACAAAAAGTGTTCGACGAAAGTCGCCGGCGGTGTGGCTCATCATCACCTGGCGGTCCGACCGCGGCGTGTCATTTGCACTGCGGCACGGATCGCCGCTCATTCCCCTCACCGTCACGTCCGCGTCCTGAGCGCTATGCGGTAGCCTGGAATGGTGGCCGTGCCTGTCGATGCGTTGACCACCGGGGGGCTCACCCCGAATCTCTGGAGCTTTTCTGTCAGCTTGGAGAGGGTTATGTCCCGGTCGCGTCCCTCGCGCTTGTACATGTCCAGCAGGATCCACGCGTCAGCATCGTCGTACTCCTCACCGTCCTCGGATTCCGTGTTGTTGAGAATCAAGTTTTGGTTGACAAAGTCGGCGTCGCGATCGGATGCCACCCGGTAGAGCCGCACTTGCTCGGTGATCTCCGGTGGCTCCGACTTCATGTCGCGCAGCGCCTGCGGATACCTCGCCTGGAGCATGCTGATGAAGTACGGCGCCCAGCTCTGCAGGCGATCGTCCATGCTGTTGTCGGCCTTGAACTCGTAGTCTCCGGTGGGGTTGTTCATGACGAACTTTGACCTGTATGGAAGCACCTTCAAACGCCTCCATGTTCCATCGTCGTTCGCATCGACCTTCGAGAGGTCGTTGCAGGTCATGATCATCGTGAATTGCGGCTTGATGGTCGAGGAGCCGCCGTACAGCGCCCGAACCGCGATCTTGTCCCCGCCGGAAAGCTCCTTCATGACTGCAACGTTGATGGTCGCCTTACCATCGACCTCCGACATGACGACTATTCGAGCGCCCGCGGCGCTACATAGCTCCGGCGTGGGCTTCCCAGACTCCGGGCGCGCTCCTGTTAGAAGGGACGGCGGCAGAGTCTTCAGGTAGTCACCGAGTCCCTCGTCTATGAGCTTGACAGCCCGACTTTTGCCATTGGAGCCTGTCCCAGTCCAGCAGTGCATGTGCTCGAAAGAGATTGTACCAGAGAGCATGACTGCGAGAGAGTCCAGGAAGTATTTGCGGAGCGCGGCGTCCACGTGCAGCTTTTCGAGGAAGGCTCTCACCTCTTTGGTGGCCTTCGCGTACGCCTTGCAATCCGGCGGCAGGTAGTCGTGGCCGGTGGACATCGTGACGTAGTCCTCCGGCTCGCCTGGGCGGAAAGTCTGCGCCACGAGGTCGAAGACCCCGTTGTTCCACCCAATCAAGTGGCGATGTGAGTCCAGCTTGTCGAGCAGCTGATCGTCAGCGACAGTCTCCGTGACGTCTCCGAGAACGTTTTCGCGAAACCCCTTTGTTTTGAGGCTCGTTACTGCTCTCGCGATGTCTTTGGCCAGGTCCGCGTCGTCCGGAAACTGCTGCGCCAGGTTGTTGACATCGTTGACCACGCGACCCTTCAGCAGGTTCTTGATGAAGGTGCCACAGGGCTCAGCTCGCCAGCGGTGGTTCTCGAAGACGTACAGCAGCCTGTCCCCGCGCCCAGATCCCGGCGATCGGACGCTCGCCAGCTGGTTGGGCAGGATGGCGCACACGTAGCTCCCCCAGTCCGTATGCGTGTTTCCTGCAACAGCCTTCTTGAGCAGGCGGTCGACTTCGTCCCTGTCCAGGTTGATGACCTGTTCAGGGTTGTCTGTCCGCGCCCACTCGAACAGAGACCCCAGCGTGAGCTTGGGGCCTGCTCGCTGGTCGGGGTGCAGCCTGTCCCAGAACTTCTGACAGACTCTTCGATCGTACTTGCGGGACTGGGCGCTGAATTCGTGCCACGTGTCCACGAGCGCGCTGGACGTGTTGCGCAAGGCGAAGCCAACGTTGCGCCACAAGTCGTACTGATCCGCCCGGGATGGCGATAAGCACTTCACCAGCTCGCGGGCCTTCGCAGCATCGTCTGAGTTTGCGGTTGCGCTCGCTGAGGCCAGCCCCGCCACTCCTGCACCGCTCTCGCCGGCGTCGTGAAACCCTCCCTTGTTCTGCAGAGCGGCGAATTTCTTGTCCGCCCACTCCTCCTCCACCGCATCCACCTGCTGTGCAACGTCCGCGTTCAGTGCCCAGGCCCCATCGGGGCTGCCCTGGCGAACGGACGTCGCAGGAACCCACCGTTTCCAGTCGCGCGGGTCGCCGATCTCGGATGTGCGCTGAGACACGCGCTCCCCCTGGTTCACGACGACGTGGACGCAGTGGGTGATTAGATACGGGCTGCGTCCAGGCTTGGAGCTCCCGTACATCTGCCAGTTGGTCCCTTTCTCGCAGTAGCATGGGTCCACGCTTTCCGCTGCGTCGTACCTCTGCCCGGGAAGCCTATCAAGCGCTTTCGCGATGAGAGGAAGGGCGAGGCGGCGCGCGATGCACTGCCCCGGTCTGCTCATGATGCAGTTGGGGACCATGAGGTGCAGCCCATCGCGAACCACACCAGGGGCCTTGACGTAGGGGCGAGGCCGCTGCATCACCCAGACCTCGATCGAGTGCGCCGACTTGGGGCTGGCACCCATGGCGGCCACCACCTCCGCAAACGCTGATGCCACTTCGAGCACGAAGTCGTCACCGTGCACGCGGGCGAGAGCGCTGTCATCCTCAGCTGTGTCCAATGTGACTCCGTCGACATGGTAAGCTAGATCTATGTCCGCAACGAGCGGGAAGAACAGACACGGTTGCTCCGTCAAGCTCTGAGGTATCTGCTGCTCCAACGCAGAAATATATAGACTCAGGAAATCCGCATAGGAGGGCTGCGGGATGTCATACGAGCCCCCCGAGAGCGACGTATGAGAAGGGCTTGTCCCGCCAGGGCACCGGTACTTCTCCAGGTACCCACCCAACGTGGTGGCCATTGCTTGGATCTTGCGAGAGGACCCCACTTTATACTGGGCTTGTGCACGTTCGATCGTTTGCTCTATACGTGCGAACGTGCGTGTATGCGAAATTACGGTGGCGTGTGCAAGATGCTCGCCATCAAGTTCGAGCATCTCCTGGTTCCGGAAGTGCGTAGGGTGAAACTCCTCGGCACGTGTGTTGGGGTCACCATTGTGGCCCGCTCTGTTGGCCCAGCGACGGCCTCGCACCAAGTCACCGTCAACGTGCCGTACGCCAAAGAAAGGTCATTTCTAGAGCATGCAAAGCACGCGTGGGACAGCGCGCTGGCGGGCAAGTTTCCGGCGACCACGCGCGATCGCGAAGCGCTCAAAGATCTGGCCACCAACCATGGGCAGTGGGCACGTGCGCCGTTTGCGCCCTTCACACCGTCCCACATGCAAGGCCCGACCAGCGTGACTTGGGACATGTTTGCGTCTACGTTGTCTGTGCATGGGAGCCTGCTGGGCGAGGTACGCGACGAGTCCTTTGATTGGAACGTGGACTGTGCAGTGCTTTCAGGAGACATTGCGGCCGCTGCGCTTCCGCTCGGAGATCTTGATCTGAGCAGCAACTTCTCAGGCACATTGTTTGGAGCGCGTATCTTGGATCACACCATACCAGCCGAAGCGATCCTCGAGGTGTCCGGCGAAAGCGTACAGGGGGAACTTCCCAGCGAGTCCATACCGTCTCAGTTCGTTCGACGCGAGAACATCGCGAGCCTACATGCTTCGAAGATCACGCCACCGGCGACGTGGACCGACGCCGCCCTCTCACAGCTCCCTGCACTAGACTCGCTCCTGGGCACAGCCAAAGTAGAATCCCTTCCCATGGAAGGGCTTCGCATGGGACAGGGGATCTCGATGTCCTGTGCCACGGGATCTGTGTCTCCGGACCAGATCCCTGCGGGCGCCGTGCTGGGGCGCCACGTGATGGCAATCGCAGGCGACCGCATAAGTGGGGGCATAGATGGGTCTAGACTGATGCCCAGAAGTCTCGCAGGCATCTCGCTCGTTGGCGAGGTGGACGCCGGAGTAGTCCAGGGTGATGTGGATCTTCCGGACAACAGGGTCGCGTCTGCGCGCTCGGTTGTCCAGGGCACACTGGCGTGTACCTCGTGGACAGGCTGCACGACCTTTCGATCCGCATCAGCGGTGGCCCAGTATGCAGCGTGCACTAGCTTCACGTCGCAAGGCATCATCAGCACACCCCATGTGGTCGCAATCGCATCGAACGCCTCTATGCAAAGTCTCGCTTGCGAAAACTTGGACGCCACTTCACTGCAATGCGATGACACCGCTGCCAGCAGAGTGAACGCAGACCGTGTTTTCACAAGGGCTCTGGAATCCGGGCGCGCGCATGTGGGCTTAATTCGAGCATCATCCAGCATTGCATTCGCAGACGCCAAATCTGCGATCTGCACAGTCCTCGACTGCGAAGTCATGCGTATGCGAGCAACATATGCAGATATCTCCAAGACCGTGGCGTGCGAGTCGTTGCGCTGTGATCGCGATGCGCACACGTTCGATTTCGGTGCAGTGCGCGTTGAGTGTGAAGAGAGTACCGTTACTGGGGATGTGACTGCTTTGCGTGCCAGCAGTCCAGGCGTGCTGTGTCGTAAAGTCGCCGCAGACTGCCTCAACGTCGATGTGATGGCCACTTCCGGGGTAGATGCGCAGTTGGTCAGCTGCCGGAACTTGCAAGTAACACTGGGATGCTCCGCCAACTCTGTGAACGTTCTTGGCAATACCGAGTGCGACCGCGCTTCTGCCGGGTCCACAGAAGTATGCAATGGTATCCATACAGGCAGAATTGAAGCCCACGTGTTGCACGCAAGCACACATTGCTCGGTGTCACGGTTCCTCAAAGCTGATTCCATAAGTTGCGGCGGATCCACACATGTGCATACAAGCGTGGTCAGCGCCCGCACGGAAGTACGAGATGCGTTGCAAAGCTCCGCAGCTCTGACACGATCGACTCGTGTGCTGGACAGGGCTACCTGCTCTGAAGTGCACATGCGCTCGATGTCTTGCGTGGAACTGCTTTGTCCTGGCAAGATGGAGGCGGGCGCCGTCAATGCCCGCAAATTAACAACCTCTCCGAGTTGCCTCGCCAAGTGTTATAAAGCAGCCTCCGAGAGTGTCCATGCGCACGGGCTTGTATGCAAGAATGCTGTCATGAGAAGCGATGCGAAGTCGCAGATGCTCACAGTATCGCAGGCGAGGTCCGGTACTCTACTCTCCAGAGTCGTGCACGCCCGCTCTGGGTGTGCGCCATGGATCCACAAGCTCACTGATGCCCTGAAGCATCTCAGACACATGACAAGCGACGTCTGATCGTCGCCCCGCGCATTCAAAAGCTGATGAAGCTCTCGATCCCCTTGGGCGCATCGCTATCAGAAGCTATGGGTACGTCGTACTGGCGCGCGAGGTCGCTCACTTGCCCAGCGATCGATCGCAGTTTCGCCGCCATCTGGTCAGATGCAGCTTTGCCAGCAGACTTGACAACGGGCCCCGACAGTTTGGCAATCTCTGCCGCCTTCTCACGCAGCGCGCGCATGTCCGC
>Ga0181560_10006356_pt1 | contig 10320 bp, 9 predicted proteins | sample 011ome_20_FD_133751 | JGI IMG/M metagenome (GOLD analysis project Ga0181560, IMG submission 133751) | Coastal salt marsh microbial communities from the Groves Creek Marsh, Skidaway Island, Georgia - 011509CT metaG (megahit assembly) | ecosystem: Environmental > Aquatic > Marine > Intertidal zone...
GCAGGGGTTCCAAGTAATCCTGCAACTGCAGGATGCCTGCGTGAACCGAGGTGACCTGTCCCAGTTTGCCGCTGCGGGCCAGATGAGCCGCCAGCTCAAAATTCGGAACACTTCGACGCTGTGTTCCCGCCTGGAAGACGCGTTTGTGTTTCCTAACCGTGTCGTCCAACTGCTGGCACTCCTGGATATTCATCGCGCAAGGCTTCTCGCAATAGATGTCCTTGCCCGCCCGGGCAGCACGGATGGTAGCCGTGGTATGCCAGCGGTCACCAGTAGCGATGACTACCGAGTCGATGTCATCGCGCTCCAAGACGCCTGACATGTCATCATAAATCACGCAATCCGAGTTCCCATACTCGCGGTCCGCCAGGCGCTTGATGATCTCGCGCCGCTCCTTTTGCACATCGGCGATGGCGACGAATTGACAGTCCTTGTGAGCGAAGAATCCCGCTAGGACCTTCCGTCCCCGTGGGCCCAGTCCAATGCCTCCCACCACAATTCGATTGCTGGGAGCCACCGTCCCATTCTTGCCGAGAGCGCTAGCCGGTATCAGCGTCGGCATGGCGATGGCAGCGGCAGTGGTTTTTAAGAAATTCCGGCGATTTGTTTTAGCATTCATATTTTGGGACATTACTAGATTAACAAGATTGATTGGCTTACAGGGCTGAAGCGGGGCGAAGCGAACAAAAGTCGCTATTTTCAAGAGTTTCTAGAGGCAATTTTGTAATAAGGCAAGCGCGTCTCGCTCCGATTTAATACAAAGCCCAAGTAAATTTAACTTTCTGGGCTTCTGGAATCTTGTTGGCGACGTGGCAATCGAAGTTGTTCCTGAGCTCCCAGCCGTTGACGTAAAGCTTTCGGGCTGGTCCGTGATAGACGAAGAAATCAATTCTGGCATTGTAGGCATAGCGAAGCTCCTGGTCCATGGTCTCCTGCAGCAATTGCTGACTGAAGCGATGCAATCATCTGATGAAAGCAGAACAGTCAGTTGAATCGGTCATTCCCTTACTCCCATTTCCTGCAGATCTGCTCTGCCAAGGTTCTATCCTCGCCACTCAGCTCGCCCGCCAACGCAGCATAAGGCCAATGAATGCGGAATGAGCTAAATCAAAAGCCCCACCTTATTTTAGTCTTTTTACCAACATTATGTTTTGTTGACATAATGTTTTTAATAAGTGTTAAATCCATTTCTATGCGAACGTTCCCCTTCCTCAACCGATCAAGTGAGTTGGAAAAACTAAATTCCTTATCTACTCTCACGGAACCTTCCCTTGCTATAATCTATGGCCGACGGCGCTGCGGCAAATCGCGCCTACTGCAACAATTCTCGAGAAGTCAGGATCTCTATTTTCTGGCCGACAAGCAAAGCTCCAGCCTGCAAAGGGAACGCCTGGCGAGCGACACCGCCAAACAACTCAATGGGTTCGACCAAGTCAACTACCCCACCTGGGAAAGCATACTCACCCAAATTGACCAGAGGATGCCCACAGGAGCTTGCCTCATACTGGACGAGTTTCCCTACCTCGCATCGAACAGTCCCGAACTCCCCAGCGTTATCCAGAGACTGCTCGACACGAACCGCATCCAGAACCTTCACATAATCTTGTGCGGCTCCTCGCAACGGATGATGCTCAATCTTGCAATGGGAGCCAATGAGCCTCTCTACGGAAGAAGCCAGCTAATCATGAAGGTTCGTCCCCTGGAATGCGGCTGGATACGCAAAGCCCTCAAATACGACAGTCGAACGTCTATCGAAGCCTACTCCATCCTTGGCGGAACACCCCGCTATTGGGAACTCGCTCGAAACTACGATTCAATAGAGGCCTTTACCAAGGCACTCATTCTCGATCGCGACGGCATCCTCCACGACGAGATGCGAAGACTCCTACTCGACGATCTGAACGACTCTTCCCTGGCGATTTCGCTGCTCTCCCTCATCGGAAACGGCTGCCATCGACTTTCGGAATTCGCGTCTCGACTAGGCAAGCCCGCTACGCAATTGACGCGTCCGATAAGCAATCTCGTGGAGCTTGGATACGTTCGACGAGAAACCCCCTTCGGTGAAGACGAGAAAAAATCGAAGCGAGGTCTCTACAAAATCGCCGATCCCTACCTGGCCTTCATCTTCCGCTTTCTAGAACCCAATCGATCTCGCCTCGAAATGGGAGCCACCGATCAAATTTACAAAGAAGTAGAAAAGAGCTTCGCTCACCACGCGGGAGGCATTTGGGAAGACCTATCGCGAGCATCGACCAATCGTATCGCGATTGGAGGAATCGAATGGCAATCCGCTAAACGCTGGTGGCGCGGGTCCAAAGACAGAGAAATCGATATCGTTTGCGAGTCAGTGGATCGACAGCACCTGTTAATCGGAGAATCGAAATGGTCTGATTCCATCGATGCTGATAGAGTATTGCGACGACTCAAAAAAATCGCCACGCAACTCCTAATAAAGAGCAATCAAAAACAAGTATTCGCTCTTTGGCACAAAGGCAGAGCTTATTCGAAAGGGGAACTTCACTGCATAAGCCCTGCAAAGGTATTGGATGCAAGCGAGCACTAGGCCTAGTCCGTTCGTACCGCAACGCAATTACTCGATGCATACGATTTCATGTCTTTATCCCCGTTTTGAAAACTGAGTAGGCTCTAGTCTTCAGCGACAGCATGTATCCATTCCGCCATACTGGGATAGCTCTCTCCGGTATCGATTCCCTCACTCGTATTCTTGATCCATTCTCCGTCTAGCCAAACCTGAGCAACAGCGCCCGACTCGCCTTTGCCGATCCACATTCCGGAGTTTCCGGCAGCCACATTTTTCTCCAGAAGGGTAACGGCAGCAAGCGCGCTATGGCCTTTATCTTCGGGGTACAGGTGGCCCATAGATATTCCAATTGGAATGCCTACCTCTCTGAGATTCTCTACACTCAGATCGGCAAACTGGGATTTGTGATACGCGCCATGCCATGCGCCGATGATACCTGGCGTCTTCCGATCGAAAATGATGTGGTTCATCATGATACCGCCGGAAGAATTCCCGCTCAGAAATATTTTATTGGGATCGATTTTGTACTTCTCGCTGTTCGCTACAATGTAATCGACCGCGTTAATGCCATCTTGGATCCCTCTTTGGGGACCCTGTTTTAAGGTGTAATTGATACTGATAAAAACGATGCTATCCCCAGCCAGTTTCGGCATATTGCCGATCGCCTTGATTTTGTCCCCAGAGTTGAATGCTCCCCCATGGGCATAGATCACGGCAGGGTAAGGGCCCTCGCCTCCCGGAACCCAGACATCGAACAAGTGATTGTCCCCGGTAAGCTCAGGATTCACATCAACCCTAAGACCATAGGCTTCATTGGGAAAGGTCGGCTTGATCCTCCACCCCCAATCAATCTCATCGGCGGGAACCGTATTGGAAACGGGCGAACCAACGGAAGTTCCAACAACCGAACGCACGAATTTTGGAACGAACTGCATGACCTGATTATCGCTCGTTTCGTTAAGGCTATGCACCAATTTAGCTCTATCCCCAATGCCTAGTTCCTTATATCTCTCTACTACCCTTTGACCATGGGCAGGATCATGACCATCTCCCTCCACTCCCGGTTCTGCGCGGTAGGCGAGAAAGATAGGAGGCGAGTTTTTCGTGATCGGCTCTAACACACGTTCATTAAATGACCGACCTGGGTAGGCTTGTCCCATATAAATCCCTACAATGCCGGCCCTCTGGCTGTGGGCTAGTCGCAAACTAACGCCACTGCCGCGGGACTGTCCGCCAATGATGATGTTGTTGACATCCAAATTGTAGGTACCGGCATTGTCCTTAACCCAATCGAACATCATATCGGCATCCCCCATGGCAGCGAGAGCCTCCTGGGGTGATTTAACCTGAGCAATGGATTCCCAACTAACAATCGCAATTCCCGCTGAGACCGTAGAATCAGCCCAATCGCTTTTTACGTTATCCGCTGTGGCAGCGTTATGGTGGGCATATAAAAACACAGGGGCAGGCTCGTCGCCAGACGGCAGGTAGAGGTTCAGCCATTGCCGGTCCTCCGGCCCATAGGAGACATGCGGGTGGGTCGGCGTTTTTATTTGTCCGAAAAGAGCAGTTGAAATTAGCGATAGCGCGCACGCAAATGCGAACACGCATTTTACAGATTTGTGTTTCGAAATTTTCATAGGGTTGGTTGTATTTGTTTTTAGTATACGAATAATGGCTATTAAGGGAAAACGACTTTGTTGGCCCCCACGAGGAGCGGGCGAGCGTTTGGAGCGCCCGCTTGGGTGAAAACTATGAGAATGCGGCCAATTTTGAGGTCGACGTTGACTGAAGTTCCAGTGGCTCCCCCGTGCCCGACGATCCCGCCGGGGCGCAGGCTGAAGCCCAAGCCGTAGTTCTTGGTTGCGGGTTGTTTCTGGTAGAGCTTGGCCAATACGGACGCAGGGGCATTTTGCCGCTGGCCGACACGGCCCTTATTGGCGTGAAACTGTAGGAAGCGTTGAAGATCGTCCGGGGTGGAGACCAAGGCTCCTGCAGTGTTTACGAACGGTCCTCTTTGAGCGCGAAGGCTTTCGATTTGCGTGGCGACTTCGTCGTCGCTACGGCCCTCGGCTTGAGCAGCGAAACGCGGATGTCGACGAACGAGCGAAACTCCCGGAGTAAAGGTCGTTTCATTCATGCCCAAAGGAGCGAGGAGCTTTTCTTGCATAACTTCGGCAACGGGGCGGCCCGTGACGACTTCTATCACCCGGGAAACGGCGGCGTAGCCTCTGAAGGTGTATGCGTATTTCGTGCCGGGTCGGGCTACCAAACCTTGAGTCGCTAAGTGTCGGGCAACCTCAGCTTGATCGCCACTTTTGATAGGAGAATTTCTAGGGAGCTTGGCCATCGTGCCGCCCGGAAACCCTGAGGTATGGGAGAGGCACTCAGCGATCGTCGGGGAACGAACGGATTGATCGCTGTTCTGGAGCGTGAGCTCAGCGTATTCCGGGAGGTACTTGGCGATTGGATCGTCGAAAGAGAGACTTCCCTCCCCCACGAGAACAGCAACCAGGGTGGCGGTAACGGATTTGGTGATGGAGGCGATCGACACGACCGTTTGCTCGTCCCAAGCGATTTTCGAATCCTCAGTATAGGCGCCAAAGTAGCGATCGAATACAACCTCACGGTCCTCGACAACTCGTACGGAACCCCCGGGAATTTTCGAATTGGCATCTGCCGTCGCAATAAGCGCCTCAAGTTTCGGAAAGGATGTCTCAGCTACGGCTGTGAAGCCCGCTAGGACAAAACTAGCGAAGGCCAAGACAGTGCAATAAAGGGGGAATTCGATTTTCATCTTACTCATTCTGGTTTTTGGGGGTTATAAGAGACTGTCTAAGCGATTCCTATCTCGCTCTTACTTCGATAAAAAGCCTTTAAGCCTGAGCCAATCTTCCATGCGGTCGTTCCAGGAGGTCACAGGTTTATCAGTGCGGCGGAGCCCGTAGCCGTGGCCTCCTTCACTGTAGATATGCATCTCTGCGGAAACCTTGGCTTTCTTGAGGGCAATGAAGGTCTCAGCCAGGCCGACGGAACGGTCTTTGTCGTCGTAGGTAATCACCATGAAAAACGGTGGCGTGGCTTCAGATAGGTTCGCCCCTTCCGGCATCCACCAACCGGAATAGATCGGAGCTGCAAAAGCGGGTCGAAAATTGTGATTATCATGCGTATCCACCGGTTCATACAAACGGTCGGACACTAAGGCGGTATACATGACGGGGGCTCCTCCGGCAGAAAAGCCCATGATGCCGATACGATCCGGATCAATGCCCAACTCATCGGATTGAGATCTCACGAGGCTCATAGCCCGCTGACCATCCTGAGCGGCAGGGAGCCAAGGCTTGTCCGGACTGTGAACATTGCCTGGTACCCGATATTTGAGTACGATCGCAGTCATCCCAACTGAGTTCGCCCACTCGGCCACTTCAGTTCCTTCCTTGTCGTAGGCAAGAATCGTGAACCCACCGCCTGGCGCAATCATGATGGTGGAACCCGTATCGATTTTCGGGTCGGGCTTGTAGATCGTGAGCGTAGGAACGGATACGTTTTGCAGACGACTCACTGGCTTACCGGCAGTCAGCCTGTTGTCGTTGGTGCGATACGACTCCGTTGGGAGCGTTACGGTTTCACCGGGCGCCTCGCCGGGCCAGAGGTTCCAGGTGATCGGATCAGCCGCTAACAAAACAGAGGCCGAGGCCAAAAGAATAAGGAAAAACGAGCGAGTGAGGTATTTCATATTAACATACCGATGAAAGCTATCTGATCGGGTTCGCTTGCAGCCTGTCTATTACCAATCCTCATTGAATCATTTTCGGGAAAGCACCACTCGGGTGTAGGGACTTGATAGATACTGCTGGTAACCATTGACCACTTTTCCATGGTTGCTGAAAAAATCGATATGGGAAGCCCCTTCCTTCAAGGGAATGGTGGTGATCCAGGAACCGGCCTTGGGATCCCGCTCCATGTCCGCCCATTGGTCTTCGGGGATCGGGATATCCAAGAACGGAGCGGAACCTGCCGGCGCGCGGTCATACATCCACCAGATGCGCCCGCTTGTCGGCTGAGGCCCCTCATCAAAGCTCACACGAACCGTTAGCTTATCCTTGTCGACTTTATGGCTCGAGGTCGGAGGGCTCAGCAACGGCTCGCCACCAAAAAAGTGATCCCAGAGAAAGGCTTCTCTATTCTGTTCGTCCTTGGCCGCAGCGAAATGCGGCGTTTGCGAGTGCCCACCGTTAGGTTGATGATAGACAGGCAACTGCGGATGGTTTTGCGCGCCCCAGAGAATATCATAGGCGACATAGTCGTGCGTTCCCGGCTCGAACAATACATCGACGCCGCGCTCCCTCAATCGATCCCAATTCTCCGTCACGCACGCGCTTGACCATAAACGGTCTGCAAAACTTTGCATATCGTCCATGGATTTTCCCATTTTCAGCGCCATCTTACCCATGCTGCGCTCAGATCCCACCATAACGCCTTGATACAATTTGGAGCGTTTTGGATCCAGATCGATATCGCCAGCCTTGACGGCTTCAAAAAATGCTTTGTTTGCCTTTTCAGCTTTGGCGACTTCTTCCCTCTCCGCTCTTCGAGTCGGAGAAAAGTAAGCAGGAGCATGATTGGAGCAGGTCGCGGTGAAACGCTCGTCATTTATCAAGGCGACCGCGGGCGCCATGCCGTTCTTAGAGCTACCCGAACCGGCCACTTTTCCTTTTTCGAAGTAATTGGTTTCCGAATACGCTGCAGTGGTTGCCCGCATCAAGGTCATCGACCAAATCCAGAGAGTCGTGTAACGCGGATTCAGTTCTTTCATGAACATGCGTTGCATTTTTTGTTCCAGGCCCTGTTTGCCCTCAATCTGCCTCGACGCCCTTACGAGGGTCTTAACGATGCCAACGCCGCCTTCCAGCAGCTTAGCCTGAAAGTCGGTTGGCTGCGTGTCTTTCATCAGCGCCTCAAAGTTACCATTGGCTCCGGTAATGCTAAATCCCTTCGCCTTGCCTTCGAGCGGCACAATCATACGCACCGGAATCCGATAATCTTGGCCTGGCCACCATTCGGCAACATTGATTTCAATCAGCTTCTGCCGCGTGTCTCCAACAGGATGCCAATCTTGCAGAATTTCTATATCTAGCGAACTTTCATCGATAATCTCTTCGGTATTGAATAGGGGTTTCTCGGCGGCATAAAGCGGCCCAGTCAGGCAAAGCGTCAGGGCTGCCAGCGGTGGGATGAGGCGGTTATTTTTCATAATTCTTGTATTCTTTTTTCATTACTCCAGGTGATCGCCGATGCCATTACCGTTCTTGTCAGTTACGCCCGAGAAAGGATGCCCCACTACAGCCTTCCAAGCGATTTCGCGGAAGATCTTGTCCAATTCATCGCTTAAGAAGCTTGGATTATTGCTGAACTTGATAGGCTCTGAAATGAGCTCAGGGGATTTGCCGTAGATCGTGGCGTAGAAGACATAACCTTCCAGGCGATCGAAGCCGGGGCCCAAATGCCCACGTTGATCGGCCCAGATGGAATGTTCTTTTCCGCCAATCACCTTATACAGGCCTTCGACGCCGGGAAGTTCTCCCCGATTGAAGCGTTTGGCCGCCTCCGTCATGGCGGCACGCGTCGGAAGGATATACACTTTTTCTGTGGTCTCCCGAATCGCAGTCACGAGCTCCGTGAAGACATCGTTCGCGACATCGTTGAGTTGATCGAAGACCTCATCGGTAAAGAAGGATTCCGATTCCGGGTTTCCTTTGCGCTGATATTGCATCTGGACCTGACCCAGCGTGGGCCAAGCATCGATTAGAAAGTACTTCATACCCGGATTGTATTTTTCACAGAAATCGATCCAGCTCGTATAGAATTTCGGTCGATCAGCGGTGTAGGGGCCCCAGATCATCGCCTCCCACTCCGCGTTGGAAATCGCGCTCAGTAGCTTGGGCACTGGCTTCCCGTCGAATTCGAATATTCCGTTTTCCTGCTCCCACTTATAACTCACGCTGCCCGTGCGTCCCCCGCCGTTGTGCAAGCAAAAAGGTTGCTCAAACCCAGCGGCCCGAGTGATGGCCGGCAAAGTTCTATAGCCAGGCGCGGTAAAGCTATGGCCCGTCCCCACGATGCGCAGGATACCGTCGGCAGGTTTCGGAAAGGACATGGCGTCTCTAGATTCCACATAAGTGCGGGCGGGCTTGCCGCGTTCATAAATGGCCTTGATCTCTTCAGGCGTTTTAAGGCTGACGGCGTGCGACGGAAACGCATTCTCATTCCATCCGGGATCGAATGTCGGAATCGCGCGCGCGGCCGCCGCTTGAGCCAATTGGTTAGCGGCCTGGAATTCTTTCGGGCTCAGTTTGCCATCGCCATTCGTATCCGCCTCCGGAAAGCGTTTGAGCATTTGAGCCATTCGAGCTTCAGAACGCTGTTGAGCTTGCGTATTCGGAATGGATGCGACCGCCATCATGGCGAGGCTCGCAAAGAGAGGGATCAAGAGGTTCGTCTTCATGATGTTTGTATTCAAGCTTTGGTTAATTATATCGAGGTCCTAACGCTTGAGAACAGCCGACAGGCCGAAGTTGACGGTTTGCTCTACGAGGTGGTCCTCGGAAATCCCGGTGTCTTTCGTACACCATCGGGCAACACCCGTAATGATCTGCAAGATGTGGACGGCAGCGATGTTGATATCGAGATCCCGAAGTTTTCCTTGGTCCGCCAGTTCGCTCAATGCTACGCAAATCAGGCCCAGGTAATTTTTGCCCCGTTGAACCACAGCATCCTGCTGCGCGGGTTCAAGATGGCGCCGCTCGGGAAAAAGGAGCGCAAATTCCAGTCCGTTTTCAAACAATCTGCGAAGATGCAGTCGGATGATTTCCCGCAACCGTTCCTCAGGGTCCTCAACCTGTTTCACCGGCTCAATGACATCACGCTCCACTCCATCCATCGCGTGGATCAGGATCTGAAAAAGCAAGTCCTCCTTCCCAGTGATGTGGTGATAGAGTCCCGCTTTGGTCATGCCGACCGCCTGAGCAATATCGCTAATGGAAGTCGCTCCGTAGCCTTTTTGCACCATCAACCGGGCTGCCGCGCGAAAGACCTCCGCGTTACTCGCCTGTCCTTTTCGAGTCGGTTTGGGTTCAGCTAGGTTTAGTAGAGTCAAAATGATGAATGTAAGTTTTTTCGGTTCGAGCAGCGATATACCAAGAGACTCTCATTATGAATTACGACGAGTAGCTACTTTGCGACAAAAAAACCTACCGATCGTTCGGAAATCTTTTCAACCTCGAAGATCGGTTTAGGATTACCGTTACACCAGCGTGCATTTTTTTCTTACTAATACGCGAATCAGGAGATCTCACGCGAAGCCTCTAAGACGCAAAAAGACTGGTGAAAGGAGTCGAAAATACCGTTCTGGAACATTCTTCGCGGATTGGCGTGAATTCTCCTAATTCTGCCTTTTCCAACACCAACCAGAGTTTATCAGAAACTCTCTCAACCTGTTAATAGTAAATTTTTTTGGGGAATCATTAGACCCATTTTGCAACATCAACAGTTGTTATGATACAAACCTGCCTAAGCGAAGCGGAAATCCTGGCCTCGCACAGCAGGGATCCAGTGAGCGTAGAGAACGATGTTAAACCCCGTTGCAGAGGTTGATGACATCGCTCCTGCGTCGCTGGATCGCCGATAAATCGGTGCCAGAATCCGACTAAGTCGGACAGCTTTATGTTAACACGCCCTGCTCTAAGCTAACGCAAACAGTTCTTTTCGGGCTTTGCCGC
>Ga0181560_10006357_pt1 | contig 10320 bp, 5 predicted proteins | sample 011ome_20_FD_133751 | JGI IMG/M metagenome (GOLD analysis project Ga0181560, IMG submission 133751) | Coastal salt marsh microbial communities from the Groves Creek Marsh, Skidaway Island, Georgia - 011509CT metaG (megahit assembly) | ecosystem: Environmental > Aquatic > Marine > Intertidal zone...
AACGAGTCGATGCGTGCGTGTTTTAAAAGTAAAATGTGAAGAAAAGAGAGAGAAAAAAACTTTCGAAAAACCAAAAAATACACCAAAAGAAGAGACTCTGATCAGAGAGAGCAAAAAAGCATATCACGCCGGTGCGATCGATGATCACAACACACCGCTTTCCTCTTCTTCTTTTCTCTCTCTTCTTTTCTCTCTCTTTGAATCTCTCTCTCTGTGTGTGCGCGCGCGAGAGAGAACCGTTCTCGTCGTGTCGTCGTGTTTTTAAAGTGTTTCGAAAAGACGTTTTCGAGGTCTGGGGTGCCTCGCTTTCTCTCTCAAAGCGTTTTGATGGGGAAAAACAAAAAAAGAAAGAGATGCAAAAGCGGCAGAGAAAGACCCACGTAACGCTCTCTCTCTCAAAGCACAGAGACGCAGAGAAGAGAGAGAGAGAGATACACGAGGTACTACGCGATGGCGGATATATCGATGACGAGAAACCCAGAGGTGGACTCGTGCTTTCGCGGGTGCTGCGTCGTCAGAGAAGACGATGAAGAAGACGAGAGGCACTTTTCCAACACCAATGATGATGCGTCGTCGATCGGAAAGAAGAAGAACGCGGAAGGAGAGGAAGAAGAAGAAGAGAAACAGAAGAAGAAGAAGAAGAAGAACGAGACGATGAAAATGACCTTTCGGATGCCGAAAGAGCTGATAAACATCTACCAAACGTTCGAGACGACCGTGAACGAGAACAAAAATAAAGAGTCGAAAAGAGCGATAAAAATGTTCAGCTCGAACGCCTCGGAGGTGTATTTATCGCGGATCGAAGGTCAACCGGTGGCGATTAAACTTCCCAAACTGAGAACGAAAACAGACATCGACCGGTACCACGCGGAGTTGAGGATAGTGTCGTCTTTGAAGCACGAGAACGTGTGCGCGATTTTAGGCGCGCGCGCTTGGCCGCCAGAGTACGCGCTCGTGTTTCCGTGGTACGAGAACGGGTCCGTGCACCAAGCGATACACGTGAACAGATGGATTCCGAATTTGGGAGGTTTGTATAAGGTGTGTTGGCAGACGGCGCGAGCGCTGCAATATTTGAAAGAGACGCACGACGTCGTGCACAGAGACGTGAAACCGAGCAACATTTTGTTGGATGAGAAATGGAACGCAAAGTTGACCGATTTTGGCTTGTCCGAACATCGAGCAGATTTGGAAAACTCGCTGCAAGCGGCGATATACAACGAGAGCTTGAAATCCGAAGACGCCGAAGGGAGAGCGATTGATATCAACGGCAAATTTGTCGCCAATGATGGGAACGCACCGAGCGGTGGATTTCAAAAGCAACACTTGGTCGGAACGTTGGCGTACATAGCGCCGGAAGTGTTGATGCGAGTGGTATCCACGTACGCCAGCGACGTGTACTCTTCCGGGATCACGTTCAACGAAATAGCGACGAGAGTAGAGCCGTACGCCGATCGAGAGCGGAACGTGGCGCTCGCGCACACGTGCATGGATTTGAGCTACAACGACGGCGATTTAGCGAAAGCGATCGTGATTGAAGATTTAAGACCGGTGAAAGCGTTTGACCCAGACGACGAAGCGAATAGAAGAACGACGACGACGACGACAACAACAGACGATAGCGTAGAAGTTTCGCTCCAACGCGAATTCGAAAAACTCGTCTCTGAAATGTGGGACGGAAAACCGGAAAACAGACCAGATTTCGCGGAAATAGAAAAACGGTTGCGAGAAGGTGTCGTCGCGTACGAGAAGGAAATCGGACCGAGCGTTTGGACGCAAGCCGTTTCTGAGTCTTCCTACGAGAGCAGAGAAGACGAAGACGCGACGATGACTGACGCCGAAAACGACGACTTTGACGGGGACGCCCGCGCTGAAGATAAGACTGCGTTTGGGAATCGCGCTCGATTTGCACCGTGCGCGTTTGATCCACCGACGTCTTCTTCTGACGATGTAACGAAACCGCCGTGCATCGTCACCAACACGGGAGCGTTTGCCACCGCCGGCGCGCGAGGCAACGACAAGATGGAAGACAGGCACAAGATTTTCCGCGAATTTAACGGACTTCCACATTGCGCCGTGATGGCAGTGTTCGACGGTCATCGAGGATTCGAGTGCGCGGAATTCTGTTCAGAAAATCTCTCCGATGCCATATTATCCGAATGGGGCGAGAACGGAAACGATATCCCGTCGACGCTGAAAAAAATCTTTCAAAAACTCCACGCGGCTTTTGTGAAACACTGGACAGAAAAAGAACGCAGAGACATGCACAAATCCACCGCGGATTCAAAATCAAAGAAGAAGCGATATCCCGGGTGCACGGCGACGGTGTGTTTCTTCTGGGGCGACGACGTCTACGTCGCCAACGCCGGAGATAGTCGAGCGGTTTTAGGCCACCATCCTACCGGGAACGACGAGGTCGACGCCGATGAAATGACGTGGTCGACCGCTCTGAGCGAAGACCACTGCGCGTCCTCCAACGCGAAAGAGCTGGAGCGAGTGAAGAACTCCTCGGCGAACGTGAAAATACAAACTCTAGAGAATGGTCAAATACGAGTCGGCGACGCCGGTTTAGCGGTGACTCGAGCGTTGGGCGATTGGGATTGCACCGAATCCGGAGGCGTTTTGTCCGAGCCAGAAGTAATCAAGAAGACTTTAACTGCCGAAACAGACGCCTTCATCACTATCGCGTGCGATGGTTTATGGGACGTCTGCACGAATACGGACATGTGTTCGATTATCAGAGATACGGTGAAAGAGCCGAGCATGTGCGCCAAACGGTTAGGATGCGAAGCGTTGAATAGATTGAGCGACGATAACATCAGCGTCTTAGTCGGCATTCTCGGCAACGAAGGCACGTTCGCTAAAGTCTCGTGGAAGAGCACGTATAACGACGGTTTTACCGGGTTGAAATGATGACGAGAATCTATATAGCAGTAGAAGAACTTTTGAATGAGCAATAAAAGTAAGCGCTTAAATAATGTTTCGTGGATGTACTACTACTACGCACAGGCAAAGAGAGAGACAGAGAGAGTTGATTTCTTTTTTTTATATTTAGTTCTTATATAGAGGGTCTGATTAAACAATTGGTGTGTATACGTCGCGTTGCTAAGAGGCATAATAGATAGGCTTACTCGCTTTGAACGAATAAACAGGTTTACTTGCCTGTGTAAAAATAATAAAGAGAGGAAATGAGAGAGAGAGATAACGTCCATCGTCAGTCATTCAATCGCAAAGCTTCAATATTAGATTTATTTCGACGCACCACTCACGAAGTCGACGCACGGTTGACCCGTAATCGTCTTGCACCCAACGTTCGATCGCGCAACGTTCGCCGCCAATCGACCGTCAAAAGTCGTGATGTCCGCGCTACCGTCCTTCTCGACGTAGACAACCGGTCTGCCGTCCGGAATGAACGGTTGGACAAACTTTTGCGCCGCGGCGTTCGGGACGCCGTTTTGCACCGTGAGACCCATGATTTCGGCGTGCGCCGGGGCGGAGTTGAAGAGCATGACCGCGGCGGCACCAGCGGCGGCAATTTGTTGCGGCCTGTGAGAGAGTGAGAGAAGAAGAGATGAGGTGTCAGTACTTTAAAGACGAGAAGAAAAAGAGAGAGAAAAAAATCCCGTGAAAATGCAAACTCTCTCTCTCGCGCGCGCGCAAGAACACATTCAACATTCGAACACAGCTTTCTTCTCCTTCTTCTTAAAAGCCACTTTCAACGGAAGAAGAAAAGAGCTCTCTCTCTCTCTTCATTTCAGGGCAAAACCAGAGAGAAAAAGATATCGAGGAGGCGTATCTTTTCCCTCTTTCATTTCAGAAAAGATAAAAAAAAACAAGCACCCCCCCCAAAAAAGAGAAAAAAAATTCTCCCTCTTCTTCCAACACCGTTTGTTTCTCCCTCCTCGTTTTGGTTGGGGACCAAAAAAATGTTTCTCTTCCGACGATGATGATGTGCGCGCAAACAAACGCTCCCCCTTATAACAAACAACAACGCGAACGTCGTGCGGACTTCAAACTCGCGCAGAAACAACCAAACGTGATGCATTGTTACGACGCGAGCGGAAGAGCGCGCGTGCGGACGCGATGTGGGTCAGACAGAGCGCGTTTTACGCATTTTTTTTCTCCTCTTCAAATTCCGGTTATAAAGCTCTCTCTCTTCTCTTCTCTCTTTCGCGTAAAATAATAAAAAAAAAACGAAATTCGAAATCTAACGTCGACCGCGTCGACGCGAACACTTACATGGCCTTCTTTTCGGACTTTTGGTTTTGCGCGGCGGCAACGACCTTAACAACCGGGGCTTTGATGGCAAACATTTTTATTATATTTGTGTGTGTTTATAAAGAGTGTGCTATTATGAGGGGTAAACGGGAAGCGTTCGATTGGTTTTTTTTTGGTCTCTGTTTTTTTTTTTGCGAAATCATCGAGATCTCTTTTCTTCAACTCATCAAAAATCTCATAATGTGGCATTCGGAGGGTGCTCAAATTTTACGGTACGAGGGGGAAGCGCGCGGCGCGCGGTGCGGCGGTACAAGTTTAATGACATCTTCTTCGCGTTTGACACGTCTCGCTACACATATACAACGTTATTATTCATCTTACAGCGGCGCTCTTTTCTTCCTCTTCTGTTATTTTATCTCGAATTTCTATATTTTTTATTGTTGTTGTTGCTGTTTGCGCAACCAACTCTCGACGTCGTCTCGATCGAAAGCGATATCTTTTTCAAACTTGGACGAGGCGGATGAAGAGGACGTTTTCCGGATGGTGACGGTTTTGAACTCGATGCGAACGTCGCTGGCGAGGCGAGAGATGGCGTCGGAGTTGTCTTTGGTCAAATTGATGACGTTCACCGTTTGCCGTCGCTGAGTATTTTTGAGCTCGAGGAGGACCGTGAGGACGGCGGAGCGGGTTTCCGCAGGAGAGAGAGACGAGGCGTCGATGGTGACGTCCTCTCCTTCGTTGTCAGACTTTGATCCGGAAGGAGCGAGAGTTGGTGTTGACGAAGTAGACGCGGAAGGCGACGAAATAGCGGCCTTCGCGTTGACCTCGGCGGCGACTCTCGTGAGCATCTTCAACGCGTTCTCCGATTGCTTTCTCAAATACGCGTTGTTGCTTTTACTGACGCCCTCTTCTCCCTGGTTCTGCGTACCGTCTCTATTGTCGTCATTTTCTTCTTCTCGCTTCTTTTGAGCAGAAGGAGCGGCACCAACGCGTCTGGTCATGTCCGCGTACATCTCTCTTAATGAGTTCACCTCTTCAATCGTTTCCACGTCGCGGAATAATCGAGGCTCCAATATCGTCGCGCGAATAGCCGCGTTGAAGATTCTCGGTTTTCGTTCACCATCTGAAGCGAAACCATTCGCGTATCGGTCGTAAAAACGTACCGCTTTTCTAAATTCCGAAGCAACGGAGTAGGCATAAAGCATCGTGACAAACTCAAACTCATCCGGTTTCGACGTTCCTCGCATGTAAACGATGCGTTCAAACGTCCGTTCGGCCTTTTCTAGAAACTTCTCTCCACCTCGCGCGTACGCCGCTAACAGCGAGTTTAAGTGTTCCGTGGTTACGAATTCTTCGCCGCGTTTTGAGATCATCTCTTCCATGATTCGTTCTGCCGTCGCGGGACCATTCTTTCCCATCTTCTTGGTTGATTTCAACAGCGCCAAATACGTGACGGAATCAGCAATGAGTGGGTTATCGTCTCTGTTTATCAGGTCGAGGATATCCATTGCTTCACCCGGGACGTTTTCTCCAGCGCAATGATCGATGACAATGTTTGCAGCCGCGATCGGGTAATATTTTTTCTGTTGCACCGTTGTCGTCGTTGAGCTCGCCCCGTTCGGGGAGTTCAAAATCGAGGTCGACGATTTCTTCTGCGTCAAAAGGTTCTCCTTCAAAATCGCTACGTTTTCGGAAAGCAAGTTCGCGTCGCGCAAAGCTAAGCTGAGGAAAATCCAAAACTCCGGCGAAAGTTGACTGTTTGCGTTTCTCGCTCTGCCTTCTTCGTTGTAAATCAACTCTTCGTTGTACACGGCCAACGCCTCTTCGACTCGTTCCGGACCGGCGCGTTGAAAGGCTTCTACTAAACATCTGCGAATTTCAGGTGCGTTTGCAATCTCGTCGCCAAATCCAAAACGTATCCGATCGCGAACCTCGATAGCTTCGTCCGCCAATCCCGCTCTCGCGCAAATTTCTAATATGCACTCTAAATCGTGGCGCTTGCTCTCGTCTTTGGATGCTTGCGTCGATGACGAGTGAGAAGAAGACGAGGAACGATATCGTCTTCGCGCACCTTTACCGTCGCTTTCATCGTACGAGGCGAACAAAGGGGGCGTCAATTTCGATTGCGAGTTAGACGTGACTGCATCGATCGCAAACCTTGCCGCGGTTTTGTTCGAGATGCGACCATTGCGTCCGCCGGCGTACCGCAAGGCTTTGTACAAAGCTCTGAACGTGCTTTTGCTCGGAGGAACGCCGTTTCTTTGCATGTTTTGAAATACCAAAAGCGCCTGTTTCGGTTGCTTCGAATCGCAGAGAAAATGCATGACTTGCGCGTACGCGGGTTCAACATTCTCGCGGTTCTTTTTCGCTTCGCGGTCGTCGCGGAGTTCTTTGAACTGTTGTTTCTTCAGTTGACGCAAACGCTTCGCCGCCGCGAAATCGTAATAATTCTTGTTCTTCGTCGAGTCGTCTTCATTCGCGCTAGTCTCGTTATCGTCACCATCATCTTGCGGCGAGTGCTGTTGTCGTTGTTTCTGTTGCTCGTATTTAAACGCCGCGGCGAACGATTTAGCTCCGATTGTACCTCTCGCCATCCACTTCTCCGTCGTTTCCAGCTCGCGAATGATTTCCATCGCCTTTGCTGCGTCTTTTGCTTTACACAACAAACCGACGATGCTCGAATAACACTGACCATCTAAAACGATATCTTTCTTCTTCGCTCGCGACCAACACTCTAAACCGAGTTTCTTCATCTCCTCGATCGTCGGCCTTCCGTTTTCTACGCCAAACGCGGAAATTAATGTCGCCACTATGAATGCATCGCCGTTTTCTCGGTTTCGTTTCATCGAGTCGTACACCGTCATCGCGAATTCTACATCTTTCGTCTGGTTAATTACTTTACACGCAGCCGTGAACGCTTTGCGTTTAAAGCCCGACCTCGGTCTAATTCTTAAAGCTAAATCCAAAAAGCACGTCTTGGCGTCGTCTATTCGATTAACGTGTCGAGAGCACGAACAGAGGCGTTCAATTTTCAACTCGACGATTTTCTTATCGCCACCGTCTGCACAATTATCGTAGTACGTTTCTACGTCTGTCCATGCTTTCTTCGCGCGAACGGTAAATCCTAAATCGTCGTACGCTCTCGCTGTTGCGAGCAACAGTATACCCTTGGCGTTTGGATTCACTCGAATCGCTCTCGATTTAATCCTTTCTAGTTCTAACGCGATGATTTGTTCGTTTTCCGGGGGCATGTTTTCCTCGTCGAGCTCCTCCTCATCGATCGTAGCGTCGCCGATGACTTGTTTCACGTTCGACGAGGAGACGCCCCGAAAGACTTTCCTCCGTTTCGCCCAAAGTTCTATCAGTTCGTGCACGTCGCGGCCGTTTACAATATCGATAATTTGTATGATGTCATCCTCGTCCTCCGAATCGTTCACGCCGTTCTTCTCGTAATTAAAATCCCACTCCTGGCTGACGTATTTCCACAACGTCTTTGTCCAAACCGTCTTTTCTACGTTGACTTCGTATCTGTCCGCGACCGCATCTAAAACTACCTTCAACGTCTCGAACGTTTTCGGCTTCGCCGTGCGGATGAAGTCGCCGGTGATTGTCGTCGCTTTTTGCTGTCTCCCTTTCAGCGGCGGAAGTCTGCTAACATGTTGACTATATTCTCTTCTACTTTGCGTGGCGGTGGACTGCTGCTGCGATGAGAACGAAGAAGAAGAAGAAGAAGAAGAAGAAGAAGAAGAAGACGCTGCCATCATCAAACTGCTATTCGCTCGAACCAACTCGTGCGTCTGCACTCGCCTCTGATAGGCTGTTTTCCTCGTCCCCATCGCGCCCGTCTGCGGATGCCGCTTCGCGTCGTCCGACTCCAACGCCTGTCTTCGCCGATTCTCCTCTAATACTTCCGCCTCTAATCGTATCTTCAGCTTTCTAGCCATTTCCATGGATGTCATCTCTTTAGTTTTGCTCTCGTCGTTTCTTTTCTTCGAAGACTTCTCCGCGGGGTTCCTCTTTTTTTCCTCTTCTTCCTCCTCTTTTGTTGTTGTTGTTGCAAAATTGGATAAAGCGCTTCTTCCCAACTCTCGTCTGTTTCTCGCGAGCACATCCAAGTCTACCTCTTGCTCGAAGAAGCTCTCGCTCGCGGTCAAAGCGTCGCCTTTTTTGTTTTCACCGCTCTTTTTACTCGTAATTTCTCTTCCGTCGTCCTCTCTTTCATCTTCTCGTCCGTTCCATTCCGAGGCGTCTCTTTCCTCGCCGGCGGCAGAAGCCAAAGCGAAGAAATTTTGACGATTATCACGTCTCCTCCTCCTCCTCCTTGTCGTCGTCTCATCGAACAACGTCTTCACCTCCGCCGCTCGGCCAAAGCCAACGCGTCGAGAGGAGAGAGAGAGACAAAGTCTCCTCGGAAGAGTTGCGGAAGAAGAAGAAGACGACGAGAGAAGGAGAGAAGAGGACGACATTTCTTCTCTCTCAAACTCTCTCTTTTTTTCCCCACAGAAGCAACTTTTTTTGGGGAAAAAAAAGCGGATTTCCTCACTAAACGCTTCAAAAAAGCAATGGCGTCGTCTGCTCTTCATCAACTGCTCTCCTGGCGAGGATTCGCGCACGGCGCGTTGCTCTCCTCTTCCTCTTCCTCGTCCGCGTCGTCGTCGTCTCTTTTGTCGGCGTCGACGAGTAGTAACGGTGCAAAACTTTTCCTCGCTGCTTTTTTGACGACGACGACGTTCCGTCCTAAAAACGACGCGAACTGTTTCTCGTCGTCGAATCTCATCAAAGACGCCAACGACGCGTACGCGATTCGAGACGAAAACAAGACGTATAAAATCGCGCACAGGACGTTTCGGAACGAATTTTCGCTCGTTTCGAACGCGCTGAGAGTGGTGAGGAACGTCGCGGTGCCGACGTCGCAGTGCGCGCTGGAGTTTCAGAAACAGTTGGAGAAGTTTGACGTGAATTTCGAGACGTGGCGAGAGGCGCACTTCGGAGAAGACGAGGACGAGTATGCGAGTTATCGAGAAGCGATGGCGGAAGCGGAGGGCGATTTGGAGAAAACGCGCGAGATATTACTGACGCGCTTTAACACGGATATTTCGGGAGAGGTTTTACGCGAGATGGACGCGAAGAGACCGAGATTTCCGGAGTTTCCTTGGAAGAGTTGGAAGCGATTGGTACTTCGCGGTTGCATTCGCGACGCTTCGATTTCGAGCTGTCGGGTGATGATTTCCAAGTATTTAGAGACTAGAACGACCGCGAGGTTGGCGATGAAGCTGACGAAAGAGGCGAAGATGAGCGGGAAGAGGAAGATGGGGAGGTTTTACGAGCGCATGAAGAGGGGAGGTGAAATGGTAGCTTCATCATCTTCTTCTTCTTCGTATCATTATTCGAGCAAAGCGGCGCTGACGAAGAAGTTCGCCAAGACGCACGCTTTGGCCAACTTTTGCAACTTCTCCGCGTGCTGGGTCTGGGACATGTTCGAAGACTTGCTGAGATGTTACAACTTTTACAAACACGGCGGGTACATAGGCCATCCGGTCCCGGAAAGCGAAGCAAATCTCGCGAGCTGCGCGAAGCTCTACGCCAATTGCGCCTTGAAGCACACCGTCGCGGCGCTCTCGAGCGCGTTCGGTTCCGCTACCGTCGCCGCGATTACGTTTTACGCATTCCCAACCTTCCACGAAGGTAAAGGCGTGTACTACGCTTTATTCTTCTCGCAGTTAGCCGGCGATCAGTTAGGTTTAAAAATAAGTCAATTCGTAAACGGAAGTCTTCGCCTTCGCGGATTGCCTCGGTTAGCGGACGCGACGCAATGAGAGAGAAAGAGAAAGAGAGAACGAAAAAAGACACGCGACGATTATGAACCAAAAACGCGCGCGCGCGGTATTATTATTATCATCATCATCCTAGCATACCACTACTCTAGCAACATTTTGAGAACACAAAAATACTACGTTGGATCCGAGAATACGTCGCGCGCGTCCGTCGTCGCGTTTCAGCCTCACAAAACTCTCTCTTCGAATCCCAAAAGTCGTCGTCATAAAAATTCACTCTTCTCTCTTTCAAGAAGAAGAAGAACGCACATCTATTCCTTATTCGATATAC
>Ga0181560_10006368_pt1 | contig 10307 bp, 8 predicted proteins | sample 011ome_20_FD_133751 | JGI IMG/M metagenome (GOLD analysis project Ga0181560, IMG submission 133751) | Coastal salt marsh microbial communities from the Groves Creek Marsh, Skidaway Island, Georgia - 011509CT metaG (megahit assembly) | ecosystem: Environmental > Aquatic > Marine > Intertidal zone...
GTCGAGGGCGGGGATTGAAAGCGAGGGACCCTGGGCGGAGAGATGCGCCGGGCAAAGTCCTTAAGGATCGGCGTTCACCACGCGGACGCGGTCGTATGGGAACCAGTGTATAGAACGCGCCTGTACCGCCGCCGTCGCGTCCCTCGCCTTGCGGGTAGTACCGCGTCCCCTGCGGGTCTAAATCCTCCCCGGTGCTCTGATCCGCGAGCTTCAGCGAGCACGTCACCTTCACCGGGTCGTTCGCGTACCCGCCGCCCTTTATCTCCACGACTTTCACCCAGCACGACTCGCCTCTGCCGATCACGCCCTCGATCCCTCGCACCTTTTCTTCGTCCGCGTCCTCCCTCGCGAATTCCAAAAAGTCGCTCACCTGATGCGTCGGCACCAGACCGTTCTTGCGGTACCCCTCCATCTGCACGAACACGCCGTACGGTTTCACCTCGCGCACCGTCGCCCGGTGCGTCGAGTTCAGCTCCGGGGGGTCGTCGCTCCAGGCGTTACTTGACCCGCCGCCGCCGCCGCCGCCGCCGCCGCCGCCGCCGCGCGCCAGTTCCGCCAGCTGTGCGCCGTCCGGGTCCAGATCCTTCCCGTCCGCCTGATCCACGAGCTTCATCGACAGCGCGATCTTGACGTTCCCGCCCGTGTACCCGTCGCGCTGGACGTCGATCACCTTGACCCACACGCTCGCGTCTTTCGGGTGGAAATACTCCATCGCCATCACCTTGGCGTCGTCGGAGTCTTCTCGCCGGAACGTCAGCTCTTCGCCGACGTGCGTGCAGTGCACGAGGCCGTCGCGTCGAAAGCCGTCCATTCGCACGAAGATTCCGAACGGGCGGACGCTGGCGACGCGTCCGCGGAGGATCGCGCCGACCGCGGGGGGTTCCTCGTCGGGGAGAGGGGCGCGGTCGTCGCGGCGGGCGCGTCCGGCGAGGCCGCCGCCGCCCGGAGGGGGCGGGGGCGGGGGCGGCACCGTGCGCATCGTCGAGTGATGACGATTTGATGATCTCGGCGGGGGCGACGGTCTGTCGCGGCTGCGTCGTCGTCGCGGGCTGTCGCCGCGTCGCCCCCCGCGCGGGCTGCGATCGCGGCCGCGGTCGCGGCCGCGGCGGCCGTCGTCGCGGCCGCGTCGCGGCGAGCGAGACCGCGACCTCGACCTCGAAATCGAAATCGATCGCTCCCAGCCGCCCCGTCTCGGGCTCGCGCGTCTTCGCTTCGGCGAGCGACCGGGGCTCCCGCCCGGGCTCCGGCTGCGGCTGCGGCCGCGGCTGCGGCTGCGCCCGCGTCCTCGACCGCGGTCGCGGTCGCGGCTCGGGCTCCGGCTCCGGCTCCGGCTTCGGCCGCCCCCGCGCATCGTGCTGTGTTGGCGTTTGGACATCATCAATTATTGGACTGATCGAAAAGCTTCATCACATTGCGTCGCGCGAGATCTGGAGCCCGGCGCGCGCGGCATCGTCATCAGATGTCGTCCGGCGCGTCGCCCGGCGGTCAAGCCCCCCCCGACGGCGCAGAGGCGAAGTACAACATGAAGAACCCCGCGGTGAAGCGCATCGCGCAGGAGATGCGAGAGATGTCCCGCGACGTCGACCCGTGCTACCACGCGGAGGCGGTCGAGGACGACATCTTCGAGTGGCACTTCGCCATCTTAGGCCCCGAGGACACCGAGTTCGAGGGCGGCATCTACCACGGCCGGATCCTCCTCCCGCCGGAGTACCCGTTCAAGCCGCCGTCGTTCATGCTGCTGACCCCCTCCGGACGCTTCGAGACGAACGCGAAGATTTGCCTCTCGATATCCAGCCACCACCCGGAGCACTGGCAGCCGTCGTGGAGCGTGCGCACCGCGCTGCTGGCGGTGCGGTCGTTCATGCCGACGGCGCCGGAGGGCGCGGTCGGGTCGTTGGACTACCCCGCGGACGAGCGACGGGAGCTCGCGGCGGCGAGTCGCGAGCGGCCGCCGGAGTTTGGGAACAGCGAGTCGCGACGCGCGCTGATCGCGGAGGTGCACGCGAAGATGCTGACGCGGTGGGAAGCGATGCGGGCGGCGAAGAGAGAGAGGGAAGACGTCGCGAGAGCGGAGGCGGCGGCGGAGGCGGAGGAGGAGGCGGCGGCGGAAGGGGACGCGGAGCGGGCCTCGGCGGCGGCGGAGGCGGAGGCGGACGAGGACGCGAACGACGACGCGGCGCCGCGCGAGAGGAGGTTTTCAGGGGGAGCTGACGTCGACGGCGTCGGCGCGAGCGGGCGCGGCGATGGCGGCGAGATCGCACCCGCGGCGACGGCGACGACGACGACGGCGACGACGACGACGACGACGCCGACGCCGACGGAGGCGGAGGCGGAGGCGGAGGCGGAGAGAGAGCCCGCGGCGCCGACGCCGCCGCAGCCGGAGGCGCCGCGACCGCCGCCGCCGCAACCTCCCGCCGCGGCAGAGGAGGCGGTGGCGAGGGACGAAGAAGAAGACGATGAAGATGAAGAGGACGACGACGAGGAGGAAGACGAACCGTCGCAAGCCGCGACCGTTCGCGTCCCGCATCCCGACGGCGAGACCGCGTTCGCGAAGGAATTCAAGCGAACGCTGGACCTCCTCGCGTTCATCCTCTCGTTGGGGATCGCGTACATCTTGCTGAAGAAGTACAGGTACGACCCGATATACGCGGCGTACGCGAAGCACGGCGAGCTGTGAGCGCGCGCGGGGGGACGAAGACTGTCGTACGTAGGCTAGACGCGGCGCCGAGGGCGCTTTCGATTTTTATGCGAGCACGCTGCGGTGAGCACTACTGTCCAGCAGTTTCGGATAACAGAATCTCGATCGATCTTCGTCACAGATGGCGAGCGCGTGCGGGCTCCTCCGCGCCGCCTCGGCGGCGCGCCCGTTCGCGCCGTCGTCGTCGTCCGCGCGATGCCGCGCGGCGCTCTCCTCCTCGCGACGCCGCCGCCGCCGCGCGGCGCGCGTCGTCGACGTCTCCGCGCGCGCCGTGATCGACGTCGAAAACGACGACGAGGAGGAACGCTTCCCTCCGCCCCCACCGCCGTCGCTCGGCCCCGGCCCGCTCCCGCTTCTGGACCCGACGAAGGGATACACGCACGTCTCCCCCGGCGTGTGCGACGCGTGCGCGAACGACGTCGACGCGCGAATCGCGTGGGTCGCGCTCTTGCTCGGGCAGCTCCCGTCGCACCACGCGAACGCGACGCGAACGCGCGACATGCTCGTCGGCGAGGGAAAGCTAGAGGACGCGGAGACGTTCATGGACCGCTACGCGCTGTGGGAGCGGGACTACGAGGCGTACCTCGCGTCGGTGTCGTTGGACGACAAGGCGCCGGGCGAGGGCGCGACGCTGCTGGACATGGTGCGCGAGAAGGAGCGTCTGCTCCGCGCGCGCGGTTTCGACGATCTGTTCGCCGGGATGAAGGCGGAAGAGAACGAGATCGCGACGGCGCTGTACCGCCCGATCGGCCTCGAGATCGACGACATATGGGAGCCCACCCCGGGGGCGTGGTACGGCCCGGGCGAGCACCCGGACCCGAACGCCAAGGCGAACATGATCCGCGCGGTCATCGAGTGCTGCCTCGCGGGGAATCTCTTCGACGCGGGCTCCGCGTCCGCCGTGCAGGCGCGTTCCACTGGTCCCCGTACGACCGCGTCGGCGTGGTGAACGACGATCCTTAAGGACTTTTCCCGGCGCATCTCTCCGCCCACGCCACGACAATCTCCGCCCTCGGCGCCTTATGCAAACGTACTGTATTTCACCCATCGCTCGGGTTCAACACGTGATCGCGTCTCCTCCTTTCGACTGACCGATGAACGAACATTTTTTGTGATGGAACTGAACGACCCCGCAGCGGATAATGTTCTGCGAGGACGGCGACCCGGACGACCCGGACGACGCGGCGGAGGAGTGCAAGTACGTCCTCGACGCGGACGCGCTCGCGGAGACGTTCGCCAAGGCGAGAGAGCGCGTGTCGCACGAGAAGAGCGGCGGCTGGCGGTTCGACTCGCTCTCGCGCGTCGTCGAGCGATGCACGCGCGAGAAGGATGTCGAGAAAAAGATCGCGCCCGGGTGGCGCCGCGTCCTCATCTTCTGCGATAACGCCGGCGCGGACGTGATGGGGATGACGATGCTCGCGAAAGCGCTCGCGGCGGTCGGCGGGAAAGGCACCAAGGTGGCGCTCGTGGCGAACGACACCGCGGCGTTGAACGACGTCACGTATGAGGAGTTGGACGAGTACCTTCGCGCGGTGACTCGGCGCGGGGGCGAATTTTACGACGGCGATCCGATACTCGGCGCGCAGATGAACGGAAACATGGTCGCGGCGGTGAACAGCGGGCAGGACAGCACGCTGCTTAACCTGAATAACTGCGGGAGCGAGCTGAACGACTGGGTGAATATGCAGTTTCAGCAGGTTCCCGCCGGGGACGACTGGCTCATCGTGTTGGACGGCATGGGACGGTCGCTGGAGAGTAACTGGGACGCGTACAAGTACGTGAAAGACGGCGTAAACGTGTTGAACCTCGCGATGGTGAAGAGCGAGATCAACGCGCGGAGGTTGGACGCGGAGGTATACGACTGCGTCGTGCGGTTACGACGCGGGGGCGACCCTGAGTAAGTTTAGTTGTAGTCCGACGACGAGTCTGGAAAAAATGCAAAAACACTCGTTCTGCTTCGTCTGTTCGTTTTGCCCAGGCCAGCGCAGCGTTTCGTCGCGTACGTCGTCACGATCACTCCATAGCGCGCCCCGGCCCGTCGTCGTACTCACGCGTCGGGCACGATGGTGAAACCGCTGACCGGGGTCGTCGTGAGCAACAAGATGATGAAGTCCGTCGTCGTCGTCGTCGAGAGGCTGTTCAGGCACAAGAGAATGCCGAAGATCATGCGCGCGCGGAAGCGATACATGGTGCGGGGCGGCGACGTTTTTCCCCCAGCCTCGAGGACAGCGCGCGAGGAGATGAATGAACCCTAAATCGATCGTTCGATCGGTCTGATCGATCGTCCCGCCGCTCGCGCCCCGCGGTCTTCTCCCCCTCACGCTCACGACGCCCTCCCCCCACCTCCGCAGGCGCACGACGAAATGAACCAGTGCAGGGAGGGCGACATCGTCAAGCTCACGCACTCGCGCCCGCTGTCGAAGATGAAGAAGTGGGTCGTGGCTGAGATTCTGAAACCGGAGCGCGACTACGCGCACGACAACACGGGGAAGACGAGGCGGATGATCATCGATCGCGACGAGGCGCGCAGGCTGCGCGCGGGCGTGGAGGGGAGCGCGCTCGCGAGGGAGCACGCGCGGATGCAGGCGCTCGAGGAGGAGAAGAAGAGGGAGGAGGAGGAGGCGACGGGGTTTGACGTGGACGCCGCGGCGGGGGCGAGATGGGAGAGGTTGAACAGGGAGGGCGGCGCGGGGGAGGGGGAGGACGACGACGACGACGACGACGACGGGCCGGGGTTAGGGGACGGGCCGCAGGTCATCGGCGTGCCGTCGAGGCCGAGCTACGCGGCGTTCAGAGGGTTCGCCGCGGGGGCTGCGGGTTGGCACTGACGACGCGGCGGCGGTCGTCGAGTCGTTTACGTAGGAGACGTCGTCGTCGTCAACCGACGTTTATTATTACGGTACGGTTGACTCGCTACGTCTTAAATACCGGACTCGTCGCGCGTCCCCACTCGCCGCCGTCCGCGGAAAGGCATCCATCGCGCGTCGCGTCGCGTCGCGTCACATCAGCTCGAAGTACTTCCCCGTCTTCGGCTCGAAGTAATAGTTCAGCACCGGGTCGTAGATGAGGTCTAAATCCGCCGCGCCCTCGGGCTTCGGCGGCGGCGCCGTCGTCGTCGCCGTCGCCGCGTCTTCCCCGCCGCCGCTCTCCGCGGACGCGGCGCTCGGCTCTCTCGACGCCTCCCTGGCGGCGGCGGCGGCGTCTTCCGCGGCGGCGGTTGACGTTCCGTATTCCTCCTCGCGCTGCGCCTCCCCCGCGGTTTTCCTCGGCGTGCCGCTCGCGCCGTACGACGACGGCACGACGAGGTCCGGGGTGAACGCGCGGTAGTGCATCGCTCGCGCCCCACCCGGACCGCCCGCGCCGACGCCGACGCCGACGCCGACGCCGACGCCGACGCCGACGCCGCCGTGCCCGACAGCTGGCGGCGGGTACGCCCCGGGGATCGGCGTCTCGCGTCGCGACGGGATCCCCCCGTCGGACGCGCCCGACGCGCTCGCGCCGCCGAAGGACCGCGACGACTCGCCCCCCCTGGAGTGATATGCGTCGCGGTCGCCGTGACCGCCGAGGTGGCGCGGGGGGAGCAACATATCGCTCTCGCGCGGGAATGTGAGGAGCATCTCGTCGTCGCCGGCGTCGTCGTCGTACGCGTATTCACCCTCCGCGAGCCCGCCGCTGCCGTTCGGGTAGTACGCGACGCCGTCCTCCGCCGACTCTGGCGACGCCGGCGCGTTCAACGCCATCGCGAGCTCCGCGGCGTCGTCGTCGACGTCGTCGTCGTAGGACGATAATCGCACGGTGTCGGACACGCGCGTCGCGCCCTGAAGCACGTTCGTCGTCGTCTTCGTCTTCGTTCCCCCCGCCGGCGCCGCGTCCGGGAATCCGTCGGGCTGCGTCGGCGACCGGACGCTTCGCAGCGGCTCCGCCGTCGCCTCCTCGGGAGACGACACGACGCCCCACCGCCCGTCGTCGCGGGGGATCTGCAGGCTCAGTAGGGAGACGTTCGCGGCGCCGGACCGTCGCCTCGAGGGACCCGGACCCGGACCCGCGCCGTCGTCGTACCGCGTGCTCGAGTACAGATGCGCGGGGGGCTGCGTCGGCGACGCGTCCCCCTCGCCGCCGCCGCCGCCTCCGCCGCCGCCGAGGCCGAAGCCGTCCGCCGAGAGTCGAACCCCCGACGACGCGCGCCGGGAGGACTCGCCCTCGCCCGCGTAACTGCTCCCGAACACGCCCATGTCGACGCTCGAGCGCCGCGGCGACGGCGACGGCGACGACGCGAACCGCGCGCCGCGCGACGACCCCGTCCGCGCGCTCGCGGCGCCGCGCCGCATCCTCGACGACGCGAGGAGATTCGACGGCTTGGCGTTCGCCGTCGCCGCCCTCGCCCCGCCGACCGGCGCCGATCCCACCTTGAACACGCCGAACGTCCCCTTCGGCGACTTCGGCGACGGCATCCCCCCACCCCGCGTCGTCAGCGCCGCGTCGTCGTCGTCCGGGCCCGGGATGGCGTTCCGGAACCCCCACGACGACCCGCCGCCGCCGCCGCCGCCGCCGCCGCCGCCGCCGCGCGCGCTCGGCGCCGCCGCCGCGCTCGGCGGGTACATCGGCTCCACGAGCAGCTCGCCGCCGCCGTGCCCGCCGCCCACGCTCAATCCTCGCCCGAAGTGGTCGTTCAGATCGTACCCGTACCCGTCGCCGCCGCGGCGTTCCCCGCGCGGGGTGAGGTGCTGCGACGACGGCCGAGACCCGCCGCCGCCGCCGCCGCCGCCGCCGCCGCCGCGTCGCGCGCCGCCGCGGCTGCCGGGCGCGTCCGAGCCCGCGCTGCCTCCTCGCGGCGTGAACCTGCTCCCGAACGCGAGGTGGACGCCGCCGCCGCCGTCGCCGCGACTCGCGCCTCGCGACCCGCCGCCCGGGGTGGACACGCCCTCGGTCTCGCGGTCGCCGAAGACGCGGTCGCCGCTTCGAGGGCGCGCGGCTTCGCCGCCGTGCGCCGAGCCTTCGCGCGAGACGAAGCCGCCGTCGCCGCCGTCGCTCGGGAGCGCGACGTCGCACCGCGACAACCGCGCGGGGTCGAGCACGCGCGTGCGCCTGTCGACCCCGGGTAAGAAGTCCACCGCTCGGTGTATCGGCTCGTCGAACACGCCGAGGACGCCGACGCCGGGGACGCCGGCGATCGGATCATCCGCGGGTCCCCCCCCGCCCACATCGTTCCCGCCGCCGCCGTCGCCGGCGTCGTACTGAAACTGATGCATCGCGACGTTGAACGGCGTCCGGCGCGCGGCCGCGGCCGCGGCGCGCGCGCGCGCCGCCGCCGCCGCCGCCGCCCCGCCGCCGCCGCCGCCGCCGCCTCCTCCGACGCTCCCGTCGAGGACGTCCGCCGCCGTCGCCAGCGGCGGGGATCTGAGCGTGAAAATTTTCCGCACCTTGCACGTGGCGCCCACGGCGACGCTCTCCACCGCGCGATGCGCGACGCGCTCGCCGCCCTGGGACGCGAACAGCGCGGCGACGAGCACGGGGACGTCCAGCGCCAAGTTCGTCCACGTCCCGTGCTGCAAGATCCCGCGCGGAAGCGGCACCTGGACGTGCAGCGGCGAGGACTTGACGTCGCTGAGGGTCGTTCCATACAAAGCGACGTCGGGGTGGAGTTCATAGGCGTCAGAAGCGGAGTTGAAAGGCGTCGAGGGCGGGGATCGAAAGCGAGGGACCCTGGGCGGAGAGATGCGCCGGGCAAAGTCCTTAAGGAACGGCGTTCACCACGCGAACGCGGTCGTATGGGGACCAGTGTGACATAGAACGCGCCTGAAGGAGGTGGAAAAGAAGAGTCGGCGTCGCGTGCCGTCCGAGTCGCTGACGCCGACCTCGAACGAGACGTGCGCGCCCTCCGGGACGAAGATCTGGACGACGAGGTACGGCTGCTTCAGGCTCACTGCGACGCGCGCGCGGATGAGGAGGAGGAGGAGGAGGAGGAGATGGACGGACGGTCAGCGGGGGTGGGTCGCGCGCGGAGGACGGCGGAGCGACGAAAGTCAAAAGGCCGCGCGATGGGACGACGGGATGACGCGGACGACGAACGCACGTCCTCTGCGCTCGTCCTTCGGGAGCTGCATCTTGTGCCCCGGGCCGCCGCTGACGCAGTACACGTATCCTTTCACGGTCTTCTCGTAAATCCGCTTCACGGCCTTCCCGCCGAGCATCTTCCAGTCCCCCGTCGGGTCCTTCCCCTGCGCGCGCGAGTCGGACGAGAGAGGTGAGCCATTGCCATTCAAAAACGCGGGAGCGAACGAACGAACGCGATCTGGCGCCGCGAGGACGACGGACGGCGACGCGGGGGGGCGGCGCCGCGGTCGTCTGTGCGATCGCGCACCTGCGGGGAGAAGACCTCGACGAAAGGCCCGCCCTGATACGGCGCGAACATCGCCCTTCGCGCGGGCTCGCGACCCCTGACTCCTCCTCGCCGCGGCCGGCGCCTTCCGTAGTGACGACGCCGAGCGGCCGATTTCCCCGGTAATATGATAACTGAAGGTCGTTCGTTGATCGCGGTGCTGGTCGGTGAAAATCGGGTTCAAGAAAAATATTGACCAAGGCTCGACCGCGATGAAATTTGAAACCACTGACAGCTGCTGGATTTTCCGAGGCCGCGACGGAATCTCGTTCCCCCCCGCGCGCCACCTCGCGCGAGGTCATACCCCCGCGCGCCGCGCACCGCACGCGCCCGAGGCCGCGCGCGCATCGACCGCGACACGCGCGCGCACGTCCGCGAACGCGCGCGAACCGCGTCTCGTCCGCGCGTCTCGTCCACGTCGTCGCGTCCTCGAAGCCGGCGGCGGGCGTCACGAAAAAAAGCAACGACCGCATCGCATCGTCGCCCGTTCGTCGTCGTCGTCGCTCGCAATGGCTGAGAACGCGCCGACGACGACGGTGAACGTCACGAGGGACATCGCGAAGGAGCTCACGTTCGAGGACATCAGCGTGCACTCCCCCGGCTTATTCCGCAAGGGCGACGCCATGCGCGCGCTGCGCGAGAACCCCTCCACCGGAACGTTCAGACGCGCGCTCGCGGAGCTGAACCAGACGACCGAGTCGTTCGCGCGCATCTTAGACGCCGCGCGCGAGAAGGCGCTGGGGAACTCCGAGGCGGACTTGGAGCGCATCAAGACGAACATCAAGCGCCTGAAGTTCGGCACGATCGAGCTCGGGACAGAGCGCGCGTTCTTGCGTTCCATCCTCGAGTCCCGCCCGCTCCCTCGCGCGCCCCCCGAGGAATCCGACGCGTTCCGCGCGCGCAACGCTTCGCTGAAGCAGCTCAAAGACGCGAACGACGCGAACGAAAAGGTGGTCGAAGACCTCGTGACGCGCGTCGGCGCGTCCGCGGCGGCGCTCGAGGCGGAGAAGGCGCACCTCGCGGCGCGCGTCGACGCGTTGGAAGGATTGGAGCGCGATGTGGACGCCGCGGAGCTCGCGAGCGCGGGCGTCGCGAAGGTTCGTTCGAGCTCTGTACACTGGTCCCCATACGACCGCGTCCACGTGGTGAACGCCGATCCTTAAGGACTTTTGCCGGCGTCCCTCTGCGCCTACCCCTCGCTTTCAATCCCCGCCCGCGACGCCTTTCAAC
>Ga0181560_10006372_pt1 | contig 10299 bp, 11 predicted proteins | sample 011ome_20_FD_133751 | JGI IMG/M metagenome (GOLD analysis project Ga0181560, IMG submission 133751) | Coastal salt marsh microbial communities from the Groves Creek Marsh, Skidaway Island, Georgia - 011509CT metaG (megahit assembly) | ecosystem: Environmental > Aquatic > Marine > Intertidal...
CTGCGCATCCAGCGCGGGGACCGCATCGGCATCGTGGGTGCAAACGGCGCGGGCAAGACCACGCTTTTGAAGATGCTGACTGGCGAGCTGGAACCCGATACCGGCAAAGTCACCCATGCCCGCACCCTGTCCGGCGTGATGATCGACCAGCAAAGGAAGCTGCTCGATCCGCAGAAGACGGTGCGGCAGATCCTTGCCGAAGGAGGTGACTGGCTGGATGTGCGCGGGGTTCGCAAGCACGTGCAGGCTTACCTGAAGGACTTCCTGTTCGATCCTTCGGTGATCGACGCCAAGATCGGCACTTTCAGCGGCGGCGAGCGTAGCCGCCTGCTGCTCGCCCGCGAATTCTCGCGCACCTCCAACCTGCTGGTGCTGGACGAGCCGACCAACGATCTCGACCTCGAGACGCTGGACCTGCTGCAGGAAGTGATCGCCGATTATGAAGGCACCGTGCTGATCGTCAGCCATGACCGTGACTTCCTCGATCGCACCGTCACCGTCACGCTCGGCCTTGATGGCAGCGGCCTAGTAGACATCATCGCCGGTGGCTACGCCGATTGGGAAGCCAAGCGCGAGGAACGCCGCAAGCCTGCGAAGAAGGCCGCAAAGGAAGATGAGGCGGCGTCTCCCCCTCCCCCGCCGCCTGCGCCGAAGTCCGCCAAGCTCAGCTACAAGGACCAGCGCGATTACGAACAATTGCCCGCGCGGATCGAGGAACTGGACAAGCTGATCGCAAATGGCGAGGCCGCTTTGGCCGACCCGGAGCTCTACAGCCGCGATCCGGACAAGTTTGCCCGCATCTCCAAATCGCTGGAAATGGCGCGCGATGAAAAGGACGAGGCCGAACTGCGCTGGCTGGAACTGGCAGAGCTGGTCGAAGGCTGATCTTAACCCAAAGCGGCTATGCTCCCCGCGTCTGTCTTAGCAGGGAATGCCGCCGGATGGCTGACGAATTTCGCGCGTTGCGCCACCAATACCGCCGCCACCTGATGGTCGGCCCGCCCAGAAAATGCGCGGATGAAATCCGCACCGACAAGCCGCATGCGGAACTGCACCGCGAAAGGAATTCCCATTAAGGCCTTTCGCGCTACACGCACCTGCGCGAACTGGCAGTGCACGGCTGCAACCAGGCGGTGATGGAAGAAATCGGCGAGCTGACCAATTTCGAAAAACTGGAGCTGCGCTGGCCCATGCGCGGCACCGAAAATCTGGAGCCGCTGCGCAAGCTCAAGAAGCTGACCTATCTCTCCATCGACACGCCGGGGGCCAAGGTCACCGATTTCACGCCCATCTGCGACCTCCCCCATCTGGAAGTGCTTACGATCGAGAATGCCAAGCACATTTTCGAACTCGACTGGATGGCACCGATGAAGGACCGGCTTCGTGTCCTTGGGCTGGAGGGTGCCATAGACACCAACCAGCGCATCGCTTCGCTCGATCCATTGGCGGGTTTCACGTTCGAGGCGCTGCAGTGCATCTCCGTGACGCTGAAGAGCAAGGATCTTACCCCGCTGCATTCATGCCCCAATCTGCGCTTCCCCGATGGCGCCGTGATATCGGACTGGGAAGGCTACAAGGCGCTCGAAGCTGCCAAGCCGGACCTGTTTTGCGGTTGGTTCAACGCCATGTACTGGCATTCCGGGTGGCGCGGTGGCCCGCCGAAAGAACTGATCGAAAAAGCGCAGCAAGAACAAGGCTGACAAATTTGCGCGCAATCAATTTTGTGCTGCAATGCAGCATGTATCTACTCAGCTAATGCGCGACTCGATGACCCCTATCGGATTGCCTCCGCACCTCGCCTTTGCGGAGATGTGGCTGGCCACATGGTCGGAAGCGGTGATGGCGGCTTCCACCGAGATGTTCCATTTCTGGTACATGCCCTTTTGCGAGCCGCATCACCACGAAGCGCAGAACCGCTTCCAAATGGAATTGTCCGAACTGATCGAGGAAGAAGAGCACGACCTATTCGCGTGATGCGCGCCGCGTTCCCGCTCAATTGATGCGATAGAAATCGGCCACCCGGTCCAGCGCCAGTTTCAGCACCAGCTTGCCGCTGCGCGCAGGCCATTGCAGTGCCTTTTCTGCCACCGGCAGTGTTTCGCCCGAACACACCACCCGCCACAATATGTCCTGCAGGCCCTTGCCCGCCTGGCTCAGCGCGCCGTGGAACCTGTCGCGCGCTGCCATCACCCGTTCGGTCTGGGTCAGACCCTTTTCGCCGGTGCCCTTCACATTCACCGGGTCCCACCGCATGGTGACGCTGGGGCCAAGCTGGGCGCGCTCGAAATCGGCGCGCAGGCGTTCACCGGCATCGAACAGCCTGTCTTCCAGATGGCCGTGCACATGGAGCCAGCCGAGCAGGCTCTCGGCAAGGTTCACCGTCACGCTGCGGCGGCGGCGCGATCCGCCATTCCTGCGCCGCGGGCCCTCCACCGTCAGTTCGCGTTCGACCAGATGGTGTTTCATGTGCGAATCTCCCCTTTTGCGCTGGCGAGGCACTTGCCAAATGGAACAACTTGTAGGAAAGAGAAACCAATCTGGTTATTTGAAGGGATGAGGCGATGATCAATCGCATTCGCGATATCCGCAAGCAGAAGGGCATGACGCTGGCAGAAGTCGCCGCCGCCTGCGAACCGCAGACCACCGCGCAAACCATCGGGCGACTGGAAACGGGTATGCGCAACCTCTCGCTCACCTGGATGAACCGCATTGGCGAGGCACTGGGCGTCGATCCGGAACTGCTGGTAAAGAGCGACGAGGAAGCCACGCCGCAGATCATCGCCAAGCTGACCGAACATGGCGCAGAGGCGCTTACCAAGCCGCGCGACGCCATCCTGCCAACCCAGCTGAATGAAGGCGAAGCGCTGATCTGCCTGACAATCGAGACGCCGCAGGGCGAATACCGCAGTGGTGACCAGCTGTGGATGCGCCAGATCCGCCTGGAGGATTCCGGCAGCATCATCAACCGCGACGTGCTCGCCCCGCGCAGCGGCGGGCGCTTCGCCTTCGGGCGCCTGATAGACAGGCAGGGCTCGCTGGTTGGCCTGCTGCCGCCCGGCATGGGCCAGCGCCAGATCGTGATCGACCGCCCGGCATGGCTGGCCGTGGCCGAAATGCTGGTGCGAAAGCTCTGAGGCAGCAGGATCGGCAATCGCGATGAAACGCCTCCTCTCCATCGCCACCCTCTGCCCCAACGCGCACCAGCCGCGCTTCGGCACGTTCGTGGCGCGGCAGATGGAGGCGCTGGCCGCGCGCGGCGATTGGGAAGTGCATCTGGTCAACCCCGTGGGCGTGCCGCCAATTGCCATGGGCCGCTATGCCCCGCTGGCCGATGCCGCGGTGAGCGGGAAGGAGCACGGCGTGCACGTCCACCGCCCGCGCTTCACGCTGATCCCTGCTGTCGGCGGGCCGTTCAACCCGGCGATGATCGTGCGCGCGGTGCTGCCGCTTGCCAAGCGCCTGCAGGCGCTGCGCCCGTTTGACGTGGTGGATGCGCAGTTCTTCTATCCCGATAGCCCGGCGGCTGCGCGGATCGCCGCAAAGCTGGGCCTGCCGCTGTCGATCAAGGCACGCGGCGCGGATATCTCGCTGTGGGGCCACAAGCCCTATGCCAACCGCAAGATGGTGGCAGCAGCGCAGCAGGCGGCCGGACTGCTATCTGTCAGCGAGGCATTGGCGGACGACACGGCCGCAATCGGCCTGCCACGCGAAAAGATCACCATCCATTACACCAGTCTGGACCATGCGCTGTTCCGCCCGCTGGGGCGCGAGCGTTGCCGCAAGCGGCTGGAGGATGAATTCGGCATCGCGGGCGGCGGCACTTTGCTCGCCACGGTAGGCGCACTGATCCTGCGCAAGGGCCAGCACTTCGTGGTGCAGGCGCTGGAACAATTGCCCGATACGCAGCTGGTGCTGGTCGGCAAGGGAGAGGATGAGGCCGCGCTGCGGCAACTGGTGGCGGACAAGGGTCTTGAAGCCCGCGTCCACTTCCTTGGCCTGCGCGATCATTCCAGCCTGCCCATCGTGCTCAGCGCGGCAGACGCGATGGTGTTGCCTTCGGCCAGCGAAGGGCTGGCCAATGCCTGGGTGGAGGCGCTCGCCTGCGGCACGCCGCTGGTGATCACCAACGCGGGCGGCGCGAAGGAGCTGGTGAGGAGCGAGATCGCCGGCCGCATTGTCGAACGCGATGCCGATGCCATTGCCGCAGGCGTACGCGAGGTGCTCTCAGCCGGTCACGCGCCCGAAGACGTGGCCGCCTGCGCAGCGCATTTCAGCTGGGACAGAAACGCCGCCGCGCTGGCGGATTATTACGCAGACTTGCTCTAGGCTCCGTTCGCCCTGAGCTTCTCGAAGGGCCGTCTTTCACCCTCGGCAACACGCTCAAAGAAAGAGCGGTGCTTCGACAAGCTCAGCACGAACGGGATCGGTAGTCTTGCGCTGAAGCCCTCAAGCCTCGCCGCGGGCCTTCTTTTCCTGGATATCGGTGATCGATTCCTGCGGCACGAAGCTGTTCGAGGACACGCCCAGCCAAATCAGGATCGGCGCTGCCATGTAGACCGAGCTGTAGGTACCCACGAAGATGCCCAGCGTGATCGCGGCGGTCAGACCGAACAGGCTGGCCGGGCCGAACAGCAGCAGCGGGACAAGCGCCACCAGCAGGGTGAGCGAAGTCATCACGGTACGCGCCAGGGTTTCGTTTACTGACAGGTCCAGCAGTTCCGGGATCGGCATCTTGCGATACTTCTTCAGGTTCTCGCGGATACGGTCATACACCACGATGGTATCGTTCAGCGAATAGCCAATGATGGCCAGAATCGCGGCGATGATCTGCAGGCTGAATTCCATCTGGAACAGTGCGAACATGCCCATAGTCAGCGACACGTCATGGAACAGCGCGAACAGCGCGCCCACGCCGAACTGCCATTCGAAGCGGATCCAGATGTAGATCGAGATAGCGATCATCGCGAAGACGAGCGCTTCCAGCGCGGTGGTGCGGAATTCGCCGGAAACCTTGCCGGAAACAGTGTCGACACCGTCGATCCGGACATCGGGGTGCCCGGCTTCGATCGCCCCGACAATCTGGCGGCTGATTTGCTCTGCCGCGCCGGCATCGCCAGTCACCTCGTCAGGCAGCTTCACGCGGATGGATACCTCGTTCGGCGCGCCGAAACGCTGCACCACGGGATCGCCATAGCCCAGCGCGCCAACGGTTTCGCGCAGTTCCTCCACCGGGGCCTCGGCCTCTTCGGTGAAGGTCGCGCGGATTTCCTGGCCACCGGCGAAGTCCACGCCGTAGTTCAGGCCATTGGTGAAAACCACGACCCAGCTGGCGATGATCAGCAGCACGCTGACCACGTAGAACGGAGCGCGGAATTTCAGGAACTGGATGTTGGTATCGTCAGGGACGAGTTTCAGAAGTCGCATTTGCTTGCCCTCGCCTCTACAGATTCAAGTCCGTCGGCCGCGCCTTGCGCAGCCAGCCGGCCACCCACATGCGGGTGAGCACCACGGCGGTGAAAACGCTCGTGAACAGGCCGATGATCAGCACCACGGCAAAGCCGCGGACCGGGCCGGAGCCGAACAGGAACAGCAGCACACCGGCAATGAAGTTGGTGACGTTCGCGTCGTAAATCGCGCGGCTTGCCTCGCGATAGCCGTTTTCCACCGCGGTTACGACCCGGCGGCCCTTCTTGCGCTCTTCACGGATACGCTCGTTGATCAGCACGTTGGCGTCTACCGCTGCACCGATGGTGAGCACGAAGCCGGCGATACCCGGCAGCGTCAGCGTGGTCTTGAGAACCGCCATGATGCCCAGGATCATCAGCACGTTGATTAACAGCGCCACCGTGGCATAGACGCCGAAGCGGCCATAGGCAGCGATCATCAGTGCGATCACCAGCAGCGAGCCCACGCCCATGGCGATGGTTCCGCTCTTGATCGACGCCGCGCCAAGGTCCGGCCCGACGGTGCGTTCCTCGATCACGGTCAGGTCCACCGGCAGCGCACCGGAGCCCAGCGCGATGGCAAGCTGCGTGGCGCTGCGCACCGTGAAGCCGCAGGAAATCTGCGAGGTGCCCGAAAGAATTGGCTCGCGAATGCTGGGGGCCTGCAGCACTTCACCGTCCAGGATGATGGCAAAGCGTTCGTTGACGTTTTCCGAGGTCAGCCGCGCGAAACGTTGCGTGCCTTCGGAATCGAGCGTGATCGACACGGCAGGTTCGTTGGTCTGCGGGTCGAAAGTCTGCGTTGCACCAGTCAGAGAATCCCCGCGGATGCCGCCGAGGCGCTTAACCGCCAGCACGGTACCTGCGTAATCGCCATCGGGGGCACCGGGCACCAGTTCGCTGCCCGGACGGGCAATACCGGATTGGATCTGCGCGGGCGAAGCTTCGGTATCGAGCAGCTTGAATTCAAGACGCGCGGTCTGGCCCAGCAGGTCCTTCAGCTCTTCGGGATCGGAAAGGCCCGGCACCTGCACCACGATACGATCGTCACCCTGGCGGATGATGGTCGGCTCACGCGTGCCAAGCGAGTCGATACGGCGGCGCACCACATCGGTCGCGCTGTCCATCGCCATGGTGATCGCGTTGTCGAGGCCCGCTTCGGTCGGCGTCAGCACCATGCGGTTGCCGTCCAGCACCTGCAGGTCCCACTCGCTAATGATCGAGGTGCCGTTCATCCACGGGAGGATTGCCTCGCGAGCGGCATCGATCTGGCCGGGATCGTCAAGCGTGACCGAAAGGCGGTTTTCCGCGGTCGACACATCGCCAAAGCCGATGCCGGCATCATCCAGCGCCTGGCGGACCGATTCTTCCATGTTTTCCAGCCGCTGCTGGGCCACTTCGGACTGGTCGGCCTCAAGCAGGATGTGGCTGCCACCGGCAAGGTCTAGCCCGAGGTTTACCGTCGGATTGGGAAGCGATTCAGGCCATTTGAGATTGGCGACCGTAGCCAGTGAAGGCAGCGCCGCAAGCGAAGCGATAAGAACAATCGCCCACAGGAAGTTCCTCTTCCATTTGGGGAAATCTAGCATGTGACGGCGCGCCCCGGTCTATCAGTCGTTGGCAGGTTTGCCGCCGGGCTGCAGCACGTCACCAAGCATCGACTTGACGACCTGTACCTTCACGCCCTGGGCTATTTCCACCTCGGCATATTCGTCATCAACCTTGGTGACCTTGCCGACGATGCCGCTGGAGGTAACGACCTTGTCGTTGCGCTTCACTGCGGAAACCTTTTCGCGATGCGCCTTCTGCTGCTTCATCTGCGGACGGATGATCAGGAACCAAAAGATCAGCACCATGCCGATAATCGGGATGAAGCCGATCAGGCCTCCCCCTGCGGAGGCACCACCGGCGGCGAGATAATCAAGCATAGTTTTTGCCCATCACGAATTTGGTTTGCGAAGCCCGTTAGATGGCGGTGAACAGGTGATATTCAAGCCCTCTCCCGGCAAGTCGGGGCTGCGCCTAGCAGCAATGCAACAGGAGGGCAATCAAACGGATTTGCATTGTGGGCACAGATGCGCTTGCCATGCGCTGGCGCCATGCTTATAGGCGCGGCCTCCACTGGTATCGGGACGTGGCGCAGTCTGGTAGCGCACTATACTGGGGGTGTAGGGGTCGCTGGTTCGAATCCAGTCGTCCCGACCAGTGGAATTTCCCTTACATTGCCGCTTGCAGCACCGCTTTGATGCAGCGCGCCTCAGCGCGTGGCATCGAAGGCGAACTGCACCCGTACATTGCCAGCGAGGCCAGCGGCACTGTCTCCCGTGCCGACCGAGAAGGCGTTGCGTTCAATCGTGGCATTGCCGCTGACGGAACGGCGTGCGTCGCTGCCTGCCAGGGTGAAGGTGATCGACTGCGGACGGCTGGCGCCCTTCAGCGACAGCGTGCCGTTGGCGCGGTACGAATTAGCGCCTGTCTTCTGCACATCGGTGGAGCGGAAGGTCGCGGTGGGGAATGCCGAGGTGGAGAAGAATTCCGCGCCCTGCAGCATCTGGTCCTGCGTGGCATCGCCCAGCGATGCGCTGCCCACCTCGATCGTGATGGCAATGTTCGATCCCGCGGGATTTTCCGGGTCCATGGTGATCGAACCGTCCCAACGGCGGAAACTGCCGTTGATCGCCGTGCCGCCATTGTCCACGCTGAAGGTGAGCGAACCGCCCGGCTGGATGTCCCAGCTCGGCGGCGGACCAGCTGCCACAGGCTCTTCTGGCGGCTCTTCCTCGACTACCTCTTCGTCGGCGGCCTCTTCCTCTTCGGTTGCAGCCTCGTCCTCTTCGATGGCGTCTTCCTCGCTCACAGCTTCGTTACCGGCTGCTTCGCTTGCCGCTACATTCTCGGAGAACGCCGCATTCTCTTCCTCTTCGTGCTCATGCTCGCCCTCGCCCGGCAGCGCCATCAGCGTGCCAAGGCCCAGCACCACAACAGCTGCGAACAGCCCAAGTGCGGCACCGGCTGATCCGCCCGGCGCCATGCGCGCCAGCAAGCCGTTGCGCAGCATCACATGGTGGCGCAATGCGCCTGCGACATGCAGCACGAACAGCGCAAGGCCGACGAAGGCGAGCACTTCGTGCACTTCCTCCATCGTGTGGTTGATGCTGCCCGGCAAAGGCAGGTGCGGCCACGGCAACACGCCAAAAAGCACGGTGGGCACGACCAGGTCTGAAGTGGAAACAATCGCCCATCCGGTGAGCGGCGCACCCAACATGAAGACATAGAGCAAGAGATGCACCGCCTTGCCCAGGAAACCCGTGAAACCACCTTCCATTGCAGGCGGGGTCTTGTGGGTCAGCCTCCAGCCGATCCGCACCAGGGTGAGCAACAGTATGGTGATGCCCAGGCTCTTGTGAAACTGGAACAGCTCGAAACCGCTGGCATCGCGCGGCATTCCGAAGCCGATCGCGATCTCTGCAGCCAGCGCCAGCGCGATCAGCCAGTGAAGAAGAATGGCCCCGCGGCTATAGCGTTGCACAGAATTTCCCAGCATGTCCCAAACACTCCCCAAACTCTTCATATTTCTGAAATAATGGAGAATTCTCTAATTCCCCAATGACAGCAAGCGCCAGATGACGCCTGCCCACCGGCATTATTCCTTCAGGATACTTCCTGCGCCAGCGCCTCTTCCATCAGCTTGTCAGCCCGCAGGATCATGGCTTCGATAACCCGGCGCATCGCGGCAAGATCTTCACCGTCGAGACCTTCGGTAAGAATCCTGTCACGCTCTTTCGCCCGTTCAACCATGCCCGCCCAGACCTTGCGGCCCTCTGGCGCCAGCGTAATCTCGATTTCCGGTCCGCCTGGCTTGCGGTTGCGGTGGAGAAGCTTGCGCTCGACCATGGATTTTACCGCGCGGCTCAATTGCCCGCGATCCTGCATCAGGGCATCGGCAAGGTCGTTGAGGGAAAGCGGCTTGTCTCCGCCCATCTTGGTCATGATCCGCCATTCGATTTCAGACAGGCTAAACATCCGCCGTTGCGAAAGGATCGTGCTGCGCCGCAACAGGTTGAACAACACAACCATGCGCATGCTCACCATACCATCCAGCGGATCTTTCTTGCCATCGGAATTGCCTGCAGATGAACCTGCCTGCCTTTCCTGCAATGCCTGTGTTGTCATTTTCGCCCCGAATCCGCCCTATCCATACGGTGTCTTTTTTGAGTTTGTCAAAAAGCGGCTCCCCCCGCAATCGACAATTCCGTATTAACCATTGCCCCCGGAAAGGCCAGTTGCGAGCCCTCGGCGTCCGCTGAATCTATTCCGCTTCCTCGCGGTTCAGCCTCCCGACTTCGCGCCGGTATGGCTTCCACCCGAGAAGCGTTACTGCCAGCGCGGCTGGCAGGAAGAGGATGTGCAGCAACAGGATCGACCACCTCAGGGCATCCGGCGAGGTGAACACATAATCTGTTGTCAGGCCGGTAATCACCGGACCAATGCCAGAGCCCACGATGGTGAAGATGAACAGGTAAAGCGCCATCACCTGCCCGCGCACCTGGCTGGACGTGACGATAAGCATGACCGCATTCATCATTGGGCCGTTCATGCCGAGCAGCATGAAGGTGACCGCGTAACACGCCATCGACAGCTCAGGCGTGGGCATGATCGGCATGGCGATGGCGAACGGAATGTTGAGCGCCCGGGTAGAAATGATGATGCGGAACGGCGCATCGAGGTGTCCCTCCGCTTGCAAGCGGTCAATCCAGCGCGACCCCAGCCACAGGCCCAGCAGCATGGCGACGATGGCCAGCGATCCCGCCACGAGGCCATACGTCGCCGGGCCCCAGCCGTAAGTCCGCTCGAA
>Ga0181560_10006377_pt1 | contig 10291 bp, 8 predicted proteins | sample 011ome_20_FD_133751 | JGI IMG/M metagenome (GOLD analysis project Ga0181560, IMG submission 133751) | Coastal salt marsh microbial communities from the Groves Creek Marsh, Skidaway Island, Georgia - 011509CT metaG (megahit assembly) | ecosystem: Environmental > Aquatic > Marine > Intertidal zone...
GGATCCACTTTTTACCAGGTTAATGGCCGTTTCCATGTCTTCGTACAAAATTCGATCTTTTTCAAGAGGTGGAATTACTTCGCGTATTTTTCTGTAAATGGAATCCAAGATTTTTCCAGAACGGACTGGTGCATGGAAGTCCATGGCCTGAGCAGCATACAGCAACTCAATACCGAGAATTTTTTCCACATTGTCAATTACCCGAAGCGCTTTCCGTGCACTGATGCTTCCCATGCTTACGTGGTCTTCCTGACCCAAGGAGGTGGGGATGGAATCTGCTGAGGCAGGAAAGCATAGTCCTTTATTTTCTGACGCCAAAGCAGCTGTGGTATATTGAGGAATCATCCAACCTGAATTCAAACCTGTTTCCTTCACCAAGAGTTTAGGAACTCCGGGAGTATCTCCTTCGATGGATAAGTAAATTCGCCGATCAGAGATGTTTCCAATTTCGGAAGCCGCTAGGGTAGCAAAGTCCAAGGGCAAAGCAATAGGTTGCCCATGAAAATTTCCTCCAGAAATGGTGTGATCCGCATCAAACACTATCGGATTGTCTGTGACGGAATTGATTTCAATTTCTAAGGTTTGTTTGAGGTGCAAATAAGTACTCCAACTGGCGCCATGTACTTGAGGTATGCAACGAAGGGAATAGGGGTCCTGCACGCGAGAACAATTGGTATGGGAAGCAACGATTTCAGAGTCTTTCAAAAGTTGACGTATAGTCTGTGCCACATGTAGATTGCCTACATAGGGACGAAGTTGATGGAGATTTTCTGAAAATGGAGCGACAGACCCCAACAAACCTTCTATCATCATGGCTCCTGTGATGTTCGCATGGCTAAGCAACCTGTACAACCGTTCCACAACTTTCACTCCATGGGCAGCCATAAACTGGGTTCCGTTGATTAAGGCGAGTCCTTCCTTCGGTCCAAGGGTTAAGGGTGATTTTCCTAATTTTTCTAAGAGATTTTTAGCTGGAAGAACTTCCCCACGGTACCTTACCTTGCCTTCCCCAATCAGCGGTAAAAATAAATGGGAGAGGGGTGCCAAATCCCCAGAGGCACCTACCGAGCCTTGAATGGGAACTATGGGTACAATTCCTTCTGTAATCATCCATAGGATTCGTTCCAAAGTCTCGAGTCGAATTCCAGAATATCCTTGGGACAAGGCATGGCCTTTGAGCACGAGCATCAGGAGGGAAATCTCATCTTCGACAGGTTCACCCACCCCCACGGCATGGCTTTTCAATAAGTTATCCTGTAAGAGCCGCGTGTCAGCAGCCGATATTTTGCTGGTGCAGAGTGGTCCAAAACCGGTATTAATTCCATAAACAATCCGCTCACCCGCTGCAATTTCAGCTACAGCAGCAGTCGATTGTTGTACTTTTTGAATCGTAGTAGGGGTCAGCACTCCTTGAATTTCTTTCCTCGCCAAACCTAGTGCGATGGAGGCAGTTAACTGGTCTTCTCCATATCGAAATGTCTTCATATCAGTTGGGGTTTTCAAAACCCCGAAAGTTTTTGAATTAGTACTTTTGATGGTCAGCTCTATCTCCAATAACCCAAAAAAATAAGGATTGAAGTTCAAGTTAGTAGGCCGAACAGTGGTTCGTTTACTGTCTGTAAACCTTGGTTTTTGGTCGATTACAAGCAGTTATTAACTCATTTAGGGTCACTGCTAGGATTAAGGATAATCATATTTGAGTAAATCTATTTTTTCTTTTTGATGCCTGGTAATACTATATTTGTTAGTAATTGATACCTAAAAAGCATCAATGGAACTAAGACATTTGACCTATTTCAAGGCGGTTGCAGAGGAATTAAGCTTCCGAAAGGCTGCAGACCGCTTATTCATTTCCCAGCCTGGACTAAGCCGACAAATCAAGCAGTTAGAAGTGGAGTTGGAAGCAGTACTATTCGAGCGCGATAAAAAGCAGGTCAAATTGACCGCGGCCGGGACCTACTTGAAAGAGGAGGTAGATTTTGTACTTAACCACCTTAAGATTACTGGGCTGCAAGTCAAGGAGATTGCCGAAGGTAAGGAAGGGGAACTTCGCATTGGATTTCTGGGTTCGGCGGCCTATGAGGTTTTGCCCCACCTACTTCGGGAATTGAATGCGCACTATCCTGCGATTTCAACAAGCCTAGAGGAACTGAGCAATTCCCTGCAAGTAGAGATGATTCAAAAGGATAAATTGGACCTGGGCTTTGTGCGAGTGGCGTCTTTGCCCGAAGGCCTAGAGCGAAAAGTGGTTCTTAGGGATAGTTTTTCTGTGGTGGTACCTAAAGAGTATCCCCTTCAGGAATCCGACTTTCACTCCTTATCGCAATTTGCCACTGCGCCATTTATTTTGTTCTCCTCGGATTATTCGAACCACTATTTCGAGCAAATCATGGGGATTTGCCGAGATGCTGGGTTTCAACCCAAAATCAAACACAAATCCGTGCATGCACTAACTATTTTTCGCTTAGTGGAAAATGGCTTGGGTGTGGCAATTGTCCCATCTTCCCTACTCGTGGGTTATCAAGTGGCCGTTAGAGGATTGCAGATTCCTGACATACCTCAATTTACTGAGCTCAGCATGATCTGGAAATCCGCCAACCGCAACCCGGTATTAGGTAAGGCAATGAGTTTAATTTAAAAAATGGGTTATCTGGTTGAGTAGTATTCACTTTCTAGAAAAAAATCAATTTGCACTGATAATTATTGCTAAAATTGCCAGTATTCAATTTTTTAGTAAAGTTTTGTTGGATATTCTGTTGACTTTATCTTTAGCCAAAATTAATCCCTATGCATAATTTCCGTGTACTCATCCCCCTTATTTTTGGTATTGCTTTCTTTATTTCCTGTTCGGAAAGTGAGACTGAGCCTCAGGTCAAATTGCCTGACAACTTGGTGGTCACCGTGGAATACCTTGGTAATGGGGAGGTTAAAGCAAATTTCACAGCGGATAATACAGCCTATTTCAAGGTTAGTTTTGGTACTCCAGGAGAGACCAGTCAGCGGGTTGATGGCAATACCGCCACCAAAAAGTATACTGAAAAAGGGAATTATCAATTAAATGTACAGGCACATGCAACAGAAACGGATTTTGTGGTTGCATCTCAGACCATTAGTATGAATGCAGCCTTGCTGGGACTGGGTCCAAATGCAGGATATACAAGTCCAGATAGCTACGAGGGATACACGATGGTTTGGGCAGATGAGTTTTCTGGGGCTACACTTTCTTCGGATTGGACTTTTGAACTAGGGGATGGATGCCCAGATCTTTGCGGCTGGGGGAATCAGGAATTGGAGTTTTACAAGAAGGAAAACACAAGTCTACAAGATGGTAACCTAATCATCACCGCAAAAAAGGAAAGTGCTGGCTCAAGGAATTACACTTCTTCTCGATTAATTACCAAAGGGAAACGATTTTTTACTTACGGAAGAGTGGACATCCGAGCCAAACTTCCAAAAGGGCAAGGAATTTGGCCTGCCTTGTGGATGTTGGGCGAAAATATCTCTGAAGTCAGCTGGCCCAAATGCGGAGAAATTGACATCATGGAACTGGTTGGTGGTAGCGCAGAAAATAGAGATGGAACCATTCATGGAACCGTGCATTGGGACAACGCCGGGAGTAATGCCAACTATGGAGGAAAAACAAGCCTACCCTTTGGAATCTTCAATGACGAATACCATGTTTTTTCAATTATTTGGGATGCAGAAAAAATCGTTTGGCTTTTAGATAATGTCCAATACCATGTCATTGACATTCAGCCGGTGGAATTGAATGAATTTCAGAAGCCCTTCTTCTTTATCTTGAATGTCGCAGTGGGGGGTACTTGGCCCGGTAGTCCTGATGCAAGTACGGTTTTCCCTCAGGAAATGAAGGTGGACTACATTCGTGTTTTTCAGAAAAAATAGGAACTTAAGTCAACAGCTCTAGTTTACCAAGGAAGCAGAAATGCTTCCTTTTATTTTTTTTAGGATAGCAGCATTCCTAGGGCTATCGCTAATTATTTCGATGATTTTTGGCTGTAGGCTAGGTTCGTAAAACTTCAAAAGGGCAGATTCTAGCTGCTCCGAAGTCATGACTGATGCATAGCCAAATCCATACTCTTCAGCAAGTGACTTAGCGCTCAAGGCTTGTTTGGTCTCAAAAAACTCTTCCAACTCGGGTTGCCGAGCAGGCCCATCGATTAATCGGAATATCCCACCCCCCTGGTTGTTAAGCACAATCACTCGTAAATTGGGCATGGGATAGTTGTGCCAAAAGGCATTTCGATCGTAGAAAAAGGCCATGTCTCCAGTAAGTAAAGTGACCGGAGCCTGGGAAATCAAACTGGCACCTACCGCCGTACTGTTGCTTCCATCGATGCCTGATGTGCCCCGGTTGCAGCAAATTTCTTGTGTTCTTCTCCCCAAAAAATTCACGTAACGGATTGCCATCGAATTGGCAACATGCAATTGTCCATTTGCTGGTAAGGCATCCAAGACTTGTTTCACTGCCGAATATTCTCCAAAATCCACTTCCTTTAAAGCTAGGGGTAGGCTACTGGCAATCTGCTCTTCGAGCAGCTGCCAACGCGGTGCATAATCAGATTCCATAGGTGGAAGATGCGTGCTCAGCCAAGTCAAAAATGCGAAGGGCTCGGAGCCCAAGATCCGGGTAAGTCCTGCGTAGGTATCTTTGGCTTGTCCATCGGGCTGAATATGCCAATGTTGTAGGTCTTGCTTGCGAAGGAAAAGTTTGAGGGATTTGGAAATAATGGATTTACCAAAGCTAATCACTAGGTCGGGTGCTAGCGCTGCATGAAATTCTTCCCGTCCCAACCAATGGTCATGCAAGGTAATAGTACCCTTTCCTTGTAGGTTGGATAGGGTATCCGCTACGACGACAACCTGTTGATTTTGTGCCAATCGCTCAATTAGTGCAAGCAGGGAAGGGTTCGAGGCTTGCTGTCCGGGAACAAGCAGGATACGTTGAAAATTAGCTAATTCTGATTTCAATTTTTCGAGTGCCATTTCGCCTAGACGTACCTCGGAAGGTTCCAACCTAACTACTGGAGGATGCTTCGGGAAATGAAAGAGTTCTCCCTCCTCTGGATAAAAAGGTTCCCGCAAAGGAATATTGAGGTGGACGGGTCCAGCAGGAAATTGTCGACATACTAGGATGGCTTCATTGCTGATTCGGTGGCCATGCCGCACCTGATCTGGGTGAGCAAATGAATCAGGGAATCGAAAACTTTTTTTTACATGCTTTCCATAAACTTCCTCTTGAAAGATCGTTTGCCCATCCCATTGGTCCACCCATTCTGGGGGGCGATCGGCGGTGAGTACAAGAAGGGGGATTTGCTGAAAAAATGCTTCTGCTACCGCAGGATAATAGTTGAGCGCTGCAGATCCAGAGGTGCAAACCAGCACTACAGGTTCTTTCAGTTGCTGAGCCAACCCCAAGGCAATAAATGCTGCTGCACGTTCGTCGGCAATCGTTCGCACTTCCATCTCTGGATGCCGAGCAAAGGCTAATGTCAGGGGGGCACAACGAGATCCTGGAGACAAGACAACCTGTCGAATGCCCTGTGCAGCACAAATGGCCACTAAATCGAGGATGGGTTGGAGGATCAAGCGTTTGGATTTTGGATAAACTTACCGATGATTTCGCATTTCAGTTCGGTTTCCTCCCATTCTTTTTCGGGAACCGAATCCACTGTCACTCCTGCACCCGCATAAAGGAGGGCATGGGATTGATGGAGGCTAGCTGTCCGTAGATTTACATAAATAGAGGTTTCCTGCTCAATGCCTACAGGTCCTAGGAAGCCTGCATAGAAATTGCGATCCCATCCTTCTTCTGATTTTAAGAAGGCTAGCGCCTCTTTTCTGGGCATTCCACAAACGGCCGAAGTAGGATGAAGGAGCCCAAGCATCACGCTGCCTAAGTTGCTGAAGCCTGTACTTTGCATATTGACTCGGAAGTCAGACCGTAAGTGGAGCAAATTTCCGGCAAGAATGGTTTTTGGCCCATGCTCTTCGTATTCGCGCAATCGGATCGTTTTGAAGCAATCCACGATGTACCGGCTGACCAAGGCCTGCTCTTCAATTTCTTTTTGTGTCCACGCAGCAGATTTCAGAGGATTGTCTCCCTGTGCGGGCTGTGTGCCCGCAAGGGACATGGTATAAAAGTAGTCCCCCTTGGTCTCTATCAGTACTTCGGGACTAGCGCCTATCCAAGTCCCAATACCAGGGAGGTGAAAAAAGTTGACAAAGGAATGGGGGTAGCTGGAAAGCAGATTTGCCAAGGTTTTTCCCAAATCGAATTCGGATGGGAGTGGAATAATCTTGGTGCGAGCTGCCACAATCTTTTCCAAATTACCCGATTCAATCGCTTGGACTCCTTTGGCTACCAACTGCAGGAAGTGCTCTTTGTCTTGACTAGCTTCTGTATTGGAAAGAGGTGGAAGCTCGGCCAAAAGGGCAATAATTTGTTTTTTTAGCGCAGTAGTTGGAAGGCTTTCTCGGTTGACCTGCACCCATTGAGGCAAATCCTCGTGGTACAGAGGGTGATCCAGAGAAACTGTCTCGAAGCGATCGCCTTGAATAAAAAATGCTTTTTTATCGGCCTGGTCCGCAAAAGGGTGTACCACAAATCCAGCTGGAAGCTCCTCAAGCTGAAAGGAAACGCGCCTTGGACTTTGACTAAAATCTTGAAGGTATGCGAGCTGGGAAGAATTGGGTTTCCGCCACAAGGCAAAGGATCCACCTGAAGCCAGGCCTTCCGCCAGGAATACATCCAGTACCTCCTCCAAAGAAATCGCTTTACCTACTTCCGTTGCCTTCATTTTTTATCCAAGATAGCCATGGTAATTCTGCTAATGCAGCAGAGTTGATTGGCCTCGTTGACAATTTTTATTTCCCATACTTGGGTAGATTTTCCCAAATGTACTGGTCTAGCGGTGCCCTTTACTTTTCCCGACTTCACGGCCCGGAGATGGTTGGCATTTATTTCTAGCCCAACACAATCTTGTTTGCTTCGATCTAGGGTCAAAGACGCAGCCACTGAGCCTAAGGTTTCGGCAAGTACTACGTTGGCACCTCCGTGTAACAAGCCCATGGGCTGTATGGTTCGATGGTCCACAGGTATGGTTGCCTCCAAAAAATCTTCCCCTATGCCCGTGAATTCCAAGCCGATATGGTCCACCATCGTATGTACACGGATGGTGTTTAGTTGCTCAAGGCTAGGGATAGAAAGAAAAACCATGAATATTTGGGTTAAAACCAGTTTCTTTGGGAATTGGACAAAATTAAAGAAAGTTGAACCTAAAAAAAATTTACCTGCTCCGTCACGGGCAAACGGAATACAATTTACAAGGGGTAGTTCAAGGAAGTGGAATCGATGCGCCAATTAACGCTACAGGAAGGGCGCAAGCAGACGCATTTTTTCAGGCGTATAGAGATATTCCCTTCGACCAACTCTACCATTCTGCATTGATAAGAACCAGACAATCCATTCAAGGCTTTATTGACTTAGGCTATCCAGTGAACTCCCTTGAAGAGTTGAATGAGATCTCTTGGGGAGATTACGAGGGTACGCCCATGACTCCTGAGGAGGGAGAATATTACCGGATGATGCTGCACCAGTGGCAGCAAGGTAATTTGGATTATGCCATTGCTGGAGGGGAAAGTCCTAATTCAGTTGCCAAACGATTGCATCGGGGCATTCAAATCATTCTCAATGGACCTGGAGAAACTATCCTAGTATGCATGCATGGAAGAGCGATGCGTATTTTTCTTAGTTTGATCTGCCAAACACCTTTGGAGAAAATGGATCAGTACGAACACGGAAATTTATGTTTGTACCTTTTACATCAAGAGGAGGGAGGAGGATTTACGTTGATCAAGCAAAACGATCAAGAACATCTCAAGGGGTTGAAGCGGATTTAGCAGATTTGGAGGACTTTTTTTTCTGGTCCAAATTTGCTTCGTATTTGCTTACGTAGCGTTGGTGCAAGGCCTTGTTTTCACTCAAATCAAACACCCGAAAGGCGAGCTGCTGCAATTGGAAACGTCTTCCATCTTTGAGGCTAATCCAATATTCCCCGAGCAAACATTCGTTAAAAGAAACAGAAGGAATTTCAATAAGGATGGCCAATTCAGAATTGCCTCCATAGGTTTTGGTTGAAAAAAAAGGACTCAATTGCTGACTTATACTGCGTAGGTTGGTTTGGAGTAATTGCAGCTCAGTTTCATCAAATAGAATTAAAAAAGTTTTTGACTCAGGCTCTTTTGAATAGCCCAAGAAGCAGGTACTTACAAAAAGGAAAAGTAAGACTAACTTTTTCATCCGCCTAATATAAAGGCAAAATGGCTGCAAAATCAAATTTGTGGAAAAAAATAGTAGTTAACGGCTAACGGTCCATGGTCCACTGCAATTGAGTAGAGGCAAGAAACAAGAGCCAAGAAACAAGATCCGAGATGCAAGATCCGAGAGATGCAAAAGAGGCAAGAAACAAGAGCCGAGAAGCAAGATCCGAGAAGCAAGAAACAAGAGCCGAGAAGTAAGAAACAAAGATCCGAGAAGCAAAAGAAACAAGAGGCAAAGAAATAAGAGCCGTGGTGTTACTTGTTAGCTGTGGTCCGTCGACCGTTGACAAAAAAAATATCCCACAGGATAGAATCTGCGTAATTTTTCTAGTTAGATCTGCGTGAAAAAAAACAGATGCTAATCCACTGAAAATAAAAGCAAAAAAAATCTCCGAGGAACTCTCGGAGATTTCAATTATAGAAAGAAGGCTTAAGCTTTTGCCGTTCTTCTTTTTGTTTTAGTCACTTCTTCTTCAACTTCGTCTTCTACACCCGCAAGGATTCTTCCGCAGTGTTCGCAAACGATTAGTTTTTTCTTTTCACGAATATCTGCTTGACGCTGTGGGGGTACGGTGTTGAAACAACCTCCACAAGCACCTCTTTTGACCATTACTACAGCAAGGCCATTTTTTGCATTCGCTCTAATTTTGGTGTAAGACTTGATCAATCGCTCTTCCACCTTCTTGGCAGCTTTATCTCGATCACCTTGCAATTTGGTTTCTTCTGATTCGCTTTCTGCCACAATGGTCGAAAGCTCGTCTTTTTTGAGATCCAAATCTTTTTGACGATCAATTTTGGATGCGCTGGTAATTTCAAACTCTTCTTTCAAGTGATCAATTTTAATTCCAGCTTCAGAAATCTTCTTTTTTGATACTTGAATGTCCAAATCTTGCAGCTCCAATTCCTTGGTGATGGCATCGTACTCACGGTTGTTTCGTACGTTCATCTGCTGCTCTTGGTACTTTTTAATCAGCTTTTCTGCTTCTTTGATGTTGTCCTTCTGGCGCTTGATTTCCTCTTCAAAACCTTCAATTTCTCTTGAAAATTTATCAAGACGGGTTTCGTAGCCTGCTATCTCATCTTCAAGATCTTGCACTTCCTCAGGGAGCGCGCCTCTTACTTTTACGATGGCATCTAGCCTTGAATCTATAAGCTGAAGGGTGTAGATAGCGTCGAGTTTCTGTGCTACTGTACTTTCCATGAACTATCGGTAGGATGTGGGATTTGTAACTACTTTTGACAAATAGAGTGCAATATTAGGAAAATTTTGTGACAAAACGTCTGCGAGTAAATCTTTTGTGAAAATTTCGCTTTCATAATGCCCAATATCACAAAGTACCAGTGCCCCTTCTGCATCAAAATATTCGTGATACTTGATGTCTGACGTTACAAAAACGTCTGCTCCTGCTCTTTTTGCATCTCCCAAAAGAAAAATTCCGGCACCTCCGCAGAGGGCTACCTTTTGTACTCGCTTCCCAGTAAGTGGACTATGCTTTACTAGAGTTAAGTTCATCCGCTGCTTTAAGTAATCTAAAAACTCTTCTTCAGAAAATGACTCAGGAAGTGTACCGATCATTCCAGCACCCACTTCCTGGTTTTCGTTTTCCAAATTGCTCAGGTAGTAGGCCACCTCTTCGTAGGGATGGGCAGCCTTTAAGGCAGCAAGTACTTTCGAACTTAGATGCGCAGGTAAGATCACTTCTACACGCAATTCGGGTTCTTCGTGGGCTTGGCCCCGCTGTCCAAGGTTTGGATTGGCATTTTCCGAAGGGGTAAACTGACCCATACCTTCTGATGAAAAAGCGCAATCGCTGTATTCCCCAATCTGTCCTGCGCCCGCCTGAAATACAGCTTCCAAAACTTGATTTTTATTTGCTGTAGGCACAAAAAACACCAAGTTATTCAAGAGTTGTTTCTTGGGTTGCAAAATGCGGGGCTGAAGCAAACCCAA
>Ga0181560_10006380_pt1 | contig 10288 bp, 7 predicted proteins | sample 011ome_20_FD_133751 | JGI IMG/M metagenome (GOLD analysis project Ga0181560, IMG submission 133751) | Coastal salt marsh microbial communities from the Groves Creek Marsh, Skidaway Island, Georgia - 011509CT metaG (megahit assembly) | ecosystem: Environmental > Aquatic > Marine > Intertidal zone...
CGTCGTCGTCGTCGTCGTCGCCGCTCTCGCCGCCGCGCTCGCGCCCAGGGCGTGTCTAAAACCGAGCGACTTGAGCGCCAAAGAAGTCATCGTCGTCGTCGTCGATGCGCGTGCGAACGCGTGTGCGCGTAGCAAAACCCCCGCCCGTTGCTCTCGTGCGAACGCGCGCGTGCGTGCTCGGCGCGGCGCGTCGTGCAGTGCCGTAGCCTGGCGCGCGCGCTTCAGGTTTTACGTCACCCAGCGCACCGTGAAAAAAGCGTCACCCGCTGGCTCACACGCCCACAGTGTGCGACGACGACGACGACCGCGCGACGACGGCGCGCGAACGGCTCGCGCGATACTGTATACGACGCCCCGGACGCACGCGTGCGAATACATTCGCGACGCGACGGCGAATCTCTCTTTGCTCGATTGGTTTCCATCGCATTCATCACCGAGCGATTGATTAATTGTGCACACACGCATCGCGTGTGAGGCGTGAGGGGCATAGAGGGGGAAATTTGCGCGATCCCGATGCGGACGATACATCGGGTGATTGATTACGCGCGGCGGGCGGCGAGTGTGCACGGTGTGACAACGACGTGGGTCGTCGGGGATGGATTGGCGAGGCGGGCGTCGACAGGCGGCGTGGCGTCGACCACGGCTCGGGGATTCCAAGTAGGCGCCAACGCGGGGATGACGGCGATGACGGCGATGACGGGTGTGAGGTCAATACGTGAAGTGTTGGCGAGCTCGGCGTCGAGAGTGGATATGCGTGCGAAGGGTTCGCGTGGCGCCGCGAGAGGCTTTCGCTCGAGCGCGGCGTCCGAGTTTGCGGCGGGGAATAAAAGCTATTACGAGATTCTTGGCGTCGACCGAGGCGCGAGTGCGGGAGATATAAAAAAGGCATACTACGCGCTCGCGAAAAAGTATCACCCCGACACGAACAAAGGTGATGAAGAAACGGAGAAGCGATTCCAAGAAGTGCAAAAGGCGTACGAAGTATTGCGAGACGCCAAGACGCGAAGCACGTACGACCAAGTCGGGCACGCCAACTATGAGAGCATGGAAAGTGGTGGTGGCGGTGGTGCTGCTGGTGGGTTCAGTGGATTCCAAGACTTTGGCGGCCAAGGTGGCTTTAGCGGATTTTACCAAGGTGGAGGCGGCCAAGGCTTTGATCCTTTCGAGGAAGTCTTACAAGATTTCTTTGGTGGCGGAAGAGGTGGTGCGAGAGACATTCAAGCAAACATCCAAATCACACTCGACGATGTTAGGCGTGGAGTCAATCGCGAGATAAACATTCCCGAAACTGTAACGAGTGTTCGAGGCAAGCGCGAGACGCAAGCCGCGCGTGACGTCAAGGTGGACATTCCAAAGGGCGTCGAGGACGGTCAACGATTGCGCGTACCTGGGGAAGGCATTAAAGGCGTCGGTGGTCGCGTCGGAAGTTTATATATCAACGTTCAGGTCGTCATGGATCCGCGATTCCGACGTGTAGGTCCGGATTTAGTGACGAGCGTTGACATTCCGTTTGCCACCGCTGCGCTCGGTGGCACGGTGAAAGCCCCAACTCTCGATGGCGATGTTGAGGTCAAAGTTCGCAAAGCCACGCAGCACGGTGATCAGCTGCGTTTGCGTGGTCGCGGTCTTCCAGTCCTCGGCACCGCACTCGTGGGAGATTTGTTCATTCGATTCGGCGTTTCTACGCCGAGCCACTTGTCAAAACGGCAAGAAGAGTTGTTGAAGGAATTCGCCGAGGAAGAGGCGAAGAAGAACGCCCCAGCCACGACGGAAGAAGATAGTAAAGCCGCGTGAAACTGATTGATTCATTCGTTCCACGCGCACTAGTCGCAACAAGTTCCACGCGCACTAGTAGCAACACATAGCGCATTTAATTTTATATTTTTAAAGAAACCACCTGCTTCTCATTACAAACTTTCTCTCTCGCTAACCCGGACACCCAAACTAAGATTTCATTTCTATGTAGAAATTACGCCTTGAGGGCGTACTTTCGTTGGGGGAACGCGGCGTCCTTCTTCGCTTGGCGAACAGTCTTCGCGCCCTTCTCGGACTTGGTCAACGCGCGGCGAATCGCGCGCGTCTTCTTCGTGCGGAGGTCGAGCGGCAAGTACTTGCTCCCAGAGTACGCTTCACGCAAAGACTTGAGCTGGTTTTGGCGGATAACCGTCAACGTTTGCGCAATCGCAAGACGCACACTCTTGATCTTGCTCAACTTGCCCGGGGCACCGTTGGTGACCTTGGCAACGCGCAACGCCGCGAGCTCTTGCTTGTACTCCTTGAGCGCTTGCATCAACTCGCTCTTGGATTGCGTACGAAGTTCATGGCATCGAAGGTGAACTGTGTGCGGTAAAAGAAAAGAAACAAAAACGTCAGTACGCGCGTCCATCCAATCACTCGCACGCGCGCCGCAGAGGCACCGCGTCGCGCGCCGACCCACACCCGAAGCTCGCCGCACGGCGCACGTTAGGGCTTTAACAAATCCCAACGCACACGCCCACGCCGCGCGCGCCACGCGCCGCCGACCGAACGCCGACCGAACGCGCGCGATGCAACACATTTCCACGCATACACGCGCCGCGTCTCCACGCGCCGCGTCCCCACGCGCGCGCCACCGCGACCTCCAGACGTCGCGCGCAGCACCGCGCGAACCCTCGAGCGCGCCATGCGCGATCGCGCGCGCGCGCCATCGCCGCGCCCACGCCAGCCGCGCATCGCCGCGCGCCCCGACGCGCGACGCGCGCGACGACGCGCGACGATTCTACAACACTGCGAAGCGAACGAGTTCGGCGCACGCACCCATCGTGTCTCGAAGCCGAGGCTTGAAAAGACGGAACGCGCGGCGTCGCGATGCGATGTCTTCGGTGTCGCGGTCCACGGATGGTTTTATCACCTTATACCCTAGTCGAATCACGACTCATCGCGTACCCCCTCGATTGCCCCTGGGGTTCACGATACTCGTACTGCGTATACACATAAGACCATGCATCATCCATACAGATACACGCACGACGTGCGCATGCAATACATCATAGGCACACCACACTCACAGTACTAAACCTCCCATTAGGTTACACACGGATAGCGCTATGCGATCCACAGTACTGTGACGCCTTCCGTCGGCGCGCGCGCCGGCGGCGCCCATCCATCGCCAGTCGTCAGCCGCCTCCGAACGTCGCCGCGCACGATGCCTCGCGCGACGCGCGCGCGCACAGGCGGTGTTGATGGCGCCGCACCCGCGGCGACGCGCGCCGACGCGCCCGACGCGCACTGGGCGCGCGCGCTGCGCGAGGATGTGCGACGCGAGGGCGGACGCGATGGCGCCGCGTTCGCGCTCGGCGATGCCGACGCCGAGAGCGACGCGAAGCGCTGTGCGGTGCGCGCCATGCGCGCGCTGTTTGATAGATTGACGTCCGCCGCGGCGAATGCGACGGCGGTTGGCGAGGCGCTGCCGCTCGATGGCGAAGAGTTTGTCGTCGAGGGGTGCGACGCCGAGCAGGTGTGGACGCAACTGGACGCGCAGTGCGCGCCGGTGTTGAGAGCGTGTAAGCGCGAGGTGAAGGCGTTGGGGAAGCTTGGCGCGAGTGGAGAGGTGGATATGAGTGCGTTGTTTGATGTGGTGATTGATGGAGATCGAAGTGAGAGTGGGTCGGAGGAGGATGGTGACGACGACGACGACGACTCGGACGACTCGGACGCGAGCGAAGAGGAAGACGAAGACGAAGAGGAAGATGCTTTGGATGATTCCGATGACGCGCGGGTGAAGAGTGGGAAGAAGTCTAGTGGAAGCGATCGCACGGGGAAGTTTTTCAAAAATCCTGGGATGTTTAGTTTGGATGATATGGAGAACTTTTTGGACGACGCCGAGGAGGAGGAGGGAAGGCGGCGCGGAAGTGGCGGCGGCTCTGGCGAAGACGAAGACGACGATGATGGCGCGGATAATTCAGATGGCGACGACTCAGATGAAGAGAATGATATTTATCGCGACATGAGTGAAAGTGATGACGACGACGGGGAGGAGGATGACGACGACGATCTCGACGACGCGTTGGCGTACACCGCGAAACTTGCCGGCGTGAGCACGAGCGCGCGCGCGAAAAAGATGAAAAAGACCAAGGGTAAAAAGGCACAAGACTTGATGTTTGACGATTTCTTTGGTAAACACAAAGGTAAACCACTCGGGGGCACGAAAGGTGGTAAACTAGGCGCGGCGAATGAGATGGAGTTGAATGAATTGAGCGATGAAGAGGAGGATATGTTCAACCAGCTCGAAGGCGACGAGAAGGACACCGACGAGGACACGGATGAGGAACAAGATGATTCTGAAGACGACGTTCAAGGAGAAATCGAAACTGGAATCGCGGGTAACCGAGGAATAGAACGACACGACGATGACGACGATGAGTACGCTGAAGACGAGGAGGACGAAGAAGATGAGGAGGAGCTCGCGTTTGGAGGCGAAGACGACGAAGAACTCGACGAATTGGACAGAAAGCTCGAAGCAGACTTGGATGCCGAACTCGCGCGTGCACAAGAGGAAGAAGGCATGAGCGAGTCTGACGACGATGAAAGCGATGGAGGGGATGCTAAACGCGATGGGCGGAAATCTGCGTTCCAGATTCAACAAGAAAAGCTTGCGCGTCAAATAGACAAGCTCGAGGCGTCAGCCATCGGCGACAAGACGTGGGTGCTCAAGGGTGAAGCGAGCGCAAAGCAGCGACCTTTGAATAGCGCGCTCGAGACCGACCTAGAGTTCGAGCACGTCATGGCACCAGCGCCAGTGATCAGCGAGGAAATCACGCAAAAGTTGGAAGATCTCATCAAACAACGAATCATCGAAGGTCGATTTGACGACGTCGAGCGCGTGGAGCCCGTCGAAGAGCGCGAACGCAGAGAAGCCCCGCAGCTTGATGATACGAAATCAGCCAAGGGATTGGGTGATATCTATGCCGATGAGTATATGAAACAAAAAGTAGGCGTCGCGCTCGGTGAGAAGGAAGATCCACTCGTCGCCGAGGCTAAAAAGCTTTGGGCGCTGTTGTCATATCGTCTCGATCAATTGTCCCAAGTGCACAAAGTCGAAGAGCCGAGAGATATCGAAGAGCGAATCACGCGACAGTTGGAGATCCGAGCCGCGGGTGATGAAGTTCCCTTGGCATTCAACGAGGAGCAGAGACAAGCGCCGGAAGAAATCTTTACCGGCGGCGACGGCAAGGGTGGCGTCCGCGGTTCCGCCGCCGGAGCGATCAAGGCGGACGAAGAGCTCACGAAGGAAGAGCGCAAGGCTGGTCGCGCCAAGCGCAAGCGCAAGTCCAAAGCCGTGCGCGAAGAAAAGGAACGTGTCAAGTCCAAACGCGATCGCGAACGCGAGGCTCAGAACAAGGCTGCCGAGGATGCAGGCTTTACGCGCAAGGCGCCCAAGGTGTCGATGTTGGCCGCGGCGCCCGCCGGCGGACGGTCCAAGTCTGAATTTTCCAAATCGAGTAAAGTATTTGGAATGTTACAAGACGCCAAAGACGCCGACGCCGCGCGAGGCGGACCTGCAGCGAAGAAGAGCAAATCAGATGGCACCACGAATCGATCGTCGCTCAAGCTTTAGAAGGACATCATGTAATTTTCAACATGTCAATAGTTTTATTCGAGCGCGACGCGAACGCATGGATGCTTCACAATCACACGCGTACGCGCACAGGACACCATGCGACGAAGCATGCAATCGCGCGGGTCGATGGAAGAAGCATTCACATCGTCCACTGGTCGCCCGCCATGGGGCGGAAGCGCCGTGAACGAAGCGATTCGATTAGCCACGCGCTGTTCAACTCGGAGTCAGTTGGAACACATTGGTGAATACGACTGTGCGGATCTAATCGACGACGTCTACGAGGACGAGAACGACGAAGGCGATTTAGAATCAACGCTCGTCCGAGAGTCTTTTAAGCACGGCGTGCTTGTAGATTCCGCGACGTTTTACGAGCTTTTACGGAGCGACGATGGTTTCGCGAGAAAGAAATGGTTCATTTTGATTCCGAATTCGCGTTTTTCGCTATATTGGGGCATATTCATGACTGTTTTTACACTGATCTTCTGTGGTTTGATTCAACCGTTTGTCGTTGGCTTCGATTACAAGATGCGTTTGACTCGTCACGGTGGCGGTAGCCATCTGTCGACGTCGGCCATGCTTGAATTTTTCGCGGGCTTGGTGTTCTTCGCCGATACTGTGATACAACTGTTTGAAGCTAAACCGATTGTCTGCAGGGCAACTGGGCGCCGCACATTGATAACGAATCCACGCTTAATTGCACAAATATACTGGCAGAGTTACTTTTTAAGCGACGCACTGGCGAATGTGCCGTTATTGGTTCAGATTGTTGCTTCGTGCATCGGAGAGAGCCATAAAGTTGCGCGTCTTACGCGATTGCTGCGCATGTTGCGAATTTTCCGCTTGCTTTCCGCGCAACATGTAACGGGCATGGAAATATTGTTCATGAAAATGTTCACGGTTACGCCCATGGTCATATTTGTGGTGCAGATTCTTTCTTCATTCGTGGTTTTGATTCACGTTTGCGCATGCATGTTCATCTACGTCGCGTTGAGCGAAGACCGAGCCAACTCTTGGCTTTCGCTCGTTGATGACTTGCCTTTCGATGCATCAGATGCACAAATCTACGCAACGGCACTTTACTTTGCCACGGCGACTATCACAACGGTTGGTTTTGGTGACATCGGCGCAGTGAATTCGGCGGAGCGCGTTGTCGTTACGTTTTCGATGCTTGTCGGCGCGTTGGCATTCGCCTACCTTGTCGGTGCCATCGCGTCAGCAATTCAGCTGTACTCCATTCGCACGGCCAGGCAGCGGCATTACAGGCAGTTTGTCACTCGTGTACATGCATTTTTGGATCGACAACACGCGCCGATTAAATTGCGACGTCACATCCTTTCATATTGCTCTGAGGTGTATCCAAGACGAATGTTCTTCAAGGAAAATGAGTCTTTGTTGAGCATCTTACCTAGCGACTTGCAAAACAGCATCGCCCACCACATGCTCCGTCCGAGTCTACAGAGGATATGGGGAGATATGCCTGAATCCTTGAGCCGACGTCTGGCTGCTCTATTTGAAATTGAGTGCATCGAGCCCGGCGTCGTTCTGCGTCAAGATATGGGCTTTTTCATTGTCACTGAAGGTGCAATTGTCGTTTCATTCGTCGGTTTGCGTCCGAAAGTAGCGGCGGTGCTCACGCCTGGAAATGAGTACTTGAGCTACCACGGCATCAACGCCCTGACACCACAAACGCAGCGAACACCGTGCAAAGTGAGCACTCTCACGGTGTGCGAAATTTGGAAAGTGACGAGCGATGAAAAGTTTCGAGACACATTGTCACGATATCCGCATCTTGTGGAGAAAATGATTGCAAAATTAACGCGTCGAACGCTCTATGACCAGGACGATTTGCTCGATGAGCGCGAAGCCGTTTTGAAAGACTTTCTTCGTGATTTGAGCGCCGCGAGAGACATCTGACGGACACTTTATCCGCTCGCTGACTAAGCCCACCAACCCCACTTCGATGCGTGCCGCGTGTGCGCCCGAGAGCGCGTCGAGGGCGACTCAGTCGTCGTCCTCTACAACGCGTAGTGCTACTGATTGGTCCAGAGCTAGTATCCGGACGACCACAAGGATGCCGCGATGCGCGCGACAAGAGATGAGCCGCGGTGCGGTCGCAGGTCCTCGCACGTGGGACGGTTCAACCCCGCCCGTGATCACGAGTAACGTGGAGGGAACCTGGGCGTATGACACGGTCAACCGTCGCTTGCGCGAGGACATCTTAGGGCGCGTGTTTCGTGACAACGCGGACGTTCTCAAGGTTGGCGGTGAAGCTGAACGTAGACTACGCGCGCTTGAGCGAGAACTTTCAACCGCTTCAACGAGCGTCATTGCGCACATCGATGACGACGGCGGGCCAGATATTGCAACGTGGCGCGACTTACTCGAGCCTTGGGTTGGCACCACCTGGCTAGACGCACCGTGGCTACTGATTGAGTTTTATTTTTACAGAAGGATCCTCGTCGCTATCGGTTATTTTGATCCGTCGTCGCCTCTGTTCAATTATGACCCTTTTGCGGCGGATAAGATGAATGGACTTCGCGCTGGCGCGTCTGCGGCAGCTTCGCTCGCGAGCAAGGCGAACGCATTCGCCAAGCGATCGAAGTCGGATGACGCATCGCTGGCTGAGGAACTTCGGCTCTTCGTCATGGTGGCGCTTTGGGGTAACAGAATGGACCTGAGCATCTGGCCCGAGTCTGGTGCTAAGGGTGACGGGGCAAACAGAGCCAGCGAGGCATTCATAGAAGCATTAAGCGCGGGTGAGAAATCGCTGCTGTGGGATGACAGTGCATCTGTTGCCGCGAAGCTCGCCGAGCGAAGCATGCGAGACATATCCATCGTCGTCGACAACGCGGGTTTCGAGCTCACGTGTGATTTAGCGCTCGCGGATGCTCTCGCGTCGAGTGGCGCAGCGAAACGCGTGGTACTACGCGTCAAAGCGCATCCCGTTTTTGTATCCGACGCGATGGACAAAGACGTAAGAGACACCATCAATGCCATGATGGCGAGTGAAGACGCGGACACTGCCGTCATGGGTCGACGATGGGCTTCGCACTTGAGCTCTGGCGCGTGGATTATCGCGCCCGATTTCGCATGGTGTCAGCCGCAACCATTCTGGGCGCTCCCGCACGACACTCACGACGAATTAAAATCGTCCGATTTGGTCGTCATCAAAGGCGATGCCAACTACCGGCGATTATTAAATGATTGTCTTTGGCCGCTCGACTCGCCGTTTGAAGACGTCGCGTGCTACTTTCCAGCCCCGATTCTCGCGTTGCGCACGCTAAAAGCCGAGCTCGGGTGCGGTATTCCCCAGGACAAGCAGGCCATGGCCTCTGTTGACGCAGATTGGATGGTGACTGGAAAGTACGGCGTCGTGCAATTCTGCGAAGCTCCCGCGCGACAGCACGCAGTGGCGTCGCAAATTTACGGCGTCTCCGCGTTCGCCGGTCGCGATGATTACACGCCTCACGAACGACTCGCATTGTCGAAAACGCTCGCCGCATTAGCCAATGCGAGCAAAGACCTCGCACATGCGTTGAAAACCGCGCCTTTGCGCCGAACGGCGCTTCTCGGCGCAGCTTCGAGCGGAGACAAGAACGCATCCGGCGACACTCAGCAAAAGCTGGACGTTGTCGCCAACGCCATTTTCAAGCGACATCTCGCGACGTGCGGTGCGGTGCGGTATTACAGCAGCGAAGAAGAAGACGCACCGCGCGTGTTGAATGAATCGGGCGAATTCGTCGTGTGCATCGACCCGCTCGATGGGTCACGAAATATTGACTGCAACGTCCCCGTTGGGAGCATCTTTGGCGTCTATCGCGTCGACGACGGCGCGTCAGCGCTGGACAATTGCACGCGCGCCGGATTCGAGCAAATCGCCGCTGGATACGCGCATTACAGCGGTGCCACGACTCTTGTACTAGCCTGTGGCGATGACGGCGCCGCAGTTGAATACACGTTGCTTGACGGTGAGTTTGTCGTCGCGACCGCGAACATGGAATGCCCAAAGCGCGGTCAGGTGTACTCGCTCAACGACGCGCGCTTTGACGATTGGCCAAACGGTTTACAAACGTATATCACGCGCGTGCGTAACGGACAAGGCGAAAGCGGCAAGCAGTATTCGGCGCGATATATTTGTAGCTTAGTCGGAGATTTCCATCGAACGCTCATCTACGGCGGTTGGTGCGGAAATCCGCGCCCGCACTTGCGCGTGGCGTTTGAAGCGGCGCCGCTCGCGTTCGTCGCTCGAGCCGCAGGCGCGGCAGCCACCGATGGCGTCGTCAACGCGCTCGATATCAAACCACGCGAGATGCATCAACGCTCTCCCTTATTCTTAGGTTCTGTGGATGACATCAACGAACTCGTTCGATGTGGAGACGTGCAACAAGACGCGAGTAAATCGTACAGCGTGTAACTACCTATAGCACTAAAACATCCTCCTCGCGTCTACATAGCGCGCGCGCGCATCCGCCGTCGCGAACGCGCGCACGCACGACTCTAAATCCCCATCACCACCCTTCCCAATTGGCGCTTCGTACACGAATCCGCACGCGTCGATATAAAAGCCAACCAACGCGGCGTCGCAATACGCCGTGACCACGTCAAAGCCCGCGTTAAACGCCCAAGCCGTCGCCGCGCGCACCAACATCGTCCCGATCCCTCGCCTGCGATGTAAAGGACACACGATGA
>Ga0181560_10006381_pt1 | contig 10287 bp, 6 predicted proteins | sample 011ome_20_FD_133751 | JGI IMG/M metagenome (GOLD analysis project Ga0181560, IMG submission 133751) | Coastal salt marsh microbial communities from the Groves Creek Marsh, Skidaway Island, Georgia - 011509CT metaG (megahit assembly) | ecosystem: Environmental > Aquatic > Marine > Intertidal zone...
GGTGACGACTTTCTTGCAACTGCCGTCGACATTTTGATCTCCGTCGCTGCCGTTGTCCGGGGTAACGTACTCGCACTCTGCAGCCGCCGCGGGGGCGGGCCTGTCTGCGACGCACGTCGCACTCGTCGTCATCTCGCCATTCGCGCCGCACACGAACGTCCCCAATAACGTGTACCCGTCGTCACACTCGGGCGTGCACGTCGCCCCAAACGCGAGCTTCGCATTGTCGCCGCCGCCTTTGACTTCACTCTTGCAGCTGCCGGCGACATTTTGATCTCCGTCGCTGCCGTTTTCCGGGTCAACGTACGCGCACCCTTCAGCCGCCGCCCCTGCAGCCCGCGGCACGCTCGCACCGAACAGGAGGAGGGCGACCGCGAAATTTCTCGCCCACGGCGAGCCCCCGCGAAACATGCGGGTTGATTTCTGGCCATCCCCCTTCCCGCGCTCGCGGCGTCGCGCGCGCGCGCGCGCGACCGCCGTTCCCGGGGGGAGACTAACGTCTCGCGCCATCGTGCGCTCGCGCGAGAGGGCGACCCGATCGTGCGCTGATCTCGTGACGATCGTTGTGTCGCCGTGTAGAACATCCGGACGATGGTCCTTTCGCGTGAAAGGACGCCGAGGATCAGCCTGAAGATGACAAATGCATGCGTGTCAGACAAAAAAATCGGAAGTAACAATAATATTCACATAAAACTGCGACTGTTCGCTGTCTAATAAAAACGCGAAGCGCGCGAATTTCCAAGACTGCTTTCGACACGTTCATCAGCTCTTGGTGAAAGATTTTTCGTCCGTTCCAAAAATTAGGGTTCGAGCCAGTCTCGGCGCGGTGAAATTTTCGTATGAGCATCGTGTCTGGCACCCGGGCCCGAGGCGCGAATCTCGCCTGCTGCGCGCAGGTCACGAAACTGGGGGCACCATCATCGGGTCCGATCACGAGGCGTCGCTTGCGTCGCGCGCGCGGCGGGCCGCGTCCACTTCGCGTCGCGCACGACGAACGGGTTCGCTCACGCGCACCGTCTTCTTCGCGAGCATGATGCGCCGCGCCGCGGGACAGTTCCTGAAAGCCCAGGCCCGATTCACGGGCCGGGCCTCTTCCCTCCACCTCACCCCTTCCCTGGGCGCTGTGCCGGTGTCAACCCTGGCGGCCAAGGATGCGTTCGGGGGCCGCGCCGCGTCGATCGCGCGCGGGTTCCACACCTCTCCGGCGGTCAGCGCGGGGATCTCCGCGCAGGAGCTCTCCTCGCTGCTCGAGGAGCGCATCTCGGGTCATTACAGCGCGCTCGACATCGACGAAATCGGACGCGTGCTGTCCGTCGGTGATGGCATCGCGCGCGTGTACGGCCTGAACAAGATTCAATCCGGTGAGATGGTCGAGTTCGCGTCCGGCGTCAAGGGCATGGCCCTCAACCTCGAGAACGACAACGTCGGGATCGTGTGCTTCGGCAGCGACACCACCATCAACGAGGGCGACATCGTGAAGCGCACGGGTGCGTACCCCCGCCCCCCCTCCCCCCGTTCCAAAAAAAAACCGATCGGGCATCGAACACCCACGGTCGTCTGAATACGCGAAAAAATATCGCGCGCGTTCGGTCAGGCGCGAGCGCACGCGCGAACAGTCGCGTTTTTTTGTTTTCAGCGTTTCCGAGCGAAAAAAATAACATTTTGAAGCGGGCGCGACGCGCGACGCGGCGCGAACGATCCGCTCGCGGACTCCCGACTGACCGCCGCCCATCTCCGTCCCCCCGCACACACACAGGCGCCATCGTGGACGTCCCCGTGGGCAAGGGCATGCTCGGGCGCGTGGTGGACGGCCTCGGCAACGCCATCGACGGGAAAGGCGCGCTGACGGATGTGACGCAGCGCCGCGTGGAGATCAAGGCGCCCGGCATCATCGTGCGCAAGTCCGTGCACGAGCCCATGCAGACCGGGCTCAAAGCCGTGGACTCGCTCGTGCCCATCGGCCGCGGGCAGCGTGAGCTGATCATCGGCGACCGCCAGACGGGCAAGACGGCGATCGCCATCGACACCATCATCAACCAGAAGGCGATCAACGACGCCGGCGACGAATCCAAAAAGCTGTACTGCGTGTACGTCGCCGTCGGCCAGAAGCGCTCGACCGTCGCGCAGCTGGTCAAGACCCTGGAGCAGAAGGGCGCGCTGGAGTACTCCATCATCGTCGCGGCGACCGCCTCCGACCCCGCGCCGCTGCAGTTCCTGGCGCCCTACTCGGGCTGCGCCATGGCGGAGCACTTCCGCGACAACGGCATGCACTCGCTCATCATCTACGACGACCTCTCGAAGCAGTCCGTGGCGTACCGCCAGATGTCCCTGCTGCTCCGCCGCCCCCCCGGCCGCGAGGCGTTCCCCGGCGACGTCTTCTACCTGCACTCGCGCCTGCTCGAGCGCTCGGCGAAGATGTCCGACGAGGTTGGCGCGGGCTCCATGACGGCGCTCCCGGTCGTCGAGACGCAGGGCGGCGACGTCTCGGCGTACATCCCCACGAACGTCATCTCCATCACGGATGGCCAGATCTTCCTCGAGACGGAGCTCTTCTTCAAGGGCATCCGCCCCGCCATCAACGTCGGCCTCTCCGTCTCCCGCGTCGGCGCCGCCGCGCAGATGAAGGCGATGAAGCAGGTGTGCGGCTCGCTGAAGCTCGAGCTGGCGCAGTACCGCGAGGTGGCGGCGTTTGCGCAGTTCGGCTCGGACCTCGACGCGGCGACGCAGTACCTGCTCAACCGCGGCGCGCGCCTCACGGAGGTGCTGAAACAGGGCCAGTTCGTGCCCATGCCCATCGAGCAGCAGGTTGTGGTGATCTACGCCGCCACCAAGGGGTACCTGGACAAGGTGAACATCCCCGACATCGGCGCCTTCGAGGAGGGCCTGCTCAAGGAGGTGTCGCCCTCGCTGCTGGAGACGATCAAGAAGGAGCAGAACATCACCGACGCCACGGAGGCGAAGCTCAAGGAGCTGTGCGAGGGGTACACCAAGGGCTTCATCGCCTCCAGGGCGTGAACGTCGAAGGGTTCGTTCGGGTGATCGCGGGGCGAGACGGCGAGCCCGCGTCGCGGGCGCCGTCTCGACGCGACTTCCCGACGGCGTCGCCGCGCGCGCGTCTCGTCCTTCTCGAGACGAAACGCGGCGCGCGCGACGCGAGTAAGAAGAGAAGGCGCGCGACGCGTCTGCGTCGAGAAGATGCGAGTTTTTTCGACCGCCGGACGCGTTCGGGTCTGTATTTGTTCCAACACAACACGCGCGACAGGCGACGACGCCCGCGTGGGCGTCGTCTTTGTTTGAAATAAAACGAAAGGCGACTCGTCTTCACACGATTTCACGCGATCGTCCATCATCACGCCGGCACGAACTGCACGTGCGGCGCGAGGAACTTCGCGAGCCCGAGTTCTTCGAGTTCTTCGAGTTCGTCGGCGACCGCCGCGCCGGCGTCTTTTTTTGAGCGCCGCTCGCGTTGGCACATGGCGCGCGCGATTGTTAACCCGCTCTCGGCGTCGCGCGCGGCGTACGCGATCTCCGCCGGGAACAGCACGGGCTTCTCCCAGTTCGTCATCGTCAGCGCCTTGGTCTTGTGCGACATCGGCACGCCGTGGAACGCCGCGAGCTTCTTCAGGCCGAACCCCTCGGGGCCGGGGCTCTCCCGGTTTTTTCGAAACTCGGCGGCGCGCGCGACGTCGCCGAGGTCGGCGAAGCGAAGCGCCGGCGCGGCGGCGCGCCGGGCGCGGGCGGCGGCGAAGCACCCGGCGAAGTCGCGGGTGAGCTTCTTGACGTCCTCCCTGACGCCCACGCCCACGAGCACGACGCGCGCGTGCGTGAGCAGGTCCACGATGGCGGGGTGCAGCGTCTTCGCGCGCGCCAGGCGCGTCAGCACGACCTCGCCGCCGGGCTCGGCGAGCTGGACCAACGCGACTTTGTTCGGCACCGCGCCCTTCACGTAGTTGGGCCGCCACTCCACGTCGAAGCCTAAGAGCAGCAGGCTCGGGCTCGAGTCGCGCGCGTCCGGCTCGGCGTCGATGCGCGCGCGCCACCGCGCGCAGACCGCGCCCGCGAACGCCTGGTCGCGCGTGCACACCACGGAGGGCTGCCACGCCTCGGGGTCGGGGGGAGCCTGCCCGATCGCGTCGAAACACGCTCGGCAGAAATAGTTTTCATCACGCGCGTCCCACCGGCACGGGAGGGGGGGCGTCAACCCCAAGGGGTTGCACTCCGCGCACTCCGTGGTCACGGGAACGCGGCGCACATCCGGGGTTGGGTGGGAGGACGGACGCCGCGACGCCATCGCCGAGACTCGCGACGCCGGGAGTGGCGCGGCTTGTGCCTTTTCATCACGAACCGTCGCGAATATTTTACATGCACTCTACTGGTCCTCACTACGTGACCGACGTCCGCGGTCGCCGCCGCTTGTCACGACCCCCGCCGCGTTCTCTCAGCGCGACTCTCTGAGCTCTTCGAGCGCATCGCGTCGCGCCTCGCTCTTTCCCGAGTCTCCAGCAAACGCACCGCGTCGCGCGGTGGTCGAGTCGGCGTCGGGTCGGGACGAACTCTCGGGGCCGTCCCGCGAGGCAGCCGCGATGTTTTCAGATTCGTCCGCCTCGCGTTCGTCGTCGCGTCCCTTCGGGACGCGGAGCCTCATGAACAGCTCGAGGACGTCCGCCTCCCCCTCACGTCGCTGGAAAAGCTCCGTCTCCGCGGCGTCGTGCTCATCCTGCGTGCGGCGCGGTATGACGCGCGGGACGTCTTCCGCGGGTGCGCGGAGAACGAATCTCGCGTCGCGGTGAAGCGCCGGCTCGGAGTCGGGCGCCGCCCGCGACGGGAAGCGCGCCGGGGCCGTGACCAAGATGGGGTTCCGCGTCGAGCCGTGCGCGGCGCTCCCGGCGGGTCCGTCGCTCGCGTTCGCGGCGAGCGCGGCGATGCGGGCGTTCGCCCTCGCCAAGCGCGCGTCGATGTCAGCCAGGCGCGCGCGTTGCGCGTCGACGCGCGCCGCGACGCCGTCGAACACCGACGCGCTCGCCTCGTCGAGCGCGGTGAGCGCGGTGACGATCTGCGCGTACGTCTCACGCCGAGACACGCGCGCGGTGACCATCGGCACCGCGAGCGCGCGGTCCATCGCACGCCGCGCGCACGGCCGAGGCGCGCGTGATGATGAATGATGATGGGTGACGCGAGAAACGACACAGTTCTCAGTCTTTTCTGACGTTACGTCGCGTCGTCGCCGGCTCGCCGCGTCTCTTCAGCTACGCGTCGTACTCGTGCGTACAAGTACTGTCGGGAGTCCCGCTCTTCTCGACGTTTCTCGACGTTTCTCGACGTTTCTCGAAACAGGCCGTTCACAGCTTCGCGCTCGGTCGCATCCCCGCCGCGCTCCGCATCTTGGCGAAGAACGACGCGGGCAACGCGCGGTACTGCGCGAAGGCGCGCGCGCGTTCCTCGCGGCGCGCGGCGCCGAGCGGCGCGGCGAACGCGTCCACGGCGATTTTTTTGTACCCGGCGACGCTCGCCGGGCTCGAACGCGCGATGGAGTGTGCCAGGGACAGAGCCTCTACCATCAGGGGCGATCCGTAGTCCACAGCGCCTGTGCCGTCGGCTCTTCCGCTCTTCGAAGCGTCCTCCGCCTCGCCGACGACGTCGACGACCAAGCCCAGTCGCCGCGCCTCGTCCGCGCGCACCGGGCGGCACGCCAGACTGGCGCGCCGCGCGGCGCCCGGGCCTATGACCCGCGACAGCTTCGCGGCGAGCCCCCAGCTCGGCAGGATGCCGAGCTTGACGTGCGTGTCCAGGAACGTCGCGCAGGGCGCGCACAGCAGCACGTCGCACGCCAGCGCGAGCTCGAATCCCGCGTTGATGGCGAAGCCCCGCACGGCGCCGACGATGGGGAACGACGCGTGCTCCATCTGAAACACGGGGTCGTTGTCCACGTCGCGCTCGTCCATCTTGAACACGGCGTCGGCGTGCTTCAGGTCGATTCCGGCGCAGAACGCGCGCGAGCCTCCGCCGGTGAGCACCGCGACACGCGTGGCGTCGTCGGCGCGTAACCCGCGGAACGCCGCGGCCAGGCCCGTCAACATGTCGCGCGACAGCGCGTTGTTCGTGGACGGCGCGTCGATGACCACCACCGCGATGCCTTCCTTCGGCCACTCCACGCGGATGGACATCGCGGCAGGCGAGCCGCCGAGCTCGGGACCCGGCTCACGGCGCCGAAACCGAGACCCGCGCGTCGCCCCACGCGCGCGCTCGAGTGTTCGCCCCGCGTCGGCGACACCGAGACATCTTCGTCCGGGTGAAACGCACCAGACGCGTCGATAATTTGCCGGTGGACTTCCAAAAAGTTTCACAAAACACACTCAACGTTTCGTCCCTCGCGTTTGCGTACCATTTTGTCGCTACTTCTTCGCGGGCTTGGCCCTCCCGAACATGCCCGCGATCCCCCCGAACACCTTCCGCGCCTCCGCCTCCTTTCTGTCCATGCGCGCGGCGAGATTCCTGGTCGACTCGCTCACGGCTATCTTCCGCCGACTTCCGGGGCCGGGCCCCGTCGGGGCTCGGCTCGCCGCGCGCGTCTCGTCCTTCGCGTCGCGCCTCATTTTTTCGCTTTCGTCGTCGGCGGCGCCCGGCGCCTTCAGGCGGAGGCTCCCGCGGCTGCTCCCGCGGCTCCCCGCGCTCCCGAGCCCCCTGAGCGCGCCCCGCAGCCGCTCGCCCTCCTCGCGCTCGTCCTCGGAGTCGCCGTAGAAGGGCTTCCCCACCACCCCGCTGCTCCGCTGCGTCTCGATGGCGCGCTCGCACAGCGACACGAGCAGCAGAAAGTCCGACGCGTCGAGCTCCGTCTTGTCATCCGCGAAGACGTCCACGGTTTGGCGCAGGAACTTCGAGTGCGTGGGCACGCCCAGCGCGCGCATGGCGTCTTCCAGCTCCTCCAGCGCGAGCTCGCCGCCGCCGTCGATGTCCAGCACGCGGAATACGCGGTTGGTGGCCTCCACCTCGCGCGCGTCGAGGCCAAAGTACCCCGCCGACATTTTCGCGCGCTTGCGCCGGTCCAGCTCGACGTTCATGTCCTCGGTGGCGTCCTGCATGCCGGTGACGATGATCCCCACGAACACGGAGACCAACACGAGCGCGCCGATGATGATGAACGTCCCGAAGTACACGATCGCGACCGCGCCGAACGCCTCCGGATTTTGGCACAAACCAGGCGAGCCCGTGACGTCGGCGTAGAGGTCGCCGCCGTCGTCGTTCCCGTAGAAATCCGTGGAACACCCCGCGGCGTTGACGTGCACGACGACTTTCCAGTCGTCCATCATCGAGATGCGGAACAGCGTGATGAACGCGACACCGAGCGACGAGAAGTGGAACGGGTCGTTGTCGCGGTACAAGTGCACGCCCGCGATGCCGTAGACGTAGAACACCAGCGCCATGAGCAGCGCGACGTAGAAGATGGACGCCGTGCCGCGCAGGAGCGAGGTCACGATCACCTGCAGCTGCGGCACCGCGCGGATCAGCTTCAGGATGCGCAGCAGGCGCAGCAGGCGCAGCGCGATGGCGATGGGCTCGATCCGGCTCGGTACGAACGCCGCCACGACCACGGCGAGGTCGAACGCGTTCCATGCGCCCGCCTCGCCGCGAAAAAACTCGCGGGGCTTGTCCGCGAACACGAACATCTTCAGCGCCAGCTCGGCGGCGAACACCCAGACCACCGCCTCGCCGACCGTCTTCCACCCAGACGGCACGGACTCGTTCGCGCCGAGAGACGTCTCCACGCCCGTCTCCACGCCCGCCACCAGGATGGCGAGCACCACGAACGCCTCGAACACCTTGTGGCTCACCAGACGCGAGACGAGCGTCTGGCACTTCTTGAACGCCGTCTTCTGCTTCCCGTTTTCCGCCGCTTCGCGCGCGTCCGTCTCCCGAGTGTCCTTCCCGGAAACCACGTGGAGCGTGGCGACCACCTTGTCGAAGTCCTCGGCGCCGAGCGCCGCGGCCGCGGCCTCGCGGCTGGCGAAGACGCCCGCCTTGGCCTTCGCCGCCTTCGCCGCGCGGAGCTCGCCCGCCTTGGTTTCGCGCAGGATCTCGGCCGCCTGCTCCATCTTGTTGGTGATGACGCCGATGAAGAGCGACATCATGATCTGGCCGACGACGAGGATGAGCGAGACGAAGTACAGACACGCGAACGCCTTCTGCGCGCTGGGCGCGACGCAGCGCTCGGCGTCCTCCTCGTACCCGTAGTGGTCGCATCCGTAGTAGTTTATGAAGAAGTAATCCACGCACTCGCCGGTGGCGATGTTCAGGACCGTGCCCACGCCGGCGCCGAGGTCGCGGAAGTTGCGCGGGTCGTTTGCGCGGAACATCAGCACGCCGAGCACCGAGTACACGTACACCACGCCGGAGAGCAAGAGCAGGATCCAGAAGATGCTCCTGCAGCCCGCGCCGACGCCGCGCAGGATCACCTGCAGCTCGGGCACGACCGTGATCACCTTGAGCACGCGCAGCAGCCGTAGCAGCCGCAGCACGACCAGCGAGCTCCCGCCCTCGATGCCCAGGAAGTCGGAGAAGCTGAAAATAACCACCACGAAGTCCAGCGCGTTCATCGGATCGGTGAAGTATCGCCCCGGCGAGGGCTCCAGCAGGTGCTTCACGCCGTCCTCGGTGGTGACTTCTTTTCCGGAGCTGACGATCTTCGCGAGCGCCTCGAGCGCGAAGACGACGGAGAGGCTCAGGCCGACCGCGTCGAGGGCCGGGTCGTCGGCGAGCGCGCGCGACGTCTCGAGGCCGCTCGTCACCGTCACCGCCGCGATGCAGAAGTAGATGAACAGCTGGAACCCAGGTGAGCGCGAGAACCTGTGAAGCTTATATAAGGCCGAGGGGTCCGCGAGCACATCCTCCAGCTCGGCGAATTTCTTGTCCGCTTTGTCCTGCACGCGCGCGCGGTCGCCGTTTTTGTCCTCGCGCAGCGCCGCGATCATCGCGCGGAACTCGTGGAACACCGCCGCCGGCGACGGGAACGCCTCGCCGTCCTCCGCCTCGCGAAGGCTCGCCACCTCGAACGCCACCCCGTCCGCGCCGATCGCGTTGATCGGCTTTTGATGCGTTCGCGCGGTGAAAATCGGTGCGTTCGATGGGTGGTTCTCCGCGCGCGCGTTCCCGTCGCCGTCTCGAACGGCGTACGCCGCCGTCTCGAACATCGCGCTCTCCGGCGGCGGCGTACCGTCCCGGAGGCTCTTGCGCAGCGCGCGCCGCCGCTCGAGCTCGGACTCGTACGCCGCGTCGTCGCCTTCGTAGTACCCGGCGAGACCGTTCGCGTCGTCGCCGCGGAGAAGCGCGCGCCGCGCCGCGCGGGACGGGCCCTCCCCGAGCAGGTCGAGCATCACGTCGTCGTCCGTGACTTCCTGGTCCGAGGGGTCCCTGGTGAGCGGTCGGACGCCGCCGCGCTCGCGCCTGCGCGGTCTGCGGCCGCTGGAGCGCCGCGGGGAGTCGTCCTCCATCCCGGCGCCCATCAGGGGGCCGCACCCCAAGGACGCGAACCCGTCGCTCACCACGGAGTCCCAGAACGACCGAGGCTGTCCTCCCGTCCCACGGACGTCCGCGCTCGGTCCTCGATCCGTCTCGGAAGCCGTGGTGTCGGGCTCGGCGAACATCACGTGACGCCGCGCGTCTCGCGGCGGGTCGCGCGTCGGGGTGGGCGTCCTCGAGTCGCGCGCGCGCCTCGCGTCGGCGTCCTCGCTGCCATCCTCGCTGCCGTCGCTGCCCTCCGAGGAAGACCCACCGGAGGAGGACGCAGAGCCACCCCAGCGGTCCTCGGACTCGTCCCCGCTCCCGCTTTTTTCGCGCGAACCGCCCGCACGGCGCGACGCTTCGAGCCGCTCGGGTGAGGCGTCAGCGTCCGCGGCGCTCCCGTCCGCGCTCGCGCCCGCGTCGGATCCGCGTGCGCCGCGCATGGTGCCGGGGCGCTTCCCAGGCGCTCGAAGTCAGTCCCCGCCCCGCCGCGCGCGTGTCTCTACCCATCGCGGTCCCGTCGGTCGCGCGATGGTAGAGACACGCGAAAACAGAGCTATAGACGCTAATTTTGGATGCACCAAGAGGCCAAACGCGACGGTTCGACAAGACGGTTCCGAATATTTGGCATTTCGCGGTCGCGGAGATTTGCGGAACGACGAACGCACGTGACCGAGCGAACTCGGAATTGAAGTCGAACCGACCGAGCAAACAGTCTGAAAAGGAAAATAAACCGGATCAGCTTTGCGTTTCGCGGCCGTCAGTATTCCTTGACTTTGCGCAGATGCTGAA
>Ga0181560_10006387_pt1 | contig 10276 bp, 11 predicted proteins | sample 011ome_20_FD_133751 | JGI IMG/M metagenome (GOLD analysis project Ga0181560, IMG submission 133751) | Coastal salt marsh microbial communities from the Groves Creek Marsh, Skidaway Island, Georgia - 011509CT metaG (megahit assembly) | ecosystem: Environmental > Aquatic > Marine > Intertidal...
AATCACCGTGATGATCACGCAGATCTCAGACAACTCGGTGGTCCAGGCTGCGCGCGATCAGAGCCTGCGCAAGCTTCTAGACGAGAAGAGGGCGGAGGATAGTCCAGCACTGGCGAACATGCCACTGTCTGTTCGAAAGCGGTTTGATCAGCTGAAGATGCAGGCGGGGGAGTCGGTTGCGACGTCGATGTAGTTTGGCGTTTGAACTGCGCGCGTGCTGTGGGGGCGTTGTGATGACGACTGGACGAGGCTAGTCTGATATGCGCTCTGACGTGCTCTGGTTTCGTTTGCTGATATGAATGAAACTGATTGCGAAATGGTCTTTGGCCACATTGTTCACCACACGCGCTCACCAGTGACAGCTTTCACAAACACAATCCGGAAGCGAATCAGAGAACACCGCCGGGAATGGGGTAGGCTAGGGTCTCTGTTTTGGTCGTTTGCGCGCGCGTGTGGGGCGCGTGTGAGCAAAGCGCGTGCCTAATCGGACGACGCTCGTGACGCTTTTTTCGAGGTTTCAGAGGGCAAGCACGCCGCGATGGTGCCCGCACCTCGCGTGATGTTGATTGCGGCGCTCACTGTGCTACTTTGCTTCTTTGAGCAGTTGATGCTGATTGAATCTGCGCCAAAACGCCTGGGATAAAGCGGGTACCATATCCACGTGCGCTCGTTTACACGGACAGACGGCAGCAGAGGGAGCTCTTCTCCAGCATAGGCTACGAAGGGCGTGTTGGCGACCAGCCTTTCTTCACACAGTATCGTGCGAGTAGCATCCAGCAGGTGGGTTGGTGTCAGCTTTTTTGGCGCATTTGCGGTGAAGTCGCCAATCAGCCCAGCATCCCAAGTCAGAAAGCACTGGAACCTGGTGTGTATGTAAAGGTGGCCGCACAGGTCGTCCATGATGACTGTGGGTAAATAGGCTCCGATCTGTGTCGTTGGTCTGATAGACAAGACGATGGGTGGTCCAGCCAAAGCTTTGGCTGCGCCCAGAAGGAGAGCGGTGACTGCGCGGAAAAACTTCATTCCCCTACAAAGTCAGCGAATCTTTTAGCACCAGAACGACCAAGGACGTCGAGCATCCCCCACACTCTTTCTTGTTGAGCTTGCGCAGCGTCCCAAGCACCGATGGCTCTTGCACGGGAATGCGCGGACGGTAAGAACCCACCATGCCTGAGCTCCACCATGAACCGCACTCAAAGTCCGTCAGGTTCATGCCACAGACGGCTTCAATGACGCCTTCACCAGGACACGTCCGCGACAAGGGGCATGTAGGCGACTTCTGAGACAAGGTCAATATATAAGTGTCCTCCGGTGTTGGCAGAAGACCTGTCTGCGTTGGTGCAGGCTCTGTAGCGGGTGCGGGAGGGGCAGTGGCCGCTGTATGCAAGACTGGATGCGGGATTGTCACCACCCTTGCCACTGGCGGGGAAGCTGGCGTGGCCGCTGGCGTGGCCGATAGCGCGGGCGCTGGCGCTGGCGCAGGCAGCGCTGTGATTGGCAAAGGTTCACAAACAGAGTGCTTCCCCATGAACAGTGAAAATGACAGCAGCAAGATCTTCGCACGGCACTGAAACAGCATCGGGATCTTCGATGCGATTGCACAGGCGGTGAAAAAATGTTGGCGCCAGGAATGATGGGACGAGTGGCTCTATGATAACAACATAGTTTGTCTACGCTACCGAAACGTTCGAACCATCATCGCTACAGCCTCGTGATGTCATCATCCACCGAAGCCGTACAATGTCCGTCCAGATCGCTTGAGCGCATACACAACATCGAGGGTCGACACTGTCCTTCTGCGAGCGTGCTCAGTATACGCGACAGCGTCCCGTATCACGTCTTCAAGGAAGATTTTGAGGGCGCCACGAGTCTCCTCGTAGATCGTGCCGCTCAAACGCTTGACGCCACCTCGCCGGGCCAGGCGTCGGATGGCAGGCTTTGTTATGCCCTGGATGGTGTCGCGCAACGCTCTGCGGTGACGCTTGGAACCTCCCTTGCCCAGTCCTGCTCCTCCTTTGCCACGCCCTTGTCCAGGAACGGACATAATGCACTGGACACTTGAGAAGGTTAGGAACGACAGATGACTGGAAGTGATGTGAACGTCTACGTAGTTGCGAGTATTACCTTGCTATATCCTTGACGAGCGTCAATTTCTGTCCCGGGTCAACGTTAGCATAATGCAAGCGCTGCAAGCCCCGATCAGGTACGCCGGCGCGCGCGGTCTCTCTCTCGCCGGCTGCGAGCAGGCGGCGGCATGGGAGTGCACCGCTCGTTTGCGCCCCGGTCTCCGGCGAGCGCCAGCTGCGTGTGAGCACGCAAGCATCGAATGGTGGTGCGCACGGCCGAGATCGTCCGACTTGTGCGCATTCGGACCGGTGGCGTCATTTCGTCTGTGTAAAATAAAGTCCAGGGCACATATCATTGGCGCATCACGGACACCACCGCAGTGATAATCGCGCAGCAGCCAATCACCAGGGTTGCGTCTGCGGTGGATTGTGACGCACCGCCAATCCAAGATTCCGGCTCGTCGTTCTCATGCTCATAATCAAGGCCCTCGTCCGCGTACTGCGCCTCACGTATGCGTGGTTCCAGATTGGCAACGTATTCCGTGATTGCGCCCGCGCCTGGGCTTGCTTCGCTGGCTGCCTTTGAACGAGCTTCCTCGACGACAGCCAAGCTCGCGAGCGCACTGTTCGCTGCGCTTTCGCCAAGCTTACGCGCCCAATCAGCTACCATTTGACTTTTCAGAACAGCAGGCACGTCGTCAGATTCGCTCCAGTCTGGCTCTGGCCCTGACTCCGCCTCTGGCTCCGCCTCCAGCTCTGGCTCCAGCTCTGGCTCCAGCGCCGGCTCCAGCTCCAGCTCCGGTGCTAAAGGCAGGCCAGCACGCGATTGTGCGAGATCTTGCCGCCGTTCTTCCTCTGCGGCGCTCATCGCTTTTCAGTTCCGTCGAAATATGTGAGCGACAAGAAAATAGTGTCCAAACTGAAACATGGCTGCGACAGGCGCATTCGTGGCGATGGCTGCCACGGCGCTGCTCGCCACAGCTTACCTGGGCAGCTCAGGCACAGACACGGCGCCCCACCCCGAAACGCAACCCGCCACCAGCGTTTCTATTGATCCTCGCCCGCCTGCACAGAGTGACTCCGCGCCAGGACAAGCGCAGCCGTCCAGGGATGGCCAGCGTGGTGATGGCTGGGAGTTTGAGAATCGGCAGAGAGAAGCCGGACCGCGAGACGCAGTGTCAGACGCAGTGTCAGGTGACGATGCGCGTGGTGTGGGACATGCTATACAGGCGTCCAAGGAGCGAGAAGAGGACCGCCATTTAAACCGTGCGCTCCTCCTGGCGGCGGCCGATGAGCCCGCCGCTGCGGACGCAGACAACGTACGCGACGTACCCTCAGCGAAACTTGGAGAGGTGCCCGACGCTGCAACCCCGCCGGGTCCCGCCAGCGCCGCAACTGGAGCATCGTCTGCTGAAGCGAACGGACGCGCAGAGTCAGTACCAGGTCCAAAAGCGGCGGAGGCGGCGGAGGCTCCGAGCGGCTATGGCGCACCCAGACCGGCAAAGCAGCCGCCCACACAGCCGCCCCTGAGCGGCAAACGACAATGGGAGTACATTGGCGAAAACGGCGAACGTTGGGGAGACAAGAATGATACAAAAGTGGGGTCGATTGCGCAGACTCTGTTCAGGGCCGCCATGGTGGGTCCCCTGAAGAACATGAAATGGCATAGGATTACGAAGCACAAGGTCTCCACTGACACTCACCTACCGGTGTTCAGGGAGATGCGGGGTCTGGAGGCCGAACACGAGCTCATAACGCAGTTGGATCTCGCCGATCCCAACATGTTCAAGCGGGCCGTTGACGTGCAGAGGAGAAGGCTAGACGCCCTTTCCGAGGTCAACGGCGTGAACTTCAAAGAGCTGAAACGTATCAGGCGGGAGGCGTTCGTGGCTTTTGCCATCAAGTTCGAAGCATTCGTCGGGTGTGCGGTCTCGACGGTGGAGAAGCAATCGCCAAAAGAGCGGTCACGCGAGCTGGCGGCCCTGTACACAGTGTCCAAAGACGTGCAGCAGCAGATGACTGCGCTGAGGCGGAAGAAGAGCAACCCGGTTGCGCCGGGGCCCGCCGAGTCCAGGTGGCGCGTCGGGATGGAAACTGTTGCTCGTCGGTACATCGAGCTTAAACACCACGTGAAAGAGGGGAGCAAGGCGCCATACCGCAACAGGGATCCCAACGGGGTTCTCACCATGACCGATGAAGCGCATCTGACACGGAAGTGGCTGGACGACTGGGATCACACCGACCCCAACGCGTATCAGGAACTGTCAAAGTTCAGAAGGTTCGTTCGAAATCCTTTGTTTGGGAACTGGGATGCATTCCGTCACCTGCACGGCCAGCTCTCGATGATGCAGATGCTCGAGGACATCTTCGACACTCTGAGAATGGACTTCTCAGCCAACAAAGGCAGCTGGAACGGGAGCTTCACTGCTAACGTCGTGCAGGTCATTCAATCACACGTTGATGCGCACATCTCCGCTCGGAAGATGCACGCGTTCGGAAACTCCAAACACAAAACAACAGAGCATCTCGGTGGAAGCGTTGTGGGCACAGCAGTCATGGCATGCATGTTGACGGCGTCGGTCTTAGTGCTCAAACAAGTCAAGGGCTTCGTTGGAAATATGGCAGAAGGTATGATTGGAGGCGACTGCGATGCGGGGGCTGCAGAGCACGACATCATCGAGCCAGCAGTCATCAGCGGCGGAGACGGGGGCGCAGCGGTCACGATGATGACCCTAGGATCTGTTTCCAAGCTGATCAATGTGGTGGCAAAGATGAAGAAGATGCACGGCTCGAGGCAAATAGCAGAAGAAGCCATCAACCAGATAAACCCGGACTGGGTGCAAGCACGCGCTCTCCTGCGCCAAAAAGCTGGTGCGGCAGTCGATGTCGCATCCGCCAATGGACACGTCTACAGCCTCAAGGTGGTCATCCCCGAGGTCGCCCTAGACGCCGCTGTGTACGACGCCATGGCAGAGTTCAGGGCGGGCGGGGCGGCCTCCGGTCAGCCTGAGTGAACTTGATTCCAGAACCTGCGCGCTCCGCAAGACGCGAGTTTCATCCAAGGGACGCTGAGATGCACACCAAGAGAGCAGTCACCACCGTTGCGATCGGTTTCACGGTCCACGCACCACCTCTTCCACCAGAATGGCGTTGAGCGCGGGCGGCGCGGCGTCGTGACACTTCTTGCCTGACACGCTCATCTGATTGCGCATTTGAACGCGCAGTTTCCTGCGCAAGATAAGCGCGGAACTGCTCCATCTCTGTGTCCCGCCAAGGTGTCACCTGAACCGGCTGTCCCTGTACTCGTACCCGCACATTCGGCTGTCCTCGCACTCTGACCCGCACGCGCGGCTGCTCTCGTGATGCAGCTCTGGGCAAGCTCTCCAGAACTGGAGTCTGCAAGCGCTCGAGTTGCGGCGTGGGCAGTCTATCGAGAGTTGGCGTCTGCAAGCGCTCGAGTCGCGGCGTGGGCAGTCTTTCAAGAGTTGGAGTCTGCAAGCGCTCTAGTTGCGGCGTGCGCCACCTATCGAGAGTTGGAGTCTCCGAACGTGCAGTTGGTGTGCTCCTTGAAGGTTCACGGCTCGATCCCTGCAGACTGATGGCGAGCTCGCGGTCAGCAGCGTCTCGCTCGCGGCTCATGTCCAGGCCGCGCTGGGTCGAACACTTGATCACCTTCTGCTGGCACAGCGGACACTTGTTCTGAAACGTGTTGCCGGGCGTATCCATCACGACCTTCAGGCATGCAGCGTGCATAGCGTGCCCGCACGGGAAAATGACCGCTGAAACAGGCTCAGGATCGTCAGGGTCGTGGTCGCCTTGCGCCTGCGCAGCGTCCTCTGCAATGTACCTGTCCAGCTCAGCTTTCGTGTCAGTGACATTGCACGCGTTTGTCCACTTCTCGCCCTGGACAGGCATGGGGTCCCGCTCTGGAAAGCCTGTATCGGGCGCACAGTTGCGCACATAGTCGACGGGGCAGTACATCTTGTACATTGGAACGTCCCCGTACTGCTCCTGGCACCATGGACACTGCTCGTCAGGTCCCGGCCACTCGACGCCGCGCGCATCCCGCCGTTGCTCGGACGGGGCTGGCATGGGAGAGCTGGGTGATGGGCCGGACTGCGAGACAGACTGTGTTGACGCATGCCCATCGTTGTGCGATGTGCCTTCGGTGGTCGGCTCGGTGTCTACGCTGTTCCAGCCCCACAACAAATCTTCAACATCGGAGTTATCGGGCGCCGGTGAGTCCATATCATTTTCCCAGTAGTAGTTCTGCCAGTACTCGGTTTCGGGATCAGCGTTCCCTTCGAAGGTTTCGATCGCGTCTCTAATAGCACTTTGTAGACCCACGTGCGCTATCTGGACATCGTCTGGAACGCCGTGCCTCGACATCGCAAACCAGCTCTGCGAGACAGCCTCCCATGCAATGAAAGCGTGTTTGGCCACCGCAATGAACATGTCTCTGAGCGCTGATACCGTCAGTCGAGCGCCGCTCGAGGCTGCCATGGCTCCCATGTATACGCCACCCACGACCGCACGCACCCCCTGGGTGACAGCATCGCCTCCTCCTGCATCTGACGAAGCGTGTGCAGAAGCTTGCACGTCGTCACCATAAGCGCTCCGGCCCCTCGCCAGCGTGTCAAGCACGAGCATGGCGAACGCGGACCTGATTGAATCCTGCTCTGTTGCCGCAAATGCCGCAGAAATCTGCGCAACGATCCCAGATCCGCGGCGCTGCGCCAAGAACGCAGCATTTACGACGCCTTGAGCATCGATTACGTCGCCGTTGACCAGAAGTGAGAACGGTCCGGACCCTGATAAGAGGTCCGCGTCAACACCTGTGTATGTTTCAGACAGTAGAATCTGATTGGCAGCAGCGTCCGCTCCCCCAAACGCCCACTGTTCCAGATTGTTCGCAAGCGCCTCAGTGTCTGTGTCGTCAGCGGCCAAGACGGCGTTCGCAAAGTCAGTAGCGTCTACAGGATCAGGGCAAGCTGGTCTCGACCCGCCGCAAAACGGTGGTCCCATCTTGTCGTAAGTTTTCACCGAGCGCTCAAATTATATGACACAGTCCACGCCCTGCACATTGCACTACACCCATCTCACTTCTTCTTGGTGGTTGTGGTCTTTTTCGGTCGTGAAACGGTCTTCTTCTTGGTGGTGGTGCTCACCTTCTTCTTTGTTGCGGTCGGCTTCTTCTTGGTGGTGATCTTCTTGGACACTGTTTTCACTGTCTTCGTGGGCATTGTTACACAGCTGTTACACTACGTTGCAAAATTTGTTGAGCACGTTCTCAGCTCCCAAGGTTGGCGCCATATGTCACGCAGGCCACTCACGTCACACTCATCACACATCACACTTCCCACACTTGTTACTGTCGTTGAGGGAGTGATCTACAGGACATTGTACGTCTCCGCCAGCGTGTCAGAGGTACTCGTCAGTACGTGTCGCTGGTCGCATCGCTTTTGCAGAACCAACGTCGCTGCGAGCGCTAGAGTCACGCATTGTGAGAAGATGAGCAGGCGTGGCCAGGCATCACCAGCGCTCCAGATCTCGGGCACCGCAAAGGTCGGTCAGCTGGCATTCAGGACGCATCCGCTCGCTCTTCATATACGCAGGCAGCCCATCGACATGCCATATACTTGCCACATAATTCTGTCGAGATCTCACAGGCTGTGCGTGAGCTTGCGTGCGAACCTGCGTGCGAACCTGCGTGCGAACCTGCGCTCGAGCTTGTCCCTCCACCTGGCCACCCGCTCACACGCAAGGTGTGCCTCCAGATGCGAACGTAATCTACGTAACACTTTGTATGTCCACTCTGTGATTGCGATGATGCAACTGCTGAGGCGCAGAGGCGATGGATCAGGACATCTGTGTGATCCAGCCATGTCACATCTTTGCTGCACCAGCTAGTGTGCCAGCTGGCGAGACCAAGTGTACGTAGCATCACACACTACATTTCGTTTACTACGTGTACAGGTATCATGCCTCGATCAAAGCGGATCGCAAGGGAAGCAGCGCCTCGCATCAACATTTCTCTGGATGCGATCTCCCGCACTCTGGCCCGCCCGGTGTGCGTCGACACACCCAGCTTCCTCGTCGGAGTCTCTGCCATGTTCACTCTCTCAGAGTCCATCCTTGCGGAGGAAGAGGGCTTGAGCATAGCGCCGTACACGCGCTTCCTGTTTGACCCAGACACGGGCGCGGGGAGCGTTGTGCCCAAGATACACCCGTCCTACGAGGCTGGTGCGCATCGCCATTCCCGGGTGCCTGCTGCGCCATGTGCGATCACCATGCGCTGGTGCACTGGCGCTTCACGCTGCGCGAAGCGCGCCCGACAATCTGTTGCTGTGCAGCTCAGGAACCCGATGGCAACGCTCTCAAAGATGCCCAGGAGACCGCCACCAACATCATCGAGCGCGACTTCGTCATATGCTCCGTTGGCGTAGCACGTGCCCTGCCCGCAGAAGGCTCGTGCGAGAAGGCCCAAACTATCTGCGCGGTCTTGATCAAGAGCACGGTCGTGGAGTATGCGGAGTTTGCGATGAGCTGTGTGCGTTCCACCAGCGACGTCCCCAAAGCGCTTTTCATGGCCATCGAGGCGCTGGCGCCGACCGAGAAGCGCAGAGACCGCCAGACCAAGTTCGAGTTCATGCGCGCCACCGATCTGCCGTACCTGCTCGCGTCCATCGACAGCCGCGTGCGCTCGGTCTGCAAAGTATGCGGCAGCGAGCGCAGCGTCAAGGAGTGCATGAACTGCTGCAAGGTGGCCTACTGCTCCAAGCAGTGTCAGCGCATCGACTGGCGCCAAGGCGGTCACAAGACAGAGTGCGCGGCGCTGAGGGAGGACCCCTTTGAGATCATGACTAGGTACTGGCAGTTTGTGGGTGAGCGTGAGCCCGTCTCCAAATGCGTGATCGACATTGGGCATGGCACTCTGTGCCGCGAGACAGAAGACACTCCGGAGGGGGTGGTGTAAGGCGGCTAGTGAGATTTGCGTATCTTGTGTTGTTGCGGCGTCAGTTTGCATTGTGCGCACACAAGCAGTGTGCACTCGCAGTGCAGTGCATCAAATGCGATGTTTCTTGTTGGGTCTGTTCTGCGTCATGCGTCCTCAAGCCACTACTCGTGAACGCCTGTGACGCCCTGAATGACTTGCCTCAAGCCACCAGTCGTGAACGCCTGTGGTGCCTTGAATGGCTTCTAACACTCTGACCAGCGATGGTCTCATGTGGTGCGATTCACATGTGATGCGGCTCAGAATGGGTGGTATTTGTAATGCGCCCCACTAGGCGCTCAATAATTGGTCACGACATGAGCATCCGAGGCTGCGTGGGCTGCTGTCTGCTTTGCCTCACGCTGTGGCGTTCACATCACATCACCCAGTGTAGTGGCGCAACCCTCCCTTCGACAATGGATTGAGAAGAATTATTCATGTCCATAATCACCTGCCAAAATCATCGCCATAGATGCACCAGGTATGACCACATGAGGAAGGCGGGTTTGCCCACGCAGATGCGAGGCTGCGCTGGACAGGTGTGCTCCGGGCGGGCCTGTGCCACGTGGCAGCGCCAAGCTGGGAGATCACCGCTCCACCATTTGCGGTCGCAGCCACAGCCACAGCCATGATGTCCCCATTCTATCTGGCATAGCTATCGTTTATTCTTGACAGAATTGACAGCATCATCGCACGAACTCGGGCATCCTCTGCGTGTGCCTCGTACCTCGTCTGTCGAAACCGGAATGTTCAATCCGCATTTTCTGGCCGCTAAAGCTCACGCGAGAGGCACAGCTGGCTGGCACACGCAATCACTTCCAGTGTCTGTACTGGACGTACTTCGACGTGGAGTCGATGCGGACGTGCAGCCACGGCACGGACCTGCCGTCTGTCACAATCCAGACCTGGTCAAATTTGCCTGTGTTGATAGCAAACTTCGCCTCCTTGGCGACTCTGCACCACAGCTCCAAAATCTGCGCATCAGGGGCTGTCCGCAAGAACCCGCAGAGCGTGCCGTACTTCTTTGTGTCTACGCTCGAGCACAAGGTGGGCACAACCAGCACGGCGTCACTTTTTCCGTCGGCGTTGGGCAGGTTTGGGAAGCTGGTGGCCGAGCATTCCGGCTTTGCCTTTGACACCTTGTCCCCAAAGTCTTCCCAAGAGGCATCCGTTGAGCCGATCTGCCCGGACGCGTCCGTGAGCGCGAGCCGAAACG
>Ga0181560_10006391_pt1 | contig 10269 bp, 10 predicted proteins | sample 011ome_20_FD_133751 | JGI IMG/M metagenome (GOLD analysis project Ga0181560, IMG submission 133751) | Coastal salt marsh microbial communities from the Groves Creek Marsh, Skidaway Island, Georgia - 011509CT metaG (megahit assembly) | ecosystem: Environmental > Aquatic > Marine > Intertidal...
CCAGCAATTCGTCCACCCAGCCAGCGACGGACTGCAGGCATTGCTCTATGCGATCAGCTTCGTTGCAGGTAATGACAAAGCAGGAAATGGGTCGTCTCATGGCGAGGAGTATAGGGTATTTCCATAATTTCATTTGCGCCAACAACTGACAAATCGGCTGTTCAAGCGACCTAGTGTTAGCAAAAAAGGCTATTATCGGCGCAAGTAAGAGGCACCGGTTCAAAGATGTCGGCACCAAAACTAGACGCGATTCTGCCGCTGAAGATTGATGGTAGCTATGGAGTAGAAGACCTCCGACGCACCGATATCCTGATGGCTTCCCTGAATACGTTTTTTGAGCCGAACACGCTTAGTACGTTTTTAGTGGTGACGCCCGGTAATGAAGTTGCAGCAGTGAGAGATTACTTGTCGTGCTGGCCAAACTTGCCTATCGAGGTGATGGCTGAAGAGAAGCTATTGCCGGAACTGGTTCGTTTTCCTGCCCTGCGCGGATGGCGGAAACAGCAGCTTGTGAAGCTTGCGTCGAGTCGCGAGCTGAGCAGTGAATTCTGCCTGACATTTGACGCGGACGTGTTCAGCACTCGACCCACTTCGCGGAACGATCTGCTCCCCGAAGGAAGGGCATTGATGCAGTACGAGAGCAGGTCCCAGCATCCTCGGTGGTGGAGCTCCTCGGCCCGTTTGCTCTCGCTGAAAAGCTCTGTGGGGGATCCAGAGCGAGGCATGTCGATAACCCCCGCGATTCTCGCCAAATCTATACTTGATTCGCTCACCGATACACTTTCCACGAGCCGTTACTCATGGGCAGAAGTTTTGTGCAGGTTGCATCGGCCGGCTCATCCCAGTAACTGGACTCCCGCCCGATTTATGAGGTCAAAGTGGACGGAGTATTCCCTCTATTACCTTCATGCAGCCGCCATTGGTGCGCTCGATGAATACCATGTCGAGGGGGGGACCGAGACTGCGCCCCAAGTCCTGTTGGGCCATGAGGCGCATCCGTTTGAGTCGTGGCAGCCAGCCTATACTTTTGGCCCCGATAATCCTGCTTTATTTTGTCTGGTGGGCAGTAAAAGTGGACTCACGCCTGTTGAAATATGGGAGGTCATTGATGAATTTGTTCCCCAGAGAATGGCGGAGATTTGACCACTCGGCGCGCGTCCAACAGAGGCATCAATGTGTTGGGAGAGATTGTTTCTTTTCGGTGATCGATAGAACTTGATCGAGAAGAGAGGTTACCGTCTCAAGCTTGATCTCCTGCATTAATTCGGCGCCTTTTAGCCGATAACCCCAGTGTTTCATCTGCTTTTGCAGGCTACGAGAAGCCATAATGTCGGCATAGGAATTGGCGACATAACTAAGCCCATGGTACGGCCCAGTCCGGAAGGGGTTGCTGTGCGCGTAAAGGCCTATCGCCGGCGTTCGCTGTGTGGTGGCCATGTGAAGGGTGCCGGAGTCAGGCCCGACCACCACTCTGGCTTGCCCACACAGCGCCAACAATTCTTTGAGTGATGTCTTGCCTGCTACATTGATGATCGCATTGTCTGTCAGTGTGCAGATTTGTCTCGCTAGGTCGATATCGCGTTGAGCTGGGCTTCCTGTGACCACCACCGTCATGCCTTTCGAGTGACCATAATCAGCCAGCGCTGCGTAGTTCTCTGGATTCCAGATACGCTCGCTGTTACTGGCGCTGGGCGCCAACAATAGATAATTCCGCTGGTGGTCGACCAGCTCGCTCGCCCGTCTCCGATCGTTTTCACTTATGGGAATGCTCCAAGCGGCATTGAATGGTGGGACATCAAGAATATGGGCAAAGCCCTTATACACGTCCAGCACGTGAAAGGCCTCGGAGCGGGGGATATGCTCATTGACGACAAGGTTGTGTAGTTCTTTACCGTATCCGCTTGGCAGGCCTATCTTTCGTTTTGCCCGCAAAATCTTCCCAAGGAGATTCGATCTGAGGGACGTCTGCATTTGAAGCAGCACGTCAAACGGTGGTCTCCCCTTGAGTTGCCTGAGAACATCGCGATAGGCACTAAAGCCTTTGGATTTATCAAATATGATGAACTCAATGCCGGGAAGATCGCCGAGTAATGTGTGCTCCAAACGACCGATAATCCAGGTGATCGATGACTGGGGATGCCGCCGTTGAATGGCTTGTGCTACCGCCGTGACGTGGCAAACGTCACCGATTGCAGACAGGCGTACAATACATATAGAAGGTTCGGGCCCGAGGGGTTGAGGCATACACTATGCGACCAAATAAGTGGGCGTGTGATTCGCACGCCGCGCGGGTATCCTAATTAGACTACATGACGCCTGCCTACCAAACAATTCTTGAAGAAGCCGGTCATTTCATTGTTTACGATGAAGCATTGATCTCGACTCCGGCTGCTCGGCTATTTTGTCCCGAGGAATGGGGCCATAGAGTGACACCTCACAGCGAGGGTCGAGGCACTGTCTGGTTTGTTGAGCAGGGCGACAATCGTTGGGTACTAAAAGCCTATCGGCGCGGCGGTTTCATTGGCCGTTTCATCAGGGAGCGCTACGTCTTTCTGGGAAATCGGCGCGCAAGAATGATTCAAGAATTTGAGTTGTTGAATCGGTTGCATCGATTGGGACTGCCGGTTCCGCGTCCGGTGGCGGCTTGTCTTAACAGAACGGGTTTGATGAGCTACTCGGGAAGCCTCATTACCCAGCGGCTCGACAACGTAAGATCATTGGCGGTATGTGTCTCGCGAGGCGAGCTGCCAGAGGATCACCAGTGGCGTGAGATAGGGCGCATCATTAGGAGGTTTCACGATAATCACGTTTTTCACAGTGACCTCAATGCTGGCAACATTCTGCTCGATGAAAGTGCGGTCTACGTGATCGATTTTGACCGAGGCCGTATAAGTCCCAGCGGCCTTGGAGGCGATTGGAGGCGTGCTAATTTACAACGCCTGAGGCGCTCTTTAGATAAACTTTCGGCCCACGGGCTCATTGATCTCGAGCGGCCTTGGGGGTTACTCCGCGCTGGTTACGAAAGGGCGGAGGCTCGTTAGCAACCTATAATAAGAAGAGGTGGGGAGTTGCCTCTTGTTAGCGAGTACCCCAGCGTTAAACATGAGCCCGTGCGGCTTGATCAACAAGATCGATATAGTCCCCGATTTTATCCGGTAGCGCTGAGTGGGCCTCTTGCGTGTTGTGTTCACGTTGCTGTCTGAAGGTGTGGTTGTGGGTATGCATCCGCCAGGATTCGAGCAACTCTTCAGCGGTATCGACAATGCTGATCGCGTCTTTCGAGGCGAGATATTCGACTTCTGCGGCGAAGTTCTGGGTGTGCGGGCCAACGATGATCGGTTTTCCCCAGCTCGCCGGTTCAAAGACGTTATGGCCGCCCGCGTCGACCATGGATCCACCAACAAATACAAAACTTGCGTTGGCGCAGTACGCATCGACCTCGCCTACCGTATCGACTACCAAAACGTCGACGCTGTCTGCTGTTGCTTGTGTATCGCTGGCTGCCTTCAGTCTCTCAGACGCCAGTTTTTTGACAATGCCCGGCGCTCGGGGAGGGTGCCTGGGGATGATGACCAGCAAGTCGCCACCTGAGGCTTCGCGCCAGATCTCAGACAGGAGCTCCTCTTCTCCCGTGTGCGTTGAGATCGCTAAGGAGAAGCGCCGATGGGGGAGAGGATTATTTGGCCGCTTTATGTGAGTGCGGCGGGTCATTTTGATGCTGCCGGTAGTACTGACCGCTTCGGGTGCACATCCCAGGGCGATAAACCTGTCTGCATCCTGCGTCTCCCTGGCCCAGACTGCGGTGACTTTTCCCAAAGCAGGTGGGTAGATCCATTGCCTGGCAATTCTTGAGCGGACGGTTTTATCGCTGATACGTCCGTTGACAATATAAATTGCGATGCCGCGCCGGTGGCATTGGGCATAAAGTTCGGGCCATATCTCGGTTTCGACAACAAAAATGACTTTGGGGTCCTGCCGGCCGATGAAATTTCGAACCGATAGTCTGAAGTCGAGAGGGCAGTAGCATACGGTGACAGAATCTCCCCAGATGGACAGGGCTAATCGTTTTGCTTCGGGCGTGTTACAGGTAATCACGACCCCGGCTTCCAGCTGGGCGTCAATGAGCGGTGAAGCAAGACGTACTTCACCCACCGAGGCGGCATGAAACCAAATCGGTGTGGTGTGGCCTGTAGTTGCCGACGCCAACCCAAGCCGTTCTCTCAGATAGGTAACCCCCCCACGACGGGTGATCATCTGTTGCAGAGACCAAAGCAGGATAAAAGGCGACGCTAAGAGCCAAGCTGTTCGATAAAGCAGTAACGACACGTAATGCAATCTCTTCTTATAAGCCGCGAGCGACCTGTCGGTCGCAGATGCGGTTGACGCTAAACGTAGTCATTTGCTCGTCCGGAGGCTGACCACTTAGTGTTCCACAAAGATATCGATTGGTGCCGTAATGACCGGTATGGATAGCCCGTTTACGGGCGTTTTTCTGGTAGTTGGCTTTTGGGGTCTTCGTAGTGGTGCTTGGCCCATTTTTTATAAGCAGTTGCACTTTTCAAAAACCAAATCACGCTGGCAACCATCAATAGACTAAACAAGCCAAAAAACCATTCGTTTGACAAGGCCATTATTGCTGTTCCTTATTTAGGGGCATTCATCTAAGCACGATGCCTGAGTTCGTTCAAAGCCAATTGTGCTGGTCGCGCACCACGGGCCACGCCTCCAAAATTTGTGGCAATGTCTTGAATGCTGACCACGGATTCTTTGAAGCACATTCTTCGACGCCGGAGCTTAGGGCCGCTCTGATTCAAACCAAATCGGTGCGGTCCAGGCGCGCTCCTGAATGGTTTTGGGTATGCGTGGATTTTGACAGGCATCAGGCTGGTTTCCGGCTTCAAATCCAAGACACATTCGGGTGGACCAGCGGCAACTCGGGTTCTCGATTGCTCGCGCGTAGTAAACGGCATCCTGACTCATATCAAACTCGCTGTCCTCCCAGACGCCACATAAGGTGCTGAAACCCTGACCATGGGCGCGGCACGAATTGGTGTCGACGTATGCACCATTATTGGCTTCGCCAGCGACGTCAACAACCAATTGTTGGAACTGTCCTTCGGCGTTAACCCAGCCCTTAATAACCTGTAGTCTCTGTAGCGGCTGTCCGAGGGCTTCGGCGGTGCCGGGGTCGGCGGTGGCAGAAATAACAAATCGTGGTTTAGCGGATTGACTGGGCGCCTCCGGTAATACGCCTCCCATGGGCACGCCGCTGGCATAACCTGCAGCGGCGAGGTTGGTTTCGCTGCAGATTGCCTCCGGCAAATTCCATCCTGCAAAAAACCGCGGCGCGATTCGCGGCCCGCTTGTTGCGAAGGTCTCCCGCCTCTTGAGCGCCGCAAAGATTGACTCGCGATTGTTGGCTTCAGCCCAAACACCTGCCAAACCGCCAGGGTTCTGAAACGCGACTGCACGTGGTTTGCCTGCCACTGTGAGGGCCTGAGTAGGGGTGGCACCGTATTTGTAGGGGCGTTGATATTCGCTTACGGCGCCTGGAGCCGCAGTATGTGAATCTGTGCTTCCGATAAAGCCAAATTGGTAAGGGTTCACACCGAGGCGCTGACGCTCGCGGATACCGTCGATCAGGGCATAACGCACATAGTCATTGCGACTCGTGCAGCCTTTTCCAGCCTGTGCCCCTTTGCCCGTTGTTTCCAAACAGTCTGAGAGCTCGGGTTGACCGAAGTCGCGGATTTTTTCAAACCCACAGAGTTCGTCGGGTGAACCCACGACTTGGAACATGCCCGATCTGCACTCGCTTTCGCCTTTGATTTGCATCATCTCAACCACAGGCTCGAGTCGGGCCCTAACCGCGGCTTGATGTTGCTGTTCGGCCTCTGGGAGTCCGGCGTACTCGGCTCGGAATAACTGACCGTTGGACAAGTTGGGGTTATGAGGGATGGCGATAGCCTCGCAACCCGAGCCCGAATCGTTACATTGTTTGAGCAATTCACGACGGAAGTCCATCTCCACGGGGGTTTCAAGTGAAGAAATGGGAAGTTCGGGGACGATTTCATTGCGCAAAATGACGTTGCGGTGAATTTTTGTAGACTGGGGTGAGCGGCTGTATTCCCAAGCGTGAAAAGTGGTAAAAGAGCAATCCGCCGAGCGGTCGTACCACGCTTCAGCGGCTGCCTGTATCGATTGCCATGTCGTTTGTAATTGTTGTCTACAGAGGGTGTCCGATTCTCCGCAGACATCATTGCGGCGTCCCCCGAAGGTGATGAAGCCGCCCAATCTGGCTCTGAAACCCTCAGCGCCGAGTGCCTTCGCCAGCAGCGACTCATCCTCTCCGCGATAAATGGCGCAGCCCACGCTGTCGTAGGAGGGGGAGGTTGGATCGGTGCACAGTGCCACTTCTGCCATCCACTCTGCATGATCCGTTACGGCAGCGAAATCCAGAGGGCGGTCAATGCTAATGATGAGCGGCGGAGCGTAAGGACTTCCGCCATAAAGCGAGATAGGGTTACCTTTGGCGAAGGCATAGGCGTCGTTTGGTAGCGTCTTTGTGCCGAGCGCGTTGGCGTCCATCGACAGTGCGGTGTGAAGATGCAGATCCCCGAAAAGCGCCCGGCGTTCGCTGACATATTGATTGCAAGCCTCTCGCGGGAGTGGGTCACGTTTCGTCGCTGGCGCGGGAGCCGGCTGCCATGGCTCGGTGTTGAGAAACAATTTACCTATGTCGCATCCGCCAAGTGAGAGGCTCACAGCGGTCAGGACCATTGCCAGCAATCTCGGGGTCACAGCGGTTCGCTCAAAAATGGGATACCCCCAGCCCAATCCCGCCATCCACCTCTAGGGCAACACCCGTTACCCATTCAGCTCTGATCAAATATTCCACCCCTTCGGCGACTTCAGTCCCAGTGCCGATGCGTCCAAGCGCGTGGAGGCCAGCTACGGCGTCGTAGCGTGCACTTGCTTCTTCGGCTGAGAATAGGCCTGCCCGCAGGTTCAGTTCGGTTGATACAGCGCCAGGCAGTATGCATCCCACGCGGACTTGCCGTGGACCCAATTCGGCCGCCATTACTTTAGTCAGTCCTTCTAGAGCTGCCTTCGTGGTTGCGTAGGGCGAGGCTCCAGGAAAGGCTCTTTTGGTATGTGTTGAACCGATAAACACGATCGCCCCTGTTGTTTCCTCGAGATGAGGTATAGCCGCACTGGAGAGCATCATCGCGGATATAACGTTTGTCTCAAATGCATCTCTGAGCAATGCTTCGGTGTACTGATCCACTGGCTGGCGGTACATGTTCGCCGCGTTGTTAACCAGTGCATCGAGTTTGCCTCCGCCATGGGCCAAGCAGGTGTCCAACATCCGTTGACGATCCTCAGCAAGGGTAACGTCACCCTGCACTATGGAACAGCGCTCACCGATCTGTGCCTGTACCTGCTCCAGTTTTTCCAGTCGTCGCCCGCTGATGGTGACCTTGGCGCCCAGCTCGCAAAAGCGACTCGCGCAGTCAGCCCCAATCCCCGATCCACCACCGGTCACTAAAATCGACATGTCTTCCATCGATCTCATATCCGAAGCCCCGCCTGTTGCATCATGGGTAGCAGTGTCTCCTGAAATTGCAGGAGTCCTTCCTCATAATTGACCCAGCTCAGCGTAATGCCATCTAGGCCAGCGTCGGCAAACGCAAGCATGCCGTCGATAATTTGCTCAGGGGTTCCCACCAGAGGGATTGCGCCGTAGCCGGCAATAAGGTTTGCGGCCATTGCCTCCCATCCGTCTCCCAGCGCACTTTGAGAGTTAGGCACGAGTACATCCAGCAAATTGCGCACGCCCTCCCAATCGCCGCGGTCGTACACATACTCCCGCACGAAATCCTGCGCTTCTTTTTCAGTGTCTCTACAAACAATGTAGGCTTGACCGAAGATTTGCATCTCCCGGCCGAGATCTCTTGCTAATTTTCTGCCGCAGGCCGCGATCTCACCGGCGGCCTGGATATCCTTAGCCACCACAAAATTGAAGTCGGCATGGGCGGCAGCGAATGCTTGTCCTCGTGGGCTGTTACCGGCACTCATCAGTGCGGGCCAGGGACGCTGCAATGGCTTGGGTTCCGAGTAACATCCGGGTGACTGAAAATGGGGCCCGGTGTAATCGAACTCGCCGTCGACCGTCCACAGCTCCTTGCACAGGGTAATCCAGTCGTCCGCGACGTCGTAACGCACGTCGTGTTCTTTTTGCGGCACACCGAACATGGCAATCTCTCGCTCATTCCAGCCGGCCACTATATTGAGACCAAAGCGGCCACCGGAAATATGATCGATAGTGGCGACTTCCTTGGCAGCTCTCACGGGATGCACGGTGGGTACATGAAACGTTGCAAATACTCCGATTTCTTCGGTTTTCGCTGCGAGTCCGGCAGCCCAGGTAAATGTCTCGAAGTTGCGATGATTAAAATTGACGGCGCCCCCCATACCTTTCCAGCGGGCCACGGGAATTACGGCCTCAATGCCTGCCCGCTCAGCCAGTTGGGTGACCCGGACAGACTCTTCCCACTCCACTTTGAGCGTGTCAGGCCGGTCGGTCATAGCGCAACCACTACTGACATTCAGACCAAAAACCCCGAGTTTCAGTCGGTGTGGGCTACGTTTTAAAGGATGTGTTGGGTGACTTGGCGTCATTTTGCAGAACCGACGGTTGCTTCAGTGGGCAGTGTCGCAGACTGCTACTGGTTTTAACAGTCGAGGCATTAATATAATAAATTTAAGTTAAACATATAGTTATAGCAATAAAAATATGTGTTTTCTAAAGTTTGGCGTGCCTTGGTGTGACTTAATTATTACTGGCGCTACTTTGCGTGAAACCATTCAGCGCGTCATGGCGTACACGACACATGGACGAGTTGGAGTAGCCAATGTCTGATTTGAGATACCTTGATAATGTCATTCCTGCGGATCTGTGCAGTCGCAGTCAGTTCAGGGAGCAATGCGAGAAGCTGGAGACCATGCTACGAGCAGCGCATCAGAGCGCCGACAAGCCGGCCGACTCTCCGATAGCGGGGCGTCAACAAGAGCCCGAGATTGAACAAATCCTGCAGCGCGTCATTGTGCGGGCCAAGGGGATGGTGTCTGAGGAAATGCTGGTAAGGCACCAGCGGGAAATTCCCGTGGATGAGATTCCCGACTACGCCGTGACGCATTTGTTAGCCGAGCTGGGCGAGCAAGAATTGCGAGGTTTCAGGGGTTAATTCGCTAGCTTGCCGCTTACTGTAGCGCGCCTATATGGCCTTGGACTGAGGGCCTGTTTGCGTCCTCATGCTGCGAGCTCCTGTCGCGTTTGGCGATCGATTGATAGATCTCTGGCCCAGAGGATGGCTCAGGGCTCTGGTCCCGGCGGGAAAAAATGTATCTAGGTCTGGCTTGGTTTGGACCAAGGGTCTGGCCAGTTTAGCCTTCGCGACACTGGTGTGAGCGGAGCACATCCCTGCGGCGGGACGTTGGTTTCCGTGACTGTGCTTACAGCGGCTATCAGCCTCGTGGTGCATGGTGTTACCGCGGCACCGTTTGCCCGGCGATTTGCCACCACCTTGTGGCGCCATCTAATTCATTGGTACTTGCCAGGAGTGATCCAGTCAGCCCTCATTCGTTGGTATGATGTGGGTCCTACGTCACCTACTCAATCAGGTGCGTTACGCGACCGGAGGCCACTTGCAGCAACACATAGCGGATTATATTGGCAGGCATCAATCGGCCGTCGCGCAGCTTGCGTCTTGTGGTGCTGATATCGAGGATCTCGCGCAACGCTGCATTGCGGCACTGCAGCGAGGCAATAAGCTGCTGATCTGCGGCAACGGTGGTTCAGCAGCAGATGCTCAGCATATGGCTGCGGAGCTGGTTGGTCGTTTCATATCCGATCGGGCGGCGATTCCGGCGGTAGCGCTCACGACCGATACCTCAGCATTAACGGCCATTGCCAACGATTATGGCTATGATGCGGTATTCAGTCGGCAGGTCGCGGCGCTGGCCAACGCGGGCGATGTGCTGCTGGCCATCTCAACGTCGGGTAATAGCAAGAGTGTTATCGCAGCATGCGATGAGGCGCACAGGCTCGGTTGTGAAGCGGTCGGTTTAAGCGGTCGCGATGGGGGTTTACTCAGGAACCACTGTGATGCGCTGGTGGTTGCGCCCTCTGACGAAACGGCCCACATACAGGAGTGTCATATCGTGGTGATTCATTTGCTCTGCGGCCTGATCGAGTCGGGTCTGGGG
>Ga0181560_10006392_pt1 | contig 10267 bp, 7 predicted proteins | sample 011ome_20_FD_133751 | JGI IMG/M metagenome (GOLD analysis project Ga0181560, IMG submission 133751) | Coastal salt marsh microbial communities from the Groves Creek Marsh, Skidaway Island, Georgia - 011509CT metaG (megahit assembly) | ecosystem: Environmental > Aquatic > Marine > Intertidal zone...
AGACAGACAGACGGAGAAAATAATGTCTTCTTCTTTATCTTCTTCGCCGACGACGACGCGCGCGCGTCTTTTCCATTCGCGCCTCCGCGCGAGCGAAGAACGCAAAAGAAGAAGCGTCGCGCGATTTCATCAGAGAAGATGCAAAATCAGCGACGGCGAAGACACCTGCGTCTTCTTCGCGAAGACATCCGCGACGACGATGAAAGGCGGCGACTCCGCGCTTGGAAAACTACGACTCGGTCGTCCTCTCGTGCGGAGCGCGCGCGAGAGAAGAGGACGGAGTTTTGTAATCGCGAACGCGTCTTCTTCTTCTTCTTCCGAAGGAGGAGGAGACGAAGAAGAAGAAGAAGAAGAAGAAGAAAAGACGAAGAAGGAGGATGTTCGCTCTCCCATTCCGCCGCCTCTTCCTCCGCTCCCACCGATTCGAGAGCAAAGCACAAAGAACGCGACGAAGACGAAGGTAAAGACGAAAGAGGAAGAAGAAGAGGAGGAGAAGAAGTATCAAAAGCTTCAGAACAGTTTGTTTCTCTCGCTGTTGGTCACCGAAGGCGCGATAAAAGGGTCGGCGATGACCTTGCTAGGTTTGGCGCTGAACGTGAAAGTGATCGATTCGTTTCGATTTTTGAACAACGGTATTAGTGGTGGTGGTGGTGGCGTTGGGGGCGATGCTTTCTTTCTGGACCTCGTTTCGTCGGCGGTTGGGATTGGGATCGCGTGCGCGATGCCGTTGGTTTTGGTGGATTTTGCGATTATGAATCTGTTTTTTCCCGGCGAAAGCAGTTCTTCTTCTTCTTCCACCGATTCATCTTCGCCTTCGCTGAAAACTGCGGTGTCCAACTACGCGAAAGAGGCTTCACTGAATAATCCGTGTTTGGATATGCCTTTTTACAAAGACGCCATCGTCGCGTTTGTTGCGCGCGTGGCGGACTCGTTCGCGTGCGTTTTCACGCTCGGATTTTTGTTCACGTGGATAACTGAAAGAGGCGTCGAGTACGGTTACGAGGTGTACGAGATTGAAAACACGACCAAATGGCTCGCGCTCGCGGCGACGGTGTTGGGTAAGGAGGCGATGCTTTTTTATCAAAATTATCGAAAGAAAGGTTTCGGCGCCGGCGGCGATAAAACACCTAAACCGGCGATGAGAGCGTACGTTGTGACGCGAGATAAAATCACCGGGAAGGAAAAGATGGAAGAGATCACCACGGACAAAATCGAGGCAAAGAAAAGGAAAGGAGAGAAATTAGAGCCGCAAGAGTTGGCGATCGAATCCGCCATGTATAACATGAACGTTCGTTCGACCATTGACGATTGGCGGGAAAGAATCTCAAACGGATTGCTCGGTTTTTCGTTTGTGATTTCAGGAGGTAACGGAGCGGCTCCTTTGGTCGGAGGGTTACTCGGCGATTTGCTCTTTTGCGTGTATCAAAGAAACAACGTAAAAAAATATCTCGAGGAGTACGGCGAAGGAAACGGCGAAAAGAATAGCAGCAGCGGTAGCACTAGTAGCAGCAGTAGCAGTAGCGACAAAAAAATGAGAACGTCGATTGCGGTGGCCAAGGCGAGACAACGCGAGATGCAATCCGTTTTGACGAAGAAGATGAAAGAAAAGGAAGGAGAAACGAGCGCGACGGCGAGTGATGGCAACGCCACCAGCGGTGATAGCAGCAGTAGCACGAGCAGCACTGCCATCACCAGCAGCAGCCAGAAAATAAACGAGATGGTACAAACGGTGCAAAAAGAGGCGTCGATCGTCGCTCGTCTCGTAGTAGAAGCCGACGCGAAAGAATCTCTCCTCTCGTCGTCACCAACGCCCGCTCTCACCACCTCCAAAAAGACAGCCGCCGAGAAGAAAGCCTTGAAAGCTCTCGAGCAGAAGTTACCTTCGCTCATGACGGGTCTTTTCGACGGAGATACCCCGGAACTTTCCGAGTACGAAGTCGCGTTCGACAAAGCTTCGGAGCTTTTGCGAGCGGAAAAAGCGTCGCTCGACTCCAAGATTCAATCCTTGGACGACGACATCGAGAAATATCGCGCGATGTTTGCGTTTATATTTCCCGAAGACCAAAGTGAGGACGGTAAATAGTCCTAGCGCGTATTTATCTAAATCATGTGCGTAAATAAAAGCACGTTTACACTGTTTCTTCGTCGTCGTGTCGTGTTTCGGTCTAAAACTCTAAAAATCGAAAATCGAAGACGTTTTCCATAAGTTTCGAAAATCGCCGCACAACGAACAAACGTACGCAACACAAACGCACGTTAAAAAAAAGAATGACCGAAATCCCGAAAGAAGAAGAAAAGGAAGAGGATGGAGAGTTGAACTCATTCCCGCCGATGACGGTCGGCGAGACCAGAGACGTCTCCTCGCTCAAAGATAAAGGCGTGATGAAGACGCTGCTCTCTTCTCCAATTTCGAAGGATGCTTCTTCGGATTCCAATCACCTTCTCCGGCACCCGGAAGCCGGAGATAAAGTCACCGTGCACTACACCGGTCGTTTGCTGGACGAAAACAAAACCAAATTTGACTCTTCGGTCGACCGCGGGGAACCGTTCGTGTTTACCGTTGGCGTTGGGCAAGTCATTAAAGGTTGGGATTTAGGGGTGATGACGATGGGAAAAGGAGAAAAGGTGGGCACCTCTTCTTCTTTGATTTTTTATTCATAAAACTCTTTCTCTCTCTCGCGCGCGCGCGCGATGACGACGACGATTGACGACGATTACGATGCTCTCATTTTGTTTTCACTCGGAGTTTTTTTACTCATTCTCTCTCTCTCTTTTTCTTGTTGTTTTGAAAACAGTGCCTGTTGACGTGTAAACCAGAGTACGCGTACGGCGCGGCTGGCGCGCCGCCTTCGATTCCGCCAAACGCGACGTTGGAATTTGAAGTCGAGTTGATCTCGTGGAAGTCCGAGAACGATTTGTTCGGGGACGGTGGGGTCGTTCGAGTTGCGAAGATTGATGACGGCGAAGGTTGGAAGACGCCGAAGGATGGGGATTGGTTGGAGATTGGCGTGAGAGCGAGTCGGAAGGAGAAAGATACCGGGAAAATGGCGACGGTGTGGGAAAAAGGTCTCGCGGAGGAAGGAGGCGAAGAGAAGGAAGGGGTTTTCTTCCAGCTCGATTTAAGTAAACGAGGAGATGAGAAAAATGAAAACGCGGACGACGACGAGGCGAGTAAAGTGCCGCACGGCGTGCATTTAGCGCTGCAATTCTTCAAAAGAGGAGAGACTCAGCGACTTTTGGTTCGAAACAAGTACTTGGAAAAGAAAGCGGGGTACGGAGACGAGGAGGAGTTATACTTTACGGTAACTTTGAAACGTTGGATTCACGTGGAGAAGATTTGTAACGGCTTGGGTGAGAAAACAACCATCAAAGAAGCTCCGGAATCGAATTACGATACGCCAAACGACGGCGCCAAAGTCGTGTTTTCGTCCGTGAAGGTGTACAGAGGAAAGCGGGATTTTGCTCGACGAGGAGACCAAGGCAAAGAAGAAGAAGCGAAAGATTTGGTTTTCGCATCGAAAGAAGGCGAAGAAATTACCTATGAAATTGGTGGCGACGACGAAGACGAAAGCAACGCGTCGAACATCGTTTCCTCGTGCGAGGAAGGCATCCAACGTATGAGAATTGGGGAAACCGCGCAAATTGTTCTTCCGACGGACTTTGCGTTTGGAAAAGAAGGCAAGAAAACGTTTAGCAACGGCGATGAAATTTCCAGTTCAGACACTTCTTTTGTGACGTACGTGTTCGAGATGAAATCTATGGAACGCGCGAAAGATCCTTGGGCGCTCACCGGCGAAGAAAAGGCTGAACGCGCGGAGAAGTTGAAGTCCTCCGGCAACGCTTTCTTCAAAAAGAAGGAGTACGCTCGCGCCGAAGCAAAGTATTCGCAAGGACTTCGTTACGTCGAGCCCGATGGCCAACAAAAAGAGGATACTGCAAGTAAAATCAAAGCGTTGAAAGTTTCTTTGCATTTGAACTACGCGGCGTGCGCGTTGAAACGATCCGCGTGGAAAGATGTCATCGTAAACTGCGACGACGTTTTGAAAATCGAAAGTTTGAACGAGAAAGCTTTGTATCGCAAAGCGACCGCGGAGATTGAATTCGACTTGTACGACGAGGCGAGAAGAACGATCAAGACGCTCGTCGAAGACGTCTCCTCGCCTTCCCCGACGTCCGCGTCGGAAGTGTCGAGATTAAGGCAACGCTTGAAGCAAAAAGAAGCGACACAAAGAAAGAAAGACTCGAAGGTATTCGGCGGTATGTTTTCAAAGCTCGATTTATTTACGGAAGACGAGAGAAACAAGAAACAGAAATCGGACGAGGAGAAATTGAACGACGCCGAAACGGCGTTGACCGGTTTAGGCGAGATGATGAAAGGCAGTGGCGGCGGAATGGAAGGAGACGCTAACGAACCGCCGCCATTGCCTTTGCAGGATTTGCCGGACGACTTTCAAGATTACGGCGCGAAAGCGGCGATGGCCGATACGTTCCCTTTTGAAGAGGAGAAGAAAAAATTAGAAGAAGGCGAAGAAATGACTCTGGAAACGGCTTAAGCATGAACCCTTTACGATTCGTAGCTCGTCGTTTCAAAATACTACACCGCTACACCTCAAATACTAAATACATTTACTATACACTCTCTAATAAAGCGCGCGCCCACCTCTGATGATTTTATGAAAAAAACTCGAAAACGTTCGCAACCGGTCCTTCTCTCGTTACGAACGCTTGCGCGAAAACGCCGAGCATCGCAATCATCGCCAGTCGTCCGTGTTTCACCTCGGATACTCGCAATTCCACGTCTCTCTCCGCATCCGCGCTCAACTTAAACGGATCGAACGGCCCTCCTCCTGGATAATTCGTGTCTCCCGGTAAATACACGCCAACTGGTTCCAAACTCTCGATGCCTACGTATCTCGCGTACTCCGGACCTCCCATCAACACCGCTTGACAAAACGCGATTCCGAGTATACCGCTCGCGCCGGCGATGTGAAACCCGTCGATACCGAGATAATTCACGTCGATACCTTCCAAAACCTTCTCTCCGATCTTCCACCAAATCGGTTCGCTCAATTCTAACGCGCCGCTTCGCGATAAAATCTCCGGAACGCACACCCCTACAACCGCCAACATCGCCCACCGTCCGTGCAACAATTCCAACTCGACGTTTCTGCGTCTCTTCTCCTCCGTATCGCTCAAGCGCAAAGGATCAAACTGCGCGTCTCCCGCTAACGTCCCGTCTAAATACGACGGAAAAAACGCGTCGGAAGGTGCCAAAGACCGCGGCAACCACCGTCCTCTCTCCTCTCCGAAATACGTCGGAAACTTCGCCTTCGCTACGGCTCTTCGTCTCTCCCTCCCTTCTCTCCCGCCTTCCTCTCCTCCTTCGTCCGCCTCCCTCGCTTTCCTCGCCGCCTCCTGCAACGTCTTCCCAAAATCCGATTTCGAAATGTACGTCAACAAAACGATCGGCAACGCCGAAAACAGCAACGACGCGTTCGATCCAAACTTTTGCGTCAAATACACCCCGCCGGCGACGCCGAAAGTGACGTAAAACAAAGGACTCGAAATCAAATTTTCGATGAGAAATTGCTGCACCGAAGCGTCGTCGTCGATCTTTTCTTCTTCTTCTTCCTCCTCGCGCCGCCGCTCAGCGACGACGACATATTCGCTCTTCTCTTCTCCCAACAACGCGTCCTTCGTATCGTTGTTTTCGTCGCTCGCAGCGACAACGACGGCGTTTCTTCTTCTCATCGATGCATCGTTTTTCCCGGCGGTTCTGATGATGCTCCCGACGACGATGCGACGACTTTTTTGCGCCGCGGTCGCACGAACCGCCACCACCCTCGACGACTTTGACGACAAAGACGACGAAGAGCGCAAAAAAAGAGCGCCGCCGCCGCTTTCGAAAACGAGAGGAGAAGGAGGAGGCATATCACTTCAAGCTCTTTTTCTCGATAGATAGGGGGGGAAAAGTGTGAATTTTTCCGTATCTTTTCTCTCTAATATTTTTTGGGTCCAAAATCTTAAAAAGTACGATTTATTTCCATCTTTAGCACTTTTGCTCGCCCGCGTATCTTTCTTCTTCTCCTCTTCCGCCTGTTATTTTCGTCGTAGTTCTCGTTGCAAACGAACCGACGCACGCGCGACTCGTTTTGTCTTCTCGGTGTTGTCTTTTTTCACCGATACTCTAAAATTGCAAACTGTTCACCGCTCGAAACTTCTATGTAAAATAAAGCGCTCTCGATCGAGATCACACAAACACACGATTAAACTAAACACACACATGCGAGACATTCAATTCAAGTCGAAAGAGAAAAGAAAAGAATAGCGCTCAGACGACGACGAGAAAGACGACGAGAACGAGAAAGACGAGAACGACGACGACTTCAGCGGAAGAGGATGTGAAGAAAAGGAACGCGCCGTTATCGTCTTCGCCGATTGTTGTTCGAATATCGTCGTGAGAGAGTCAGAGAGAGAGAGAGGAAGGTGTGTTTCTCTCTTTTTTTGTTTGCTTCACTTTTTTTTCTCTCTCTCAACGAGCGCTTTTTGAGAGAGAAATGTTACCTCTTTCCACCTCCCCCTCCTCCTCTTCGCCGAGGAAGAAGAAGAACAAGAGCAGAGGAGGAGGACAAAGGAACCTTCTGAGCGCACTGATTGGCTTCTCGGTCGTCTTCGCGCTCGGTCTGTTCTCGTCCTTATTTTTGTACGACATCGACGATTTGGAAGAGTCGCACGACGGTGGGAAGTTGTCTCTGATGTCAAAGTCGTCAAAGTCGTCTTCAAAATCTTCGGGAAAGGAGGAGGAGAAGGACGGCGAGAGGAGGAAGAAGAAGGACGCGGAGGATGTGCCCGTCGCCGCCGCCGCCTCCGGGGTTGGCACTTTGTCTTCTTCGTTTGGGGGTGGTGGGAAATTAGGAACGACGACGAGTTTTGCGGATTCTTTCTCCTCGTCGGCGAGGACGAGAGGAAGAGGAGGAGCGTTTCCGTACCGGTGCGTTAGTCATACACACACACATTCACATAAAATAATCTTCTTCTCTGTTTTGTCTTCCAAATATGCGCGCGCGCGCTCTGTTGTTACTAAAGACTGACACGTTCTCTTTCATTTTTTAAAACTCGCGCTCGCTCGGCTCTCGCCGCGCGCGTATTTACATCCCGAAACAAAAATCAGATTCAAAGTGTTCGTGTACGAAGACGTTCCGGAGGCGCTCAACGCGGATTTACGATCTAAACGGAACGATAGGTGCAAAGATAACGGATACGCGAACGCGGAGTGGAAGATACCGGAGTTGATCGCGAAGAGCGAGGTGTACACGCCCGACCCGGAGTTGGCGGATTTTTACGTCGTGCCTTTGCTTCCGGAATGTTACGTGAGAGATAAGTTGGAAAGAGGAGGCGTAGATTACGTCACCGCGATGAGGAAGGTGAATAAGATGTACCAGGCGGCGATCGATAGGATCGCGGGGAATTATCCGTACTGGAGGAGGAGCGAAGGCAGAGATCACGTGTTTATTTTTCCTACGGAGAAAGGCGCGGAGAACGTGTTGAACGAGAAAACGTTGGAGAGGATCGGGAAGGCGATTAAGATTGTCGGCGTGCCAACTTTGAAATCTTTGTCGCCGAGTGGCGGCAGCGAGACGGTTAGTGATGGTGACGGTAGCAGTAGCGGTGATAGTAATAGCGAAGAGAAAGAGAAAGAGGAGGAGGAAAGGAACAGCGCGAAAGCAATGACGACGCGGCGCGCTCGCTACGCGTTCTCGCCGTTTAGAGATATAATCATACCTCCGGTTCGAGACTCCAGAGATGAAGCCTACTCTCTGGTGAAAGCAGAAATGGAAAATGTTTTTAGCGCGAGGAGGAAAGTGCAGCTGCACTTCAGAGGGAAAGTTGTCGGCGAAGACGACGAGTTTTTCGGCGTAAGTGTGAGTCGTAGCGGTAGTGGTAGTAGTAATAGCGATATCGACGGGAACGACGAAAACGACGACTCTTCGAGCGCGAGAAGAAAGAGTGCATCTTCTTCCTCTCTCAACGTGAGAAGACGCGCGTACGAACAACTCAAAGGTTTGAAAGGCGTCAACGTCGTCATCGACGAGAGTAACGCTGGCAGTTCTTTCGAAGTTACCGGCATCGAAACGGACGGAGGTAGGAAGAACGCGACTTCTTCGTTCTCTTCTTCTTCCTCGTGCGATCGCAAGTGCGTCCTTCGCGAAATGCGAAATTCCGAAACGTGCTTAATCACTCCTCACGGCGCCCTCGAGGGGTGGTCCACCGCTCTGTCCGACGCCATTCTCTCCGGATGCGTCCCACTCATCGTCCACGACGATTTCGAGCCGTATTTTGCCGACGTTCTCGATTGGGAAAACTTCTCGTACAAAATCCCGACGCGGGAAGCGCTCCGAAACGCCGAGGACGCTTTACTCCACGAAAAGAGTAAAGCCTCCTCCATCACGCGCTCGAAACGAGACAACGGTTTGAAAATCGCCGCGCGAGCTTCCGTGTGGAACGACAAGTGGCAAAGCGGCGACGCTCTGGACGCCCTGTTCGAAAGTTTACGCCGACGGGTCCGGTACCATCGAAACTCGCCGTTTCGATTTTACGCCGAAGCCGATCGAAACGGTTGAGCGCGTCGCGCGACGAAGCTAATATAAAATAGACGACGACGACGATAACGCGAGACGCGAAAACAGCGATTACACAAGTTTGACTGCATAGTACACATATATATAAAATACACGCGCGACGCTAACGCACTATCGCGTAAAACAAAAGATGTTCTCCGCGTCTCTCTCTCTCTCTCTCTCTCTCGCTCGCTTCGTTCTTTCACGAGCGTTCCGACTCTTCCTTGGCTCTCTTCTCGACTTCTGATTTCAACTGTTCCAACTCGTCTTCGATTTTCTTCGGTAAATTCGTCGCGTCGGAGATGAAACTCACCGTCTCCGTCGCGAATCTTTCGAGGACGGTTTCCGCGAGCGCTTTGCCGAGGAAGAAGGCGTCTAACGGTTTGTCGCTGTTGTTGTTGTTGTTATCGTCGTTGTTCGAGTTTGGATTGGAAGAAAAAATCCGGAACGTTTCCTTTCTGTTTTTGTCTCTTCTTCCGGCAACGTTTGCGCGGACGACGCGCGAGGAGGAGGAGGAGGAGGAGGAAGAGGAAGAAGAAAACGAAGACGACGATACACGACGACTGGAGTCAGCAAAGACGGATGGAACGACGAAGGCGACTGGCATGTGTGCGCGTTCTAGTTTTCTCTTCTTTTTTATGAAGCGTCGTCGTACATCAGTCGTTCTTTTCCCTGTTTCGCGCGACGACGACGACGACGACGGGAACGGCGCGGTGAGCGTGCCATTAGATTTGGCGCGCAACGACGACAACGACGATATGACGACGAAGAAGAAGACGATTGCGTTACTTTTCTTATTTTCTCTTCTTGTTCTTCTTACTATAATACAAGTACAAAGCAACGCTCTCTCTCTCTCTTTCCGATTGACTAACACTCTTTCTAAAACCGCGTCTCGTTCTCTACTCCTCTCGAACGATATCGCGCGGAATTTCCCCGTTTGGCGGTGGTTGATTCGATAAGCGAATCGTTCGAGGCGTGCCTCCTGGGGTGGTGGTGGCGGTAGTTGTGGTCGTTTGATCGTCGGCGTGTGCCCCGCCTTTCGAGTCGTTTGCGCCGCTACTCGTGTCGATTTGAGTCAACGTAAACCCGTTCGCCATCCACATCAAACCGTTGTGGACGCTCTGGCCAACGCTCTCGATCCCCTCTCTCACCGCCTCTTTCGCGTTTGAAAGTGCATTCACCGCGCCGTTTGCGTTCGTCGCGAATCTATTCAACCAATCCGGCGGAGGAGGAACTCCCAGCGCTTTCGTAAACGCCTCGCAAAACGTGTTACAATTCTTCGAAAATAACTCGTACTCGTTCCCTGGCCAACTCGCTTTCATCACCGCTACTATCGCTCTCACCTTCGTCGCGTCCGCGCTCGTCACCCCCAGCGGAATAGACTCCCTAAAGACGTACGCGCTGTTCATTTTCGGCTGACACGGGTACACGCCGGTACCTTCTTCGCAATAGCCGTAGGAATATTCGTACCCGTGAACTTCAATCCCGCCGTGAAATATCCCGCCCGCGTTGAACGTATCTTTCGTCAGCGTGTTCAGGTGTTGGATCGTCGCGTTGGTGAGCTCAGACTTTGTGTTCGTGATGTCGTAGACGTTGAGGGTAACGAGCGCCATTTCCTATTCGTACCGCGCGCGCGCCTCTCTCTCTCT
>Ga0181560_10006397_pt1 | contig 10261 bp, 9 predicted proteins | sample 011ome_20_FD_133751 | JGI IMG/M metagenome (GOLD analysis project Ga0181560, IMG submission 133751) | Coastal salt marsh microbial communities from the Groves Creek Marsh, Skidaway Island, Georgia - 011509CT metaG (megahit assembly) | ecosystem: Environmental > Aquatic > Marine > Intertidal zone...
GGAATTCCGCTGGTGACCGTCTCGGGGACAGCGAAGATCACAGAACTCGGCAGCCCCAACGTGTTCCGCTTTTTTCCGGGAGATGTGGTGGTGAAAGCCGCGCAGGCACGCTACGCCGTGGAGGAGCTGGGCGCGACACGCCCGGCAATCATCTCTCAGACCACGGCCTATGGTCAGAGCGGGCGCGCGGAACTGGACGCAAATCTGAAGCAGCTCGGCGCATCTCCGGTGTTTCAGGAAGCCCTTGATGTTTCGGTGAAGGACATGCTTCCCGTGCTGCTCAAGGTGCGTGAATCCGGCGCGGATACATTGCTGCTCCATCTGCATTCCGGCCCGACCGCGTTGGTCATCCGGTACGCCCGGGCGCTCGGGCTGGACATTCCCATCATTGCGGGCTCGGCGATGCATCAGCCCGAGACAGCGGCCCTGCTGGAGCCGGCCGAACTCAAAGGGGTCTGCGCAGAAACCGGGTCCTCGCCGGTGTCCGAAGCGCGCGAGGATGTGCGGACCTTCGTGGACGCCTATCGCCGTTCCTTCGATCGTGAACCGGACGCTTTTGCGCTCGGTCAGTATGATGGTGCGAAAATGGTTCTCTCCGCGATCGCGGCCGGTGCCCAGACAACAGATGAAGTCCGCACCCATCTGCAGACAGCCCGCTACGAAGGCCTTGCCATGACCTACAAATCAGATGGCAAGGGCAACATGGCCCATTCTGCGGTGATCATCTGTTATGACGGGGCCGACAGGGTTCCCGATGTCGTCAAGCGCTACGAGAATCTGACCGGCGCGCTCTAGCCCGCTTGCCGAGAAAAGCAGCCGCTTCCCATGCTCATCGCCCAACTTGCGCTGAACGCGCTGGCGCTCGGATCGGCCTATGCGCTGGTCGCCATCGGCTTTGTTCTGGTGCTCAACGCAACAACCGCGGTCAATTTCGCCCATGGCGAGAGCGTCGTGGCCGGCGGTTTCGCGGCCGTGGCGCTGGCTATGTTTCTACCGCCGGATCTGGGTATCCCGGGCCTCATTCTGCTGCCCGGGGTGCTTGTCGTCACCGCGGTGCTGGGTCTGGCCATCGGCGCACTGGCCTATCTGCCGATCCACAACCGTCCACCTGTATCGGTTTTTGTCACCACCATCGCGGTCGGCATTATCATCGCCAATAGCCTCAATGCCGGCTTCGGGGCGGCACCGCAGACCGCACCGGCGCTGATCGGTGTCGGCAGTTTCGAGTTTCTGGGCGCCCGCCTCAGCCGCCAGTCGCTGGCAATCATCGTCACAGCGATTGTACTGATCGGCGGACTGGCGTTTGTCCTGCAACGAACCCAGCTCGGACGTCAGTTCCGGGCCTGTTCGCAGGACCCGGAGATGGCCCGCGCCCTGGGAATACGCCTGACCCGCATCACCATGCTCGCCTTTGCGCTGGGGACCGCGTTGGCCGGCGCCGCCGGGCTGCTGCTCGCCCATCAGTTTTTCATCAGCCCGTCCGATGGCGGTAGCCTGATTCTGAAGGCCTATATCGCGGTCGTGATCGGCGGCTGGGGCAGCCTGCGGGGCGCCGCCGCCGGTGCGATGCTGATCGCGATTTTCGAGATCGGCGTTGCTGCGATCTCCTCCCAGCCGGTGGCTGAAGGCCTGCTCTATATCGTCGTTCTACTGGTCCTGTTTGTCCGGCCTCAGGGTCTGTTCGGCGAACCGCAACAGGTGCGGGCATGACGGGCCGGATCACCGGGCGCACCGGCTTCATGCTCATCGGCGGGGTCGCTCTGGCCGTCTATGCACTGTTTTTCGCATCCTCCTACGACCAGCGCATCCTGACCCTGTCCGGGGTCTATGTGATCCTCGTCCTCGGCTACCAGTTCATCTTCGGGCATGCCGGCGCGCTCAGCCTGGCCCAGGGAGCTTTTTTCGGCACCGGGGCCTATGTCACGGGCATTCTCGGCAGCCAGTTCGGCACCGGCTTTCTGCTCACCTTTCCGCTGTCGATTGCCGTCGCGACCATCATCGCCGCCATCGTCGCGGTTCCCGTTCTGCGCCTGCAGACACACTATTTTGCGCTGGCCACCCTTGCGCTCAGTCAGTTGCTGTTTCTGATCGGCGTGAACTGGGAATCGATCACTGGCGGCGCCAACGGGCTGTCCGGCGTTCCCGGGATTACCATCGGTGCGTGGAGCTTCACCCGCGGGCTCCCCCTGCTCGCCATTGTCTGGGCCATCGTCGGCCTGGCGATGGTCGTTGCATACAGACAGATGACACCACGCCGCGTGGCCGCCTTCACGGTCATGCGGGAAACACCCCTTGCCGCCCCGTCGTTCGGGATCGATGCCGGGATGCTGCGCCTGCGCGCCTTTCTTCTCAGTGCCGCCTTCGGCGGGGCAGCCGGCGCATTGTTCGTCCACACCAACCGGGTGGTTTCGCCGGACACACTCGGGTTCGGCGTCATGATCACCTGCCTGACCATGACAGTTGTCGGCGGTCGATTCGGGATCGCCGGCGCGGTGCTGGGGGCACTGCTGCTGACCCATCTGCCGGAATGGTTTCGATTCCTGGACGCATACTATCTGGTGGCTGTCGGTGTTTTGCTGCTGGCCAGCGTGGTTTTTGCTCCGAACGGCATCGTCTCTCTCCTCGCAGCAGATACGGAACGCAGAACTCCGGCCCGTCGACCGGCAGGTCCGGGACCCGTCCCGTTTCCGCCGGCCCGGCCCACACATCTCAGCGCTGAAAATCTTTCCAAGCGCTATGGCGGAGTGCAGGCGCTCGAAGCCGTCACACTTCATCTCGAATCCGGGGACATCGCCGGGGTGATCGGGCCCAATGGCGCGGGCAAGACAACGCTCGCCAACGTCCTGACCGGCCAGGCGATCCCGGACACGGGCCGCATTCAGCTGGGTGATGACGACATCACGGCACAGGCAGCTCAAGGAATCGCACGTAAGGGGCTGGCGCGAACCTTTCAAACACCGCAACTGCCGGAAGGGCTCCGCGTGCGCGATGTCGTTGAAACGGCGCAGAGCTACACCCGCACCGGGACGGGTCTTTCAGTCGAGGCCGCGCTGGCCCCATTCGGCCTTCTGGAGCATGCTGAGACGCCGTGCGGTGCTCTTCCGCACGGTGTTCGCCGAAGGGTGGAGATCTGCCGGGCGGTTGCAACGGGACCACAGATACTCGTTCTCGACGAGCCGGCCGCCGGGCTGACACCGGACGAACAGGCGGAAATCAGCGACATCTGCACGCGCCTGGCCGGAGAAGGTCTCGCAATTCTCCTGATCGACCACAATGTGGAGTTCCTCCGCCCCCTCGCCACGCGCCTGATTTGCATGGAGGCCGGTCGGGTGATTGCCGATGCAACCCCGGCGGAAACTCTGGCCGATCCGCGGGTTCGGGATGCCTATTTCGGGATGAACGATCTATGACGTCGCCACGGCTCGAGATTCAAAACCTGAGCGTGACCCACAATGGGGTCACAGCCGTATCCGGTGCCAGCCTGTCTGCCAAAGCGGGTAACATCACCGTCCTGCTGGGTGCCAATGGTGCCGGAAAATCGAGCCTGTTACGCGCCTTGATCGGTCTCGCCGCATCGACCGGCGCCATTCATCTCGACGGACAGGACATTTCCGGTCAGTCCACCGAAGACCGCATCCGCAACGGCATCGCGTGGGTGCCGGAAGGTCGCCGGGTATTCCCGGGCATGACCGTCGCGGAGAACCTGCTGGTGGCCGGCCCGGAACGCCCCGCCCTGCGTGCCGCACGAATGGAAGAGGTCTTCGACCTGTTTCCGCAACTTGCGGCGCGACCCACGGATCGCGCATGGCAGCTGTCGGGTGGACAGCAGCAGATGCTCGCGATCGGGCGCGCCCTGATGGCCAAGCCGAAACTCTATCTGCTCGATGAGCCTTCGCTGGGTCTGGCGCCGCGCATCACCGGTGCCGTGGCGGACAGCCTGCGCGCGCTGGCTGCCGGTGACTCCGCCGTGCTGGTCGCCGAACAGAATGTCGGGTTTGTCGAGCCGCTTGCCGACCGGACCCTGTTGTTGCGCAACGGCGAGATCGTGTCAGCGGACCGGCGCGCGCCCTCCTCCTAAGGACAGGTCACCTGAACAATCCATCCGTTCTGCGGACCACTGGCCGGCCAGACCGTCGCCACAACGGCCCCGTCGAGGGACAACCGGTCGCGATAGACACAGGCCACTTCCCGGGCCACCCGGGCCGCGCCTTCACGCTCGAGGTCCCGGTTCAGGACCAGGGAAAGCCGATTGTCGGCCTCGACCGAGACCACCGAAAGGTCGCCGCGGGCGGAAGCCCATTCCAGGAACGCGTTCTCGATATCGCCGAAGGCGGGTGCCATGAAGGATTTCGGGAGCCGAATGAAGGATCGGCTGACCCAGCCGGTCTTGCCGCTGTCGTCAAATTCGCGGATATGGACCCAGTTGTCCCGTTCGTCGAAAGCAATCACCCGGTCCCCCCGTTTGAGGCGGGCAACAATGTCACGGGATTGTCCGGGACCCGCGCGCACATTCAGCGTGCGTGCCGAAATCGTTCCCTCCCAGGTCTTGGGAGGTTCCTGCGCCCAGGCAAGGCTGCTACCGACGAAGAGCAGCAGAACAGCGAAAGCGACAAATGTGCGTCTCATCATGCCCCGGCCCGGTCGCGTCGATTTGTCCAAAACCGCACCCGACCTCGACTTACACAAGCGGTCTTGCGATTATGCCACGTCTCATGGTCTAGACATAATGAACGCACAGAAATTTCAGCTACGCTATTCTCAGGTCGAGGACCGTATCCTGATCATCGTCACCGATGAGAACAATCATGATGAGGTCTTCGGACTGACCCGTCGGCTCGTCAAACGGCTTGTGCCCGGGCTTGAAAAGGTGCTGCGCCAGGCGGGACACCTCATCCAGGCGCAAACGCCGGATACACAGAGCCCGGCGCCCGCACCCACACCGGCCGAAACGGCAGCGTTCAGCGCCCAGCGTCGGGAACAGGCCGCCCGCGCCGCATCATCCGGCGAAGCGCCACCGCCAATCGAAGACCCCGGCCCTGCCCCTGTTGCGGTCCCCTCCCACCTGGTCACACGCCTGCGGGTCCAGGCTCAGGGCAAGGGACGCCATCTGCTGCATATCACCGATGGTGTGACATCCCTGAACATCCCGCTCACCGACGAGCAACTGGCACAGTTTTCCCATGGTATCGTAACCGTTCTGGACAATGCCGATTGGGACCTGCCCGCCATCGCCACGGGTGAGCCCGACGAGGAGTCCCCGGCCGTGTCCGGCGGCAGCACGTTGGATATCACCGCGGACAGTCCTTCCAAATATCGCCACTGACCACCCGTATTCGCGACTCCGCTTCCGGGGCTAGGTTGCGATCACGCTCATTTCCGAACAGTCCGAGGCCCCGATGGCACGTCCCGAGAAAGCCGTTCACAAATCCGAGGAAGCCCGCGCGGCAGCCGCCGATACGGCGCGGCATCTGCTCGATATCGGCGCGGTCAATTTCAAGCCCGAAGACCCCTATACCTTCACCTCCGGCCGGGTCAGCCCGAGCTATATCGATTGCCGCCGGGTGATCGCCTTTCCGGAGGCGCGGGAAGCCATGACCGCCCATGCCGTCGACCTGATCGACCGCGATATCGGACGCGACAACATCGATGTGATCGCGGGGGGCGAAACCGCCGGCATCCCCTACGCGGCCTTTGTCGCGGTCGCGCTGGGCAAGCCGATGGTCTATGTCCGCAAGGAGCCCAAGGGGTTCGGCCGCATGGCCCAGATCGAGGGCGCGCTGGACGACGGGGCACGGGTACTCCTGGTGGAGGACCTGACCACCGATGGTGGCAGCAAGGTGCGCTTCGTGGATGCACTGCGTGAGGCGGGAGCCGTCGTCGAACACACTTACGTGGTCTTCCACTACGGCATTTTTGCCGAGGCCTGGGAAACCATGGAGAAACTCGGTGTGGGACTGCACGCGCTGGCCACCTGGTGGGATGTGCTGGACGCGGCGCGGGAAAACAGCGTTTTCAGCGCCGAACAGCTCGACAGCGTCGAGGAATACCTGAGCGCGCCCGACACCTGGACGCCGATGAACGGCTGAGGTCGCGTTCACGCGGATTCGTGACCGGAGAAGCCTCGACATTGCCATAGGCTCATGTCCTACAATCCTCTGCGAGGATGTAAGGGAGTGAGACTTTGACCATTCGCAAGATCATTGCTGCCGCCGCCCTAGCCACCGCGATGTCGGCAGGCGCGGCCCAGGCCGAAAAAGACGAACTGGTGATCGGGATCAGTCAGTTCCCGCAGGGTTTTCACCCCAATCTTGCCAGCCATGTGGCGCTTTCGCTGATCCACGGCATGTCGCGGCGGCCCTTCACGGTCTATGACGCGGAATGGCAGCTGATCTGCCAGCTCTGCACGACCCTGCCGTCCCGCGCTGCCGGCACGATCCGCGACTGGACCACGCCCGACGGCAAACCGGGCCTGGCGGTGGATTATGAGATCCGCGACGGAGCGACATGGGGCGACGGGACCCCCATCACCACCGAGGATGTGCAATTCACCTGGGAGATCGGACGTGACGAGACCGCTGGTGTGAACAACCAGGAACTCTATCGCCGGGTGGAGATGATCGAGGCGCAGGACGACCGGAATTTCACGATCTTCTGGAACAAGCGGACCTGCGAAGCCGAAGCGATCAACGATTTCTCCATCGTGCCCGCCCATCTGGAACGCGCGGCCGCCGAAGACCCGGCGGCCTATCGCACCCGCAACGCCTATGACACGGACCCGACCCAGCCCGGTCTCTATTACGGGCCCTACAGGGTTACCCGCGTCGAACCCGGCGCAACCATCGTGCTGGAGCCCAATCCGACATGGTGGGGCGAACCGCCGTTTTTCAAAAAGATCACGGTCCGGACAATCGAAAACACCGCGGCGCTGGAAGCCAATCTGCTCTCGGGCGAGATCGACTACATCGCCGGTGAAGACGGGATATCCCTCGATCAAGCGCTCGCCTTCGAAAAGCGCCACGGTGACCGCTTCGACGTGGTCTTCAAGCCGGGCCTGTTCTACGAGCATATCGATCTGCGACTGGACAACCCGTTGCTGGAAGATGTGCGGGTCCGCCGGGCGCTGCTGCATGCCATTGACCGGGCTTCGATCAGCGCGCGCCTCTTTGAAGGCAAACAACCTGTTGCCGACACTTCGGTTCACCCGCTGGATTCGGTGTTTGTGGAGGACGTGCGGACCTATCCGTTCGACCCGGACGCCGCCGCGACCCTGCTCGACGATGCGGGCTGGACGGAGATGCGCGACGGCATTCGCCACAACGCCGATGGCGAGTCGCTACGCCTCGAAATCATGACCACCGCGGGCAACCGGGTGCGCGAACTGGTACAACAGGTCATTCAGTCGAACCTGCGCGATGTGGGCGTTGATTTGCGTATCCGCAATCAGCCCGCACGCGTGTTTTTCGGTCAGACGGTTCGCCAGCGCGAATTCCCGGCCATGGCGATGTTCGCCTGGTTCTCCAGCCCGCGGAACGTTCCACGCACGACCCTGCATTCGTCTATGATTCCCACACCGGGGAACGGCTGGTCCGGCCAGAACTACACCGGCTATCGCAGCGCGGTGATGGACGAGGCCATCGACAGGGTCGAGGTCGAGTGCAGCGATGACGCCCAGACCCGCCATTGGACCACCATCCAGCAGACCTATGCCGAAGACCTGCCGGTGCTGCCGCTGTATTTTCGGGCCAACGCCTTCATCATGCCGAAATGGCTGAAGGGCGTGACCCCCACCGGCCATCAGTATCCCAGCACCCTGTGGGTCGAAAATTGGACGGCCGAATGAGGAACGCGTGCTCGCCTTCCTGACCCGGCGTCTGATCGGGATGGGCATCGTCCTGATGGCGATGTCCTTCATCGTCTTCATGCTCATCGGCCTGATGCCCGGCGACCCGATCGACATCATGATCGCATCGAACCCGGACCTGACCCCGGCCGACGGGGAACGGCTGAAACGCCTGTACGGCCTCGACCTGCCGCTCTGGGAACGCTACGGCAACTGGCTGGGAGGTGTGCTCAGCGGCGATCTCGGATATTCGCGCACCTACAACCAGCCGGTGATGGACATCCTGCTGCACCGGCTCGGCAACACCGTGGTCCTGCTGGGCCTCAGTTCGCTGGTCGCCATTGCAATCGCAATTCCGCTGGGGGTCCTCGCCGCCACCCGCCCGCAGTCACCCGCAGACAGTGCGATCAATCTGTTCTGCTTTGCCGGTATTTCGGTTCCGCCCTTCTGGCTGGCGCTGGTCTTCATCCTGTTGTTTGCCGTCGGCCTCGGTTGGCTGCCGGCCGGCGGCATGGGGTCGCCCGAGGACGGCGTGCTGGGACGGCTGGAATTCCTGGTGCTGCCCGTCGCCACGCTGACCATTGCCAGCCTCGCCGGATACACACGCTTTGCCCGGGCCGCCATGATCGAGGTGCTGCGCCAGGACTACATCCGCACGGCCCGCGCCAAGGGTCTCAGCCCCGGCCGCACCGTGTTCGGGCACGGGTTGCGCAACGCCATGCTGCCGCTGACGACGATCATCGCGCTGGACTTCGGGACATTGTTCTCGGGCGCGCTGATTACCGAGACCATGTTCGGCTATCTGGGCATGGGAAAGCTGATCTACGACTCCATCCTGGGCAATGACTTCAATCTGGCGCTAGTCGGCCTGCTGCTGGCCACGCTGGTTGTGCTGATCGGGAACTTTCTGGCTGACATCGCCTATGCCGTGCTCGACCCGCGCATTTCCTTTCGCGCGCTGGAGGCTGCATGAGCGCCGCCGAAACAGTCGTGGCAACCCGCGAGCCCAGCTTGTTCTGGCAGCGCCTGCGCCGCAACCGAGCGGCCATGGTGAGTGCGGTCATCTTGGCTCTCATAACCCTGCTGGCCCTGCTCGCTCCGGTCTTCGAGGCGATGCTGGGGGTGGATGCGACCCGGGTGGATCTGTTCAACCAGTATGCGCCGCCGGATGCCTCCCACTGGCTGGGCACCGATGAAGCAGGCCGGGACGTCTTCGTACGTTTGCTCTATGGGGGCCGGATTTCCCTGCTGGTGGGGCTGGTCGCGGCCATCGGTGCGGCGTTGATCGGCACCACCATCGGATTGCTGGCCGGCTACCACGGCGGCTGGCTCGATGCTCTGCTGATGCGCACGACAGACGGCGTCATCGCGCTACCCCTGTTGCCCCTGCTGATCATCCTGGCGGCGGTCGATCTCTCAAAAGTTGGTGTCCCCGCCGAAATCGCGAACTCCGAAGCTGCGAGCCTCTACCGCATCGTTTTCATCATCGCGATTGTGGGCTGGACAACGGTTGCCCGGCTGGTGCGGGCAGCCACGCTGTCGGTCCGCACCCGCGAGTTCGTCCGCGCGGCGGAAGCCATGGGCATGCGCCCCACAAAAATCATGCTGCGTCATATCCTGCCCAATATCGTCTCGCCGATCGTGGTGGCCACCACGCTTTCAATCGGCGCGGTGATCCTGCTGGAATCGGTGCTCAGCTTTCTGGGGCTGGGTATCCAGCCGCCGATCCCGAGCTGGGGCAACATGCTGACCAACGCCCAGGAACTCGCCACCCGCGCGCCCGCGCTTGCCGTCTGGCCCGGCGCGATTATTTTCATCACCGTGATGGCTTTCAATTTCCTCGGTGACGGTCTGCAGGACGCGCTCGATCCGCGGGCGACACGGCGCTAGCCCCGAACCACGCTCATGCACTGGATCATCCTGATTGCGCTCATCCTGGGCCTGGTGTTCGGCCCCGGCCTCTGGGCACGGTGGGTGCTGTCCCGCCATGCCGACGACCGGCCGGATTTTCCCGGCACCGGCGGCGAACTGGCGCGGCATCTTCTCGACGAGGCCGGGCTGGAGACGGTCCGCGTCGAACACACCGATCAGGGAGACCACTACGACCCGCAGGACCGCGCCGTCCGGCTGACCCCGGGGAATATGGACGGCCGTTCACTTACCGCCGTGACCGTTGCCGCGCACGAAGTCGGTCACGCGCTGCAGGACCGTGACAGCTACACCCCGCTGCAGACGCGCACCGCCATGGTCAAATGGGCCGCCGGCCTGCAAAAGGTCGGTTCGGCGATCATGTTCGGTTCATTCTTTCTGGGGGCCGCAACCCAGTCACCCGGGGTGACGCTACTGGTCGCCGGGGCCGGCGTGGCCACCATGGCCAGCGCGGTGTTGGTGCATCTTGTCACCCTGCCGGTCGAGTTCGAC
>Ga0181560_10006404_pt1 | contig 10254 bp, 5 predicted proteins | sample 011ome_20_FD_133751 | JGI IMG/M metagenome (GOLD analysis project Ga0181560, IMG submission 133751) | Coastal salt marsh microbial communities from the Groves Creek Marsh, Skidaway Island, Georgia - 011509CT metaG (megahit assembly) | ecosystem: Environmental > Aquatic > Marine > Intertidal zone...
CGAAGCGGGTTGTTTTTGTCGTTTCAGTCGCCCATCGAAGTCCCGGGGGTGTCGAACACCGATTTCCTGAGAATGATGTGCAACGAACGAAGAAAGGCGCGCGGGGAGGAGGAATTGGATCCTTTGGAGTTTTATGGATATCTCACGCCCAAGTTGGAGGCGTTGAACATGGATCCGAGCTTCTTGACGCGCAACGTCAACGAAGGGTTCTCCGGTGGCGAAAAGAAGCGAAACGAAATTTTGCAGTTGGCCGTGATGGAGAGCGAGATGAGCATTTTGGATGAGATTGATTCCGGTTTGGACGTCGATGCGTTGAGAGACGTGGCCAAGGCGGTGAACTTGTTGAGACAAGGCGACAAGGGCTTGCTCCTCATCACGCACTACCAGCGTCTTTTGGACGCCATTCACCCCGATTTCGTGCACATCATGCAAAAGGGGCAAATCGTGCAAACCGGGGGAGTCGAGCTCGCGACGCAGCTCGAGGAGGGTGGTTTCGCGTCGCTCGCGCAGTAGTTACAACATAAACGATTCATTTAATGATAACACACGATATCACAAATCACTCGAGCGACCACAGTTCGATGCGAGCCGTCCTGAACATGTTCTCCGAAGCCAAGGGCGGGGACTGAAAAGTCTCGCACTCTCCGCTCGAACCTTGAAGTAAATCCTCTTCTAAACGAATCGCGTGCGCGCTACCACCGCCGACGGATAACGAGTCAGCGGCGCCGAACATGTAGTAATCGTTCGCCCCGCTCCACGCGTACTTGACGCCCTCGGGCGCGAGCGTGAACACGAAACTCTCACCCGTGCCGCCGTATCGCGAGTGCACCTTCCACGCCTCGGTGCAAAACGCGCCAAAAATAGCCCCACCACTATCGCTCACGAGGAGCACCGTGTTCGCCTTCCCGCTCGCGCGTCTGTAAAGACTCTTCAACGAAATCCCGTCGCGCTTGGTGCTGTACGCCAACGCCCACTCCCGCATGCGATACATCGCCGGCAGCGCCTCCCGCAGCGTCTCCATCTGTTCGACCGTCACTATATCACTCTTCCCATTCATTTTCATCTCCGTCTTGATCGTCCTCTCCGCCGACGTCGACAACTCGCTCGCGCCTCGCCGTCGACGCCTCGCCGTCCCGTTCCCCTCCCCCTCCTCCCTCGTCGTCCCCTCTCCCTCCTCCTCCGCCTCCATCGTCGCCGTCCACGATTCCAGCACCTTCCCTAAAAACCCCTCGTGCGCGTCGTCCGCTCGCACCCGCGCGCTCGTCGCCTTCCCGGCGCTCGTTCGATACAGCACGTCCACCGTCCCGTCGCCGTCCTCGCCGCGCACGACGCCCACGAATGACCGTTTATTAATCTCCGGGTGCTTCACCCTCGGATCCAGCACCGCGCGCGCGTCTCCCTCGCCCGCGCGCGTCGGTCGCTCGATTCGCACGCAGTTCCCGTCGTCGTCGTCGTCGTCGTCGTCGTCGTCGTCCCCGAGGACGTCCCGCCAAAACGTCCCGAACACCTCCTCCATTTCGCGCCCTTCGTCGTCGTTCGTCGTCGTTCGTCGTCGTTCGTCCGGCGTTCGCACGTTCGCTCGCTCGTTCGTTCGCTCGGCGTTCGTCCGTCGTCGTCGCGCCGCGCGACGCGCCGCGTCGCGCCGGTTCGCGCGCGCGATTGGCGCCCGAGACACCCGGAAGTGGCGCGGCCGCCCGAGACACCCGGAAGTGAGAAAAGCGCCGAAAAAGAGGGGAGACGAAGAGACACAATGACGACGCGAACGACGACGGCGCGCGCGCGGCGACGGACACACGGCGACGCGCGCGCGAGGACCGGGCGGTGACGATCGCTTCGATCGATCGTCGCGGGCGTCGATCGACGACGACGACGGCGAAACGCGGTGGTGGACGAGGATGACGACGACGACGACGACGGCGCGGACGCGCGGGACGAAGGCGGAGGACGACGACGCGACGCGCGGCGAGGAGACGGCGAGCGAGGGACGATGGCGAGCGACGCGAAGAAAGGAGCGGTCGATGTCGTTGGAGGCGGCGATCAGCGCGGCGATGCGGTCGATGCAGGGAGGGGCGATGACGCCGACGCCGAGGTGGCGGGCGGTCGGGGACGTGGCGAGCGCGTGGGCGTTGATGACGGCGCACGAGTTGGATTGGCTCGGCGCGTCGGGGGCGCTCGGGAGCGCGGTGTGGGGGACGGCGATCGTGGGGGCGATGGTGCACTTGGTGTGCGGGTTCGCGCGGTACGCGTCGTACACGCACGCGATGGTGGACGGGTGCGCGCTGGCGGCGGCGGCGGCGGATCGGGCGCTTTCGCGAGGAGACGCCGCGGTGTGGGCGCTCGTACGACCGTTCATTCGGCTCGCGTTGCTCACGCGCGTGTGCGCGGCAAGTGCGCTCTGCATGGACGCCGGGACGTGGGCGGTGCTGAACGGGAGAGGCGTGCGAGGTGTGTTTCATCGACTCGAGCACGCCGGCGCGGTGAACATCGCGGTGTGCGTCAGCGTGGGAATCATTTCTCTCGGTCCCGTCGCGACGGCGCAACACCGGCTCGGCGCGGAAATTCTCACGCGTTACTTTCACGTGAGAGTCGACGATGAGGTTCTTCGCGCGATCAAACGCATGGAACAGGTGTTCGCCGCCGCTGCCGCGGCGACGGCGTTCAACGCCTTGTTCAACCTCACGCGCCGACGATTACTCGGTCGTCCGCTGCAAGGAATCATCGAAACTCTCGAGTATCACGCCAAGCAGGTGTTAACCGACTTGGAGTTACGACCTGGTGAGGTGCAATCTTTGGACATCGGCGTGTTGGGATATGTGCTCGACAAGATGAGCCACATCGTCAAACGAAACGAATCCGACAACGGCGGACCGGCGCTCATCGAAGCCATTCTGGAAGATCACGAAGACGTCGACGGACGCACTCGCGAATGGTTGGTGAGTTACGAAGCGAGTAACGTCAAATATGGAAAATCAGCGTCGGTGAATTCGCAAGGAGTGAACGTGTTCAAGTCGGTGGTTTCATCCTTTGCGCGCATGTCAGACGCCGGGGGGCCGTATCTGAGCGTCGACGGGGACGCGCTCAACTCTTGGTCGTTCGATGTGTTCACCGTAGGGGAAAACAAGGAGCTATTTCCGTACGTCGTGCGCATGTTTCACGAAATGAACATGTTTGAGCTCGTCGATCAGTTCAAGTTTCGTCGCTTCTTATCTGAGGTCGAAGGCATGTACCGGGATAATCCGTACCACTGCTTCAAGCACGCCGTCGACGTCACGCACACGACGTATTTATACATTTGCGCGGTGAAAGAGCAAGTCAGTATGACGCAAGTAGAAATATTCTCTCTCCTCGTTGCCGCTTTGGTGCACGATTTGGATCATCCCGGGGTTACGAACGGGTATCTCATCGCCACGCGCGATAACATAGCGCTGACGTACAACGACGAGAGCGTGTTGGAGAATCTTCATCTCTCGCGGTTCTTTTCTTTGTGTCAAAACAACGAAGACGCAAACATTCTCTCTGCATTTGACGAGAGTACGTACAAAGAGATTCGTCGATCTATTATAAGTTGCGTGCTACACACAGACATGGCGCATCACTTCAAGCTCGTCTCGCGATTGAACGAACTCGTCGCTCTGGGTAAGAAGAACAACATCATCAACGGTTCACCGATGAAATCGACATTCATAACGAGCACTCGTGATGATGATCCGATAAATGTGAGCGTGACGTTCAAGACAGACGACGAGCGTCAGCTGATGCTGAATGTTCTCCTGCACTGCGCGGACATCTCCAACGCCGTCAAGCCAAACGAGCTTTGCGTCAAGTGGGCATCGCGGGTGCTGGAAGAGTTCTTCAATCAAGGCGATCGCGAACGTTCAAGAGGAATGTCGATCAGTCCTATGATGGATCGCGAGACCACGTCGGTGGGGCTATCGCAGATAAACTTTATTGAGTTTGTTATCGCGCCTCTCTACGTGCAATTTGTGGCGGTGTTCCCAGCCCTGAACGGCCTCTTGACGCGACTGATCGAAAATCGTCGATACTATCAGGAGACGTATGAAAACGAACTCGCCGACATGACTAAAGGCGATGGCACCGATCGCTCTCCAGAGAAAGAATCACTTCGCGCGCGATTCCGCACGCTCATCGAAAAGCACTCGCTGCGTCGCTTCGTGGATGAAAGCGATAATCTCATGAAGGCCATTCTATCGCTTCCACACACGCCACGGTCGAGCGCGACTCGTTCTTTCAACGCGATGCTTTCATCGCCGTCGAAGAAGAAAACGATGTGAACGCAGACGATATTTCTATTGCGCTGCGTTTTGAGTTTGCATTGTCAATGCAAAATGTCTTTTCATGTCCTCTCGTGTCCCGCACTCCTTTGTTAGCGTGTTGACCTCGTCCCATCGAGCGCGCGAGTTAACGGATTCGGCCTAAGGACGCGACTTCGAAAAGCGAACAACCGTTCGAAACGTTCTCGTCGCCGAGAGATCGCGTTCGCGGTCGCGCGTCGTGGTCACGTCTCGAAATGAGCGATCGATTACCTCAGTCTGCAGCGCGTCAACGGCGCGCATGACGCCCGCGCGACTGACGCGAGCGGGCACGAGGCGCGAGCACAGCGACTATCACACTTCCTCGCGATCGCGAGCTTCAAACGCGCGCGACACTCGCAATGAAACGCGCGTCAGTATGAAACTCTCCGACGATGCCGCACCAGGCAGCATCGCGAGCGTCCGCGCGTCGACGCGTGCGTCGCGCAAGCGGTCGAGAGACGTCGTAATTGAGTCGGCGCAATTGTTCGTAAAATCGTCGCGTCGCCGTGCGGCGGTTTCGGACGACGAGGACGAATCAGACGTCGTCGCGACGGTTCGAGCCGCGGACGGCGGCGACGACGCGACGCCCCCGGCGAGGCGGGAGACTCCTGTCGAATCTTCCTTGGTGTGCGCGCCGCGCACGCGACGTGAAACCAAAGACCACGCTTTTCGCAAAGCTAACGAGGCGCAGAGCGCGTTGCTCGGAACGCTCTGCGAGGATGCATTGTGGAAAGTGTGCGAGTTCCTGCCGGCGAAGGACTTGGCGTCGTTGGAGTGCGCGAGCTCGTATTTCCATCGCCCTATGCGACGCGCCGATCGAGGACTAGGGATCGCCGAGCGCGTCGCTAGAGTACGTATCAGAGGCGCGCAGATGGCCGACATGCCGCCATTTTACAGGTAAGAATCCGTCAAAGATTTCCTCGGTCAACTCGACCTTGTCGCAAAGCTGGCGCGCGTTGACTAACACTTGCTCTTCGCTTGGCTCTAGGAAACTTTCGTGGAAGCGAAAGCTTGAAATATTTGAAAAGCGAGCGCAACCATTGAGCGCAAACGAACTAATTCCGGGGATGTGGGTCAGGGTCAAGTCCGACACGGAAGAGGTTAAGCGCATGTGCACCGGCGCAGACAAGGGTGTTTTCGGCTACCCGGTCGGATGGGAGCCTGGGATGGAGGAGACGTGTGGGAAGTGCTTTCGAGTGTGCGTCGTGAGTCTCGATTACAGACAGACGCCTGTTGTCGGCTTGTCCGTTTCTGGCGGACTCGTAGCGATTTCCCGCGGAAAGACGCCGACCTATGGCTGGTACTTCCCATTCGAGTCGTTGACGCATCTGTAAATGTTCGCTGGAAGCATCTTTTGTATTAATACGCTAAAAATCTGCTGCTAGTCAAGTCAATCAACGCATCACCAAACTAAATCGTTTCACCCGTGGCCTTCTCGTATTGCGTCTTGAGAGCGACGACGAGACGCCAATCATCCTTCGTCAATTCTTCACGGAAGCTTTCCTTCAACATGTCGATCGACTCGCGCGTCATTCTCGATACGAGCTGATCTTTATGATCAAAATGGCGACCGTAAAGTCGCGAAGATTCACTGGGCGTTCTCGGTTCGATCTTCATCGCCACAGATTGACCGGCAGTTGCCTTCTTCACCTCCTTGTGGTTGAGTTCCATCGAAGCAATCTTACCAATGTCGATGTAACCTTGCGACGGGATGCAAATTTGCGTCCCCACGCGAGCGACCCCCTTGACAATGTCAACACCAACGACGATGGGATCGCGCTTGTTGAACACGCAGTTGGGCATGATTTGCAAGATGCAAGGGAAGTTGACGTGCTGCGACGCGGCTTCACGCTTGTCTGCCTTGACCTTTTCCATGTACGCCGTGAATTGATCAAACAAGTGGTAGATGATGTCGGCGGTGAAGATGCGAACGTTGAGCTCTTCGCCCATTGCGTGCGCCTCCTTCGTCACCGGCACGTCAAAAGCCAGAATAGTAGCATACTCGGGCTTTTTGCGCTCGTGCATGACGCTCGCACCCATGACGTCCCGTTTGTTTACCGGGCCAATGGCGATGCCGGCGACGGGAATTTTGACCGCGTCAGATTTCAAGAACTCCAACAAGGCTTCCAAAGAACCGAGCGTAGACGCCTGCACGTACACGCCTTCGCCACTCTTATCAACACGAGCAAGCACGCCCTTCATATCACTTAAAACCTCTTCCCTGAGTTCCATTTCGTCGTCTTCAGGATCGAGCACCAAAAGAGACGTACCTGCGACAGCTTTCTCTAATCCAGTGGCGACGATCTTGATCCCTTGAGCGCCTTCGATTTCCTTGTGATGAATGTAGCTTCCCTTCACCCGCATCTCTCGCATGGGCTGCGGTGTAAGTAATGCACGAATTTGAGTCGTAATCGCCCCCTCTAACCCAGCAACGACGATTGTCTGTCCTTCCTTGAGCTTACCGTTGATGAGAATGACGTCAACGCTCGTACCGAGACCTTCGATCATCTTCACTTCAAGCACGGTACACTGTACGGCAGGCACGTATTGAATGCGCTCGTTCATGCGATTTTGGCACAAGTCAACAAGCGTTTGCAAAATGTCCGGCATCCCCTCACCCGTAATAGCAGAGGTTGGGATGATGTTGATGAAAGTACGTGGGTCCGGGTTCTCCCAGTACTTCGCCACGTTCAAACCTTGCTCAGCAAACTCGATGACGATCTTGTCGTAACGATCTTGGAACTCGCGTCGAGCGTGATCCTTTTGTAAGGACAAAGTCTCCTGTGTTGGGAAGTTGGTATTTTCCGTCCAGTCGTACATGCGATCGATTTTGTTGAGCGCAATCACAAAAGGCGTCTTTCGCGATCGAAGCATGTTCAACGATTCTATCGTTTGCGGCTCTAAGCCGTGCATGATATCAACGACGAGAATGGCGAGATCACAAAGTGACGAACCTCTCGAACGCAAGTTTGTGAAAGACTCGTGTCCTGGGGTATCGATAACGAGCAAACCGGGAACTCGCAAGTCCCATTCACCCTTGTTTAGCTGCGCCGTTCGCTCGAGGAGAGACTCCTTGGGAATGAAAGTCGCACCAATTTGCTGCGTAATACCGCCAGCTTCTCCGTCTTGGACGTTGGTTCGTCGAATGTTATCCAATATCTTCGTCTTACCGGTATCAACGTGCCCCATGATGCATATAATTGGGCAACGAAGCTTGCTTGGACTGCGCTTTGCCTTGGCCAACTCGAAGCGTGCCAAACGCGCAATCTTTGCCGCCTCCATGCGCTCTTCGTGTTCACGTTGACGGACGTCATCGCTATCCTCGCTGTAATCCGAGCTATCGGAGTACTCAGAGCTGTCGCTGTCGGAATCAGAGTCAGAATCAGAGCCAGAATCAGAGCCAGATCCTTCGTCAGATTCTTCGTCAGAGCCCGAAGCGTCAGCAGCTTCCTTGGCTGCGGCGGCCTTTTCCTTGGCTTCCTTGGCCCACGGCTTTTCAGCCGCAATCTTCGCCTTGATCGCCTTCTCCGCCGCGAATTTGGCCGCAGCCTCAGCCGCTTTCTTCTCCGTCTCGTGACGTTTCTGCTCGGCGGCCTCTTTCTCCGCCTTTTCCTTAGCCAAGCGCTCCTCCTCTTCTTTCTGACCCGGAAGGATAATCTCCTTGTCGTCCCAGTCTTCCGCTTCCCAGTCATCGGCAGCGTCGTCATCTTCAGCTTCGGCGGCGAGTCGGGCTTCTTCTTCAGCTTTAGCCTTCGCTTCAGCCTCAGCACGCTCTTGTTGTTGCTTTCGACGCTCTTCCATCTCTTTCTTCTTTTTGCGATCGTCGTAAACCGGACGTTTCGGCTTGATAACTTCGTCGAGTTTATCTGCGTCAATCCCAGACTTGGCTAACATTTGCTGGCGCATCGCGGCTAAACGCGCTTGTTCCGCCTTTTGCTTGTTGCTGAGAAGTTTGCCTTCGGCACGGAGGCGCTCCTTCTTCTCCTTCTCTTTTTGTTTCTTTGCCTCGCGACGCGCTTCCTCCTCTTCTTCTTTTTGTTTCTCAAGACGTTCAGCCTCCTCCGCCGCGGCTCTTGCCTCGGCTTCAGCTTTGGCTTGAGCCTCTTCCACCTCCTTACGCTTTTGCATTTCTGCTTGAAGGGCGAGAATTCTCGCACTTGGCGCGCCGGCAGACTTTTGCTTCTTCTCCGCCTCTGCCGCCGCCTTGGCCTTGGCTTCCTTTTCTTTTTGCTTCTTCTTGAGCTTCTTCTTTTGCGACGCCGAAAGCTCTTTGCCATCTTCAAGCGCATCGCCGTCATCATCATCATCATGATTATTGCCATCGGTAGCAGGCGCCGCATCGGCGGCATCACCGCCAGCTGCGGCTTCCGCGGCTTCGCGCTCGGCTTTCAATCGGCGCTTCTTTGCCGCTTTACTCTCGCCAGCCGGCTCTTCTGGCTTGGCCTCGATTTTGATGTCAAGCTCGGCCAAAAGAGCGTCGAGGTCTTCCTCGTCGTCGGCCGCTTGCTTACCACCTTTTTTCTTTTTCTTCTTGTCCTTCTTCGAGCCACCAGTTTCGTTGGCGACGAGTTCGGGTTCGGGTTCGGGTTCGGGTTCGGGTTCGGGTTCGGGCGTCTTTTCCTTCTTCGTCGTCCCGGGCGCTTTCAAAGGCACATCATCGCCGATGGAAAAAGCAGACTTATCGAGCTCGTACACGCCATCCGCGCTATCGGCCCAACCCATCTCCACCGCGCTGAGAATCATACCTTCACTCATGACGCCGCGCAACGGCGTCTTGTCGATGACTTGGCCGCTGGCGGGGATTTTCACGCCGACGCCTGCAAAAATCACCAACAAACCTTTTCTGGCGTTGGCACCACCGCACACGCACCGTTTCGGTTCGTCGCCGCCGAAATCGACGGTGCAAACTTGCAGACGATCCGCCATCGGGTGCTTGCTGCATTCGATGATCTTACCCACGACGAGTTCGGGTTCGGCGACGAGCTTTTTCTTTTTCTTCTTTTTGAGATCAATCGCGACTTCCACCGCCGCGGCTTCCTCGTCGGCATCCATGAGATCGGCAAAGCTTCCCTTCTTCTTCTTCTTTTTGTCTTTCGTGTCCGCGGTGCGAGACTCCGAGGCTTCTTCGTCGTCCTCCGCGTCCTCGTCTTCGTCGTCCGCCATCAAAGCCGCGAAGCCGCCCTTTTTGGATTTCTTCTTTTTATCCTTCTTCGGCTTGACATCCGCCTCCATCTCCTCTTCCTCGTCGTCATCATCGCCACCACCCATCAACGGATCGTTCACGTCGTCGTCCGACCCCATCAACGCCGCGAAACCACCTTTTTTGGATTTCTTCTTCTCCTTCTTCGGCTTCGTCGCCGCCGCCGCCGCGCGCGCCTCCTCCTCCGACGCGTCGTCCACGTCATCCGCGTCGTCATCCGACCCCATCAACGCCGCGAAACCTCCCTTTTTAGACGTTTTCTTCCCCTTCCCCGATCTCACCGCGCGCGTCTCCCCCTCGTCCGCCTCCTCTTCGTCCGCCGCCGCCTTCATCGCCGCCAGAGGGTCCAAATCCTCGTCCGAGTCCTCCCCTCGTCCTCTCCCGCCCCTTCCGGCCTTGCCCTTCGCCGCCTTTCGCGCCTTTTTCATCTCCGTCTTCGACATCGCTCTCGTTTCGCCGTCGTCGTCGCGCGCGCCGTCGTCGCGCGTCGCCGTCGCCGTCGCCGTCGCCGTCGGCGTCGCTGCCGAGGGATCGTTCGCGTCGTCGTCGTCGCTCGAATCGTCCCCGCGCTTGCCCTTGCGCCCGGCTCGCTTGCCCTTCGCCATCGCGCGGCGCGCGGGAACGTTCTCTGATACGCGCCGTCCGACGTCGGCGCGCGTCCGCGCGTCGCGCGCGCGTCGCGGTGTGTCGCATCGCGCCGTCGCATCTTTTAAACGTCGAGACATCGCGACGCGCGCGCGC
>Ga0181560_10006408_pt1 | contig 10251 bp, 9 predicted proteins | sample 011ome_20_FD_133751 | JGI IMG/M metagenome (GOLD analysis project Ga0181560, IMG submission 133751) | Coastal salt marsh microbial communities from the Groves Creek Marsh, Skidaway Island, Georgia - 011509CT metaG (megahit assembly) | ecosystem: Environmental > Aquatic > Marine > Intertidal zone...
AGAATAAACTAGGTCTGGTCTTGTATGTTTGAACGACGCATTCCCGAATGGCTGCGACACGCGCCCGCGCCGTCAATCAAAGGCTTTGCTGCGATCTCTGGCTTTGAGGCGGTGACGCGCGGCCAAAGCTGCCATTGCTGAGTGTGACGTCGACCTCGACGGTCGGGTTACCGCGGCTGTCGAGGATTTCCCGGCCCAGAATGCTGGCAATCTTGGACATGCGTGTCTCCTGTTTCTGTGATGGGCGAGAGGGCTAGCGTTTCAGAGCGATGACGATGTCCATCACGTTGGTGCCGGTCGGCCCGGTGGTGACAAGCCCGCCGTACCGGTCGAACCATGATCCGCTGTCAGCGCCATCGAGCGCTGCGTCTCCGCCCGGACCACGTGACCAAGTCGCGCCGGTGACGCAGGCGCCTGCGGCATCGGTGGGTCCGTCGGTGCCATCGGTGCCTGCAACGAAAACCGTCGTGTCGGTATGACCGTCGATCAACTTGGCGATGCGCAGCGCAAGTTCCTGATTGCGCCCGCCCCTCCCGGGGGCGTCGGGCAATATCACGGTCGGCTCACCGCCCCAGATCCAGAGGCCCGTTTCTTCACCCTGAAGCGTCGCGGCGATGGCATAGGCAGCATCTGCCACATCGCGGTAGAGCGTTTCCTCGTTGCCAGCGACCGGCACGTCCGTTGAAAGTGCAGCGTCGGCGATGGCTTCGCGGGCGATCCGGTTGGAGGCGACGATGTAGCTTTCATAGCGCGGACGGTGGACAAGATTGCCGGCCGCGACGCCTGAGCCAATCGTTCCGATTGCGTCGCCTTCGACATCGGAAATGGCGAGGACGGTGATCGCGTCACCCTTGAAGTGCGACAGAAGCTTGCCGCCCTTGATCCGCGAGGCAGCCACGCGGGCGGCATTGACCTCGCCAATGTTGCGACCGCTGGCAAGAAGCGCGCGGGTCCGCTCGACAATGTCTGCCAAAGTTATTCCGTCTTCGGGAAGCTCTGCGATGGCCGAGGCCCCGCCGGACAAGAGTACCAGCAACGTGTCGCCCGGCCCGCAGGCGGTGACGAAATCCATTGCGGCCTGCCCGGCACGCAGGCTGTTTTCACCCGGTGTAGGATGTTCGCCCTCGATGACGTTGTCGCCCTTCAGGCGTGACGCGTGACCCGTCTTTGTCAGGACGAGATGAGGAATATGCCCGCCGAACACGCCTTCGGCGGCCAGATACATCGGCTCGGCAGCTTTGCCTATGGCCAAGATGTGGGTGGGCGTCCCTACGGCGTTGCGAGACAGGAACTGATGCGTGGCCTCGCGACCGCCGACTGCGTGAACGCCCCGCCACCATAGTTCCGACAACAGGTTGCAACTGCTAAGGTCCGGCATGACATCTTCCTCTCTGAAATCATGTCAGGCCATATACTATATAGTAAATAGAAAAGTAAATGCCCTTACTGGCCCTAGATCAGGTAATTACACTTGTCAGAAGGGCGCGATCCGTTTTCGGGATCAGCAGCTCAAGCAGGTAAACAGTCGCGCCGTCACGATCGACGGCTTTGCATTCTACGGTAAATACGGTCGATTTGACGATCTCGGGCTCTGCCGCAGTGTGCAGCTCGGGAACGCCGGGGAAGGTGCGCTGATCGATCCGCGCCACCAGGCTGCGAGGTTCGGCCCCCAGGATCGTCTTGAAGTTGGCGAACCCCAGTTCTTCCTTCGGCAGATCGAGCAAGGGTTGGGCGTTCTCAAAGGGGATATAGAACCGATTCCAGACGGTAAATTCATGATTTACCGAGATTTCCCGCTCGATGCGCATCAGATCATCCGTTCCGCCGAATGCCGCGGCAAGCGGGGCCTTGGCGTTGAAACGATAGAGGCTGCGCACGACGGGGAAGATTGGCAGGACGTCCCCGTCATCGCCCGCGAATCGACAATGCAGCGGCCCAGCCATCTGCTGGCGCTGCTGGACAAAACTGCCAAGCCCGCGCCGACGGCCAATGTACCCTTCCTTTGCCAAAACGTTGTAGGCTTTCTGGATGGTCCCAAGGCTGACCGGAAGCTCCTTCGCCAGATCAGCTTCGGTGGGCAGCTTGTCACCCACCGCCCAGTCGCCATTTTCGATTAACTCCAGGAACTTAGCGCGTAATTGCATATACTTTGGCAGGTCGTCCTGAGACGCCTCACCCATGCGGTCGCGCAGCTTTTCAATCGGCTTTGTCGAGAGATTATCCATTTTTCCATAGTAACGCGAACATCCCCGTTGACAAGCGGTATATTTGGGCCATAAACTATATAGTACTGATTGTGATCTTTTGACTCAGGGAGGAGCAGCCGATGCGGCAAAAGTCCAGATGGGACATCGTGGCGGCAACCATAATCGGTGCCATAGCGATTTTCGTACTTGCAACCACCTATGTTGGCTTCGGCGCACCGTTCGCCGATGCGGGTGGCATTTACCCCGAAACGCTGCCGCGTGTTTACGGATATGCGCTTTTGCTTTTGTCACTTGTCCTTGCGTTCGAAGCCTGGAGCCAGCGCAAGGCCCCGCTGTCGGGCGATGCGGACGAGACCGAGAAGGACGCAAGTCCGTTTCCGCGCGATTTTCCCTGGGGGCGCGTCGCAGGCACGCTTGGCCTGACCGTGATCTTTGCCTACTGCCTGCCGCTTTTGCCCTTCTTTCCGCTGGCAGCGGTCTTTCTGGCGTCGCTCTTCCTGCTCTACGGACACCGCGCGCCGGTGAATATCGGGCTGGTCTCGCTGATTGGCGCCGCGGCGATGGACGTGCTGTTCATCCGCATCCTCAACCTTCCGCTCTGAGGTGACATCACGATGGAAGTTCTCAACGGTTTTGCTGCCGCTCTGCAGCCTCTGAATATTCTTCTGATCTTCGGCGGCACCGCGCTTGGGGTGCTGGTCGGCGCCCTGCCCGGCCTGTCCTCGCCAATGGCCATTATCGTGCTGCTGCCGCTGACCTTCGGGATGGAGCCGCTGCCCGCGCTGCTGGCGATGGTCGGCGTCTATGTCGGCACCAAGCTTGGCGGGTCCTTCTCGGCCATTCTGCTGAGGACACCCGGAACACCGGCCGGGGCCTGTACGGCACTGGATGGCTATCCGCTTGCCCAACGCGGCGAGGCCGGTCGGGCGCTTGGGCTTGCCACAATGGGATCAACACTTGGAGGCATCTTCGGCTGGCTGATCGCAATCATCTTCGTACCGCTTCTCGCGACCATTGCCGTCAAGTCAACCAATGCAGACATCGCCTTGGTGGGCGTTCTGGGCCTCGTCATGGTGTCGGCCTTCGTGCGGGGATCGACCCTGAAGGGTCTGATCGGAGTGATTCTGGGCCTTCTGATTGCAACTGTAGGGCTTGACCCCATGGCGGCTGTCCCGCGCTTCACCTTCGGTTCGGTCGGTCTGCTGGAAGGTGTCTCGTTCGCGGCGGCCTTGATCGGGTTCTTCGGCATCGCCGTGGTTCTGGCGGATATGCCGCTGATCGGTAGCAAAAGCTTTCTGACCGCCGACAAGGTGTCTGTTCAGATGCCGAAATTCGGCGAGCTTCTGCGCCGCTGGAAGTCCATCGCCATTGGTGCAGTTTACGGGACAGGTGTCGGTGCAATTCCCGGTGTGGGGGCAGAAGGGGCGACCTGGCTAGCCTACGCCACGGCACGCAACATTTCGCCCGAAAAAGAGCAGTTCGGCACAGGACATCCCGACGGCATCCTCGCGCCAGAGGCCACGAACAACGCGGTCACAGGCGGGACGATGCTGCCCATGCTGACGCTCGGTATTCCCGGCGACGGTTCTACGGCGGTGATGCTGGGCGCGCTTGTCCTTCATGGCATCCAGCCCGGCGTCCTGCTGATGCGCGATGAAAGCACGCTGGTCTATGGCATTCTAGCCGGCATGCTGATCGCCACGATCTTCATGGCGCTGATCGGCTGGACCGCGATCCGGGCCTTCATCTACGTGCTCACCAAGGACCGGTCCTGGTTATTCCCCTTCGTTCTGGTCTTCGCCACCATCGGTGCCTTCGCCAGTTCGAACGCCATGTTCCCGGTCTACGTCGCGCTGTTCTTCGGGGTTGTCGGCTTCTGTCTGGAACGGTTCGGGTTTCCGATCGTGACGGTCGTGCTCGGCATCATCCTTGGACCGATCATCGAATACAACGCCCGGGTCGCGCTGGCCGTGTCCGGCGGTGAATGGTCCACCTTCATCGACGCGCCACACCGCATGGGCCTCGTCATAGCACTGGTCGCGCTCATGGTCTGGGAAGTGATCCAGCACCGCAAGCAGGTCAAACAAGCCAAAGTCACCCAACCCATCAACTAATTCCAACAGGAGGAGTATGAAAATGACCATCAAGACCAAATTCGGCGCAACGCGCCGCAACCTGGCCGGGATCGCGGCAGCCGCCGTCCTCGCCTTCGCAGCCTCGCCAGCGCTGGCCGAATTCCCCGAGGACACGATCCACATCGTCGTTCCGTGGAAGGCAGGCGGCGGCACCGACCGGATCGGTCGCGCCATCGCAAGCGCGTTTGAGGAAGCCGCCGGTGTTTCGGTTGTCGTCGACAATATAAACGGTGCGGGCGGTGTGACCGGATCGCTGAACGTCGCCAAGGGCAAAGCCGATGGCTATACGCTTTTGATGAACGGATCGAGCGACATGACCGCAAGCATGACGTTCCAGCCGCAACTGCCAATTTCGCTTGACGATTTCGCCTTTGTCGGTGGCTTCTATAACTCGCCAACGTGGATCCTCTCGAATGCCGAGCGCGGCTACACCTCACTTGAGGATTTGCTTGAGAAAGCGAAGGCCGAACCCGGCACCGTGACGGTCGGCACGGCCGGTCCCGCCGGCGCGCAGATGCTGATGGCCGCAGCGATCAAAGGCTCGAGCGGAGCCGATTTCCGGATCGTGCCCTTTTCGGGCGGTGCGGACCTTAAAAAGGCGCTGCTAGGTGATCAGGTCGATGCCGGCATCATCCATGCGCCTGTTCTTCTTTCCGAGGCGCAGGAAGGCTTGATCACCGTTATCGGCACTGGCGAGCCGCTGAGCAACCTGACGCACGAGCCGCTTCAGGGCATCGCCACGCTTGAGGATATCGGCATCCCGATCAAGATCGGCATCACCCGTGGTCTGTTTGCGCCCAAGGACACGCCTGAAGTTGTGCTGGCCAAGCTGCGCGAGATTGCGGCCGAGGCGGCGCAGAGCGACGGCTTCAAGGAGTTCGGCGAAAGCTTCGGTTTCCGTCCGGTCTGGGTCCCGGGCGACGAATTCGAGGCGCAGGTGCGCGGTGAACTGGAGACCTTCCAGAAGATCAAAACCGACTTCATCGACTGAACCGGGTTTCCTCCCGACAAGGGGCGGCCAGTGCCGCCCCTTCCCCTCAATTCGCTGCAACACAGGAATCTTAAAGATGTCCCCAAAGAACCTCGTCATCATCATGTCCGACCAGCATTCGCGCAACCTGATGGGGTGCTACGGCGACAAGATCGTTAAGACGCCGAACCTCGACAAGCTGGCCGCGGACGGCGCACGCTTCAACGCCTGCTGGACGCCCTCGCCGGTCTGCGTTCCGGCGCGCGCCTGTTTCGCGACCGGTAAATACACACACCAGATCGGTCACTGGGACAACGCCGACGCCTATGACGGTTCGATCCCGAGCTGGCATCACCGTCTGCGCGATGCAGGCCACGAGGTGACGTCGATCGGCAAGCTGCATTTCAAGTCCGAAGACGACGACAACGGCTTCACGGAATCGATCATCCCGATGCATGTCATCGACGGCAAGGGCGACCTTCTTGGCCTGATCCGCGACGATGGCGCGCCAGTGCGTGGCGGGGCCTACAAGATGAAGAGCATGGCTGGCCCGGGCGAGAGCGTTTACACGCAATATGACCGCGATATTGCCGCCCGTGCGCAAATCTGGCTGCATGAACGCGCCGGTCAGGAGCGCGACAAGGGCTTCGTCCTGTTCGTGTCCTTTGTCTGCCCACACTATCCGCTGACTGCGCCGCCAGAGCATTTCTACCGTTACTACACCGACCCCGACCTCCCGATGCCGCGCTTCCGCGGCGATGGTGAAAGGGCCTCGCACAAGTTCCTGAAGGACTATGCCGAGACCTTCAATTTCGACGACTACTTCGAGACCGAGGAGGATATCCGCCGCGCCGTCGCGGGCTATTTCGGGCTTTGCAGCTTCATGGACGAACAAGCCGGAAAGGTGATCGACGCGCTGGAGGCGACGGGGCTGAGAGACGACACTTCGATCGTCTACACGTCGGATCACGGAGATGCGCTGGGGCAGCGCGGGCTTTGGGGCAAATCGACGATGCAGGAGGAGATCCTGGGCGTGCCACTCATCGCGGCGGGCGCGGGGTTCACTCCCGGTTCAGTCATTGACACGCCATGTTCGCTGCTCGACATCTATCCGTTCGCCTTCGAAACCGTGGAGGAGGCCACGCTTCTGGAGGGCGACGACGACTTGCCGGGCGTGTCGCTGACAAAGCTCGCCGATGGGGTCGAGCCTGAGCGCAACGTCCTCAGTGAGTATCATGCGATGGGGTCGCGCACGGGGGCCTTCGCGATCCGTCACGGGCGATTCAAGTATATCCACTATGCCAGATACGACCCGCAACTGTTCGACCTTCAATCTGACCCCGACGAGTTGCACGACCTGGCCGGCGACCCCGAACATGCGGACACGCTGGCCGAGTGCCGCGCGCGTCTTCTGACAATGCTCGACCCTGATGAGGTCGACCGCCGCGCCCGGGCGCGCCAGAGCGAACTTCTGGAAGCGAATGGCGGTCGCGAGGCAGTGATAGCGCGCGGAGACCTCGGGTTCTCACCACCACCCGGAGTCGCGCCGACCTTCAACTGACCTCAGAGAGCCCAGCCATCTTCCTCCCTGGATGGCGGGGCCCTGTTTGACGCGCGCACCGGTCTCGTCGGCACCCATAGCTGCCGCGCGGCACCGCAAAGGATGATTTCATGGCTGACACTCTTTCGCGGCTCAGACGCCAGTTCTCGCCCGTCCGGCCCTGGTACGCCAAGGTGTCGGCGGAGACGATGAAGCGGGATGCAGTGGCGGGTTTCACCAATGCCGCAATTGTCCTGCCGCAGGGCGTGGCTTTCGCCATCATAGCGGGACTGCCACCCGAGTACGGGCTTTATACGGCGATGATCCCCCCGATCATCGCTGCCATCTTCGGCGCGTCGATGGTTATGGTCTCGGGCCCGACGACCGCGATTTCCGCGGTGCTTTTCGCCACGTTGTCCGAGCATGCCGCACCGGGCACGCCCGCCTATGTCAACATGGCGCTGACGCTGACGATCATCGTGGGGCTGATGCAGCTGGCGGCGGGGTTGGCGCGGCTTGGTGCGCTGATTTCCTTCATATCGCATTCAGTGATCATTGGCTTCACAGCCGCTGCCGCCGTGCTGATCGGGGGGTCGCAGCTTGCGCCCGCCCTTGGGTTGACGGTCGAACGCGGCGGCGGCGTGATCGAGCGGTTGCTTCGCGTCGCTCATGGGATCGAGGGCACGAACCCGGTAGCCCTTGCCCTCGCTCTGGCTACGATCGGGACGATCCTGATCTGCCTGAGGATCGACAAGCGCCTGCCGAGCTATCTGGTCGCCCTCGTCGTCGGCTCGGCCTTTGGATATGCTCTGGATGCGCCAGCGGCCGGGATTGCCATGTTCGACCCGCTGCCCTCGATCCTGCCTGGGTTCTCGGCCCCTCAGACCGATTTCCAGACGTTGGCGAACCTTGTACCGGGGGCGGCCACCATTGCTTTCGTTGCACTGCTGGAAGCGATTTCCATCGGGCGTGCATTCGCAATTCGCCGCAACGAGCCTTACGACGCCAATCACGAGATCGTCGGACAGGGCTTGTCCAACGTCATCGGGGGATTCTTCAAATGCTATGCGGGGTCAGGATCCTTCACCCGTTCGGCGCTGAACGCAGAAAGCGGGGCGCGCACGCCCCTCTCGGCGATCTTCGCGGCTGGCTTCCTGCTGCTTATGTTGATCCTGCTCGCCCCTTTCGTGCGCCTGATCCCGGTGCCGGTGATGGCGGGGATCATCCTCTATGTCGCGTGGCGGTTGATCAATTTCGCCGAAGTTGCCCACGTCCGCGAAAGCAGCCGCAGCGAGACCTTCATCCTTGCCGCAACCTTTGTGGCCGGTATCGCAGTCGAACTGGAATTCGCAATCGTAGTCGGGGTGATCTCTTCCCTCTTCGTATTCTTGCGCAAGAGTGCAGCGCCCATGGTGTCAATGCTTGCGCCGGTGATCCACAAGAACAGCCGTTCATTCCGTGATGTAACACGTTACGACATACCTCAATGCCCTCAGATCGCAGTGTACCGGATCGAGGGCCCGCTCTATTTCGCGTCAATCGAGTATGTGGAGGGCAGGTTCCGCGACTACGAGACTGTGTACGGTGTGAAGGATATCGTCGTCCTGCATTTGCGCGGTGTCGGCACAATCGATCTGGCCGGCGCGGATTTCCTGATCAAGGAAATCCGAACGATCCGTTCACGCGGTGGCCAGATGCATCTGATTGCGACGCGCCCCGAGGTGGTGCGTGTTCTGAAAAACACCCATGTGGTCGAGGCACTCGGAGAGGATCATCTGCACCTCGGCAAAGCGGATGCTGTGGCTGAAGCGGTTGCCGAAGCGCAGACGGACATGTGTGGGACATGTCGCATCCGAGCGTTTCAGGAATGCGTTTCAAAGCCCGCGCCCGATGGTTTGGACGGCTATGTGAGCCAGATCGAGCTGCGTCCGACGCGCGGAACGACAGGGTGATCTGCCGGGGATTGTTTTACTTTGCGGACCGGTTAAAATGGTGCAAAACGCGTTGGAAAGGTCGATGACCCAATGACACCTCCCTCAAACAAGAAATGCTGCGCGCCAGCACGACCTGCATCGCGTCTGCCGCCCGTCGGACGTGAACGGACGGACTGTCAGCAGCCCGCTCTGGCGTCGGAGATGGAGACGGCCGCCATACCCGGCGGACATCCCATCCTTGGCACGGCAACTCCTCGCATCCCGCACGATGGAGAAGAGCTCCGGCGTAGCGGGCCGCTCAAGCCGTTCCAAATTGGTACGACCACGGTCACCAATGCTGAATTCGCCCGATTTGTCGATGCCACGAGCTATGTCACGGAAGCCGAAGAGTTCGGCTGGTCATTCGTATTTTGGTCAGATGTACCGCCACATGTTACCGACGCGCCGATGGTGCCAGGGGTGGAATGGTGGCGCCGGGTCGACGGCGCCAATTGGCGCGACATCAATGGCCCAGGCTCGCGCGAGAGCGCGTGGAAACCGGATCACCCGGTAGTACAAGTTTCTTGGCGCGACGCCAACGCCTTCGCTGACTGGTCCGGAGGCCGGCTTCCAAGCGAGGCGCAGTGGGAACACGCGGCACGAGGAGGGCTGGGCGATGTTCCATACCCGTGGGGAAAAACAGAGCCCACCGATGAGGACAACTTGTTTTGCAACATATGGCAAGGCACATTCCCAAAGCATAATACCGAGGCAGACGGCTTCCTGACCACGTCGCCGGCACGATCCTTCGCGGAAAATGGCTATGGTCTGTTCAACATGGTCGGAAACGTCTGGGAATGGACACGGGACCCACACACAAATCCGTCGCTGACGAAAGCCGCCAGAGAACGCGCCAAAGCCATGCGCGGCTATCGCATCTTGAAAGGTGGCTCCTTCCTGTGCCACCGCTCATATTGCTGGCGCTACAGAATTGCGGCGCGCACTGCGACATCACCAGACAGCGCAACCCCGCATACTGGGTTTCGCGTGGTGTTTGAATGTTGAAGAAGTGACCCACTACGACCGCACTCGAGCCTCGACGCGCTCACACTTCAGGAATATCGGCAACGGTCAAGATAAGACCAAATCCTGAACAGCGCCAGCTCATTAACGCGGACTCTGAGTAGAGCAGGTCACTTCTTGAACCGGTCAATACAAGTTTTATCACGCGCGCCGCGAACGGCCACATTGACCACCTTGGTCTACCAACCAACAATGACGAAGCTGCCTATCTAAAAACGCGACAGCCAGAGAAACGCCACGGCAAAGCGGACATTCGATTTCTCTGCGTGAAAGTCCGCTACGTCCGCAGACTGTGAGTTCAAACCTGTCATTCTTTTGCGTTTGCAGCGAATGGCGGGAATGCGGGCTGCGACCGCGGAATCTCGGATGTACGTTGAAAGTCCGTTCAGGGCCGTTAGCCAAC
>Ga0181560_10006416_pt1 | contig 10246 bp, 10 predicted proteins | sample 011ome_20_FD_133751 | JGI IMG/M metagenome (GOLD analysis project Ga0181560, IMG submission 133751) | Coastal salt marsh microbial communities from the Groves Creek Marsh, Skidaway Island, Georgia - 011509CT metaG (megahit assembly) | ecosystem: Environmental > Aquatic > Marine > Intertidal...
ATTTTAGGGGTTTACAAGTCAGAGAATCTAGTATATACTAAAAGAGTAATCAGTTGAGGATAGGGAATACTATCCTTCTAATGAAGCTGTTGGGGGCGTAAAGTTTGCGGTGTAACGAGCTAAACCATTAGTAATACGGAAGTCTTGGATGTAGCCAGACCAAGGGTTGGCAGTTGAGGTACCATCCACTGACAAGGTACCGATAGTAACATCATAGGAGTTATCATAAGTGGTTGTAGTACCGTAAGTTCCAGTTCCTTTTGATATTCCATCAACGTAAAGTTCATATGTTGTGCCATCTCTTACAATCGCTACGTGATACCAAGTGTTTGCTGAATATGCAACGTCGGCAATAATCTGTGTTGTTGATCCGCTAGTTCCACTTGTTGCTTTTACCTTAAATACGCCGCCATAGGTGTCTATACCAAGAAAACTGCTTACTTCATATATCCCAATCCCAAAAACGTATCTTTTATTTGTAGCAGAAGAATACATCCAAAACTCTATTGTGGCTTGACTGGCTAAGGGAGCTGGTAAGACACTGTGTGTCATATCTTGATTCCCATCAAAATACATTGACTTAGTACCAGCAAATTTAACTTGAGTAGTGGAGCCAGTAGTATTACCAACCAGCTTTAAGTTAGCACTTTGCGATTTATCTATGATAGAAGCGTCTGTACCTTTAATGTGTAGAATTGCATTTGATGAAGAAATAGGTGCAGTTGGAGGTGTGAAGTCAGAACTAAAGGTATAAACTGAATCACTTAAAGTAATTTTTGCATCTGAAACAAAGCCTGTCATATCTTCGCCCCAGCTAGTGTTGTGTCCACCAATAAAAAAACTTGTTGCTGACAAATTTGTGCTTGTTGTTGTTATTGCTGTATTTTTGCCGTTTTCAAAAAACTTTAAAGACGACCCTGATTTAATTATAGCTAAGTGAATCCAAGCGTTGTTTTTTACTCCATCTGTTGAGCCGTAAAAAGTCGTTCCGCCATCATAAAAATAAGCTTTATTATCCTTGTATCCTAACGACCAATAAGATGAACCATTAGATGTCCGTGTTGATAAAACACCCTTCCACGAAGAACTGATTAATGTTGGGTAAACCCAAGCTTCTATTGTAAAATTTGAAGTTCCAAGAGAAGTTCCTAAAGTTAATGTAGATACATCCCCACTACCATCAAAATACACAGACCCGCCGTGATCAGTTGCTGAGTATTCTTCGTAGTCGTAAGGTGAAAATGGTTTTGTTGAAACATCGCCGTTTACTGTGATAGAGTGATCGTTAGTTGAGCCATCAGCTATGTAGGGTAGGTGGCAAGTAAGTAGTTGTGTATTAGTAACCGCTTCTAGGCGCTCTGTAGGAACAGAGTAAGCAGTAGTGTCTAAGGATGTAACTACTCGAAGGTCAGAGATATAGCCATCAAACATCGGAGTTATAGCATATGCGCCTGTACCTATAACTGGACGATTTGTTCCATTTGTTAAACTTTCAGTCCCAGAATGCGTGTCGGTTTGTAGTGTACCATTTACATACATTTTAGTAGTGCCATTATCACGGGCTAAACAAAAATACACCCACTGTTTTGATGATATGACAGTGTTTCCCGTTATAACAGTCGCTCCCCCTATGTTGTATTTAAATGTACCGTCACTATGTATCCGAATATGCGGGTAATTTCCGCCGCTTATATTATAAGGGCGATAATCTAAAAGATAATTTGGGCTTGTAGTGTCATTGGCGTAGACCCAAAAAGATATGGTAAAATCTCCAGAGCCAATTGCAAATCCATGGCTTGAAGAAGAAACATTTAGATATGTGTTGGTTGTCCCATCAAAGTAAGTAGAATAACCCCCACTTCTATAAGGGCTAAAAGTACCAGCGTGAGCATCGCCATTTACTGTGATGGTATGATTGTTTGTTGAAGAGTCTGTTATATTATTGTTGTCTGACGTACCCGTAGCAGTGGCTAACAGAGTTGTATATCTACTGTTTTCTGCAGTAGTAACAAAATTAAGAGTAAAACTGGACACTTGAGGTAAAATATTAACTCCATCCGTTGCCCTAAAGGTTATACTGCCTGTGCCACCATCCGGAGCTTGAACTGAAGTTTTAGGAGTAATTGTAAAGACTGAAGAATCCTGAGATATGGTAGCAATACTATCCATAGAACCGCCGGTTACATAAGAATAGCTAATTGGAAATCCATCTGGATCTGTAGCAGCAAGAGTAATAACTGTAGCATCTTGTGGGCTATCTGCATCTAATACATATGAAGCTGCTGGTTGACCACCAGAATCCCATGTTGGAGTCTCATTTATTAAAGCAATTCTAAACCAGCCCGATCCATTCCAGATGTATAGATTATTTCCTACAACACGTTGATCGCCAACAGTGTTTCCTGATGCAGTTAACAAAGATACATCGGAAACTTGTTCAATTGTAGAAACATCATTACCTAAAGCAGCCTTTTCAATTTTACCCGTATTAGATACAGATTGAGAAAATGTTTCAATTTTAGGCGGTAATGATGTTTCTACTATATCGCCTGTAGGATTTAGAAGCTTACCTAACTGTTGTCCTCTTGACGGCATTTTATTATCCTCTGCTGGTCGTCCAATTATTAACCATGATAGTAATATCTGAATCTGCCATTTCATTTCCATCAATATCAGTCATAGGATATCTTGTATCTATATCTAAGACTCTAGTGACAAGCTGAGATTGTGTAAGTGTGGTTACTGTATCAGGAATATAATATTCTCTATCTGCCTCATCTGGAGACCAACCAATTAAAGTATGATTATCTGGATCGCCCCAATAGCCACCATCTTCTACCCAACCTGGACAAACCATACCCCTATCAGTTTTATGAAGTTTATATTCAAGAATCGCCATCTTCTTGCTCCTTTGGTTTTTCTAATTTCATCATGTAATCTGGATTCAAGAAATCTGTTTTTCCAAAAATTCTTTCTGCTGTTGCATCAGCATTCTTATAGTATTTATTAGCCATTTGATCAAGAAATTCTTCAAGATCATTAGAATGTGGTAAATCATGATTTGCAATTCTTTCAGCTGTATATTTAATGTAACCACTTACCTCAGTTAAACCAACTTGAGGATGAACGCCATATTGTTGCATATATTCTATAGTAGCTGTAGATGCTCTTGAACCATCCATTAGATTACGATACATAAGCTCAAAGCCTCTACGAACATGATGTCTTTTTTCTTCTCTTTCAAAGGCTTCTTCATCCCACTCGTCTATTCCAAACTTTTCTTTAATATTTTCATACGAATCAATAAGAGTTGCAATATCTTTTACTGATCCATTAATTTTATTTTCAAGAGACATTAATGAATGTCTTTTATGTCTTAATTCAGCTTCAGCTACAATATCATTTTCAGCCATACCTTCTAATTCTATAATTTCAACTCTTACTTTAGCATGAGATACTTGAGCTTCAGATAAGGCCATTTTTCTTTTTTCTACTTCAGCCGTAACTTGACGTAACATTCTATATGGAGAATGTCCATTAAGCATAGTAAGGGTCATCATACTTAAAGTTGTTTGAGAATTATTCCTATCAAATGCCCTTGTAGCCTGATCAATAGCTGGCAGCTTTTCGGCCACCCGAGCAGCTGCTACTTGATTAATGTTGTCACTAGCTTCAATTGGAAGCGAAAATGTAATTGGTTTAGTTACCACTTGATTCATATTATTTTCCTAATTATCCTGACGTGCAATATGCACTTTTTAATGTTCCTATTAAATCACCAAAGTCTGTAGAATTTGCAGGTGTTGCAATTGTAATTTTACTTATAGTATTAGTATTTGATCCAGTATAACCGCCTGCAATTACTCCAGTAGTTAAATCACTAGATCCGAAAACTTGTTGTACTCCAGTCCATAGATCACCAAAATCTGTAGCATTACCAGGTGTAGCTAAAGTAATATAATCCATTACATTTTGAGGACTATTAGTATAACCTCCAGCCATTACTCCATATGTTTCATCACCAACACTTGTTAAAAATGATCTTCCTACAGTAATATCACCAAAGTCTGTTGCATTTGCTTCAGTGGCAAAAGATGTTCTATTCATTCTAGTTTCAGTATATGCGTGTGCACCACCTCCTGCAGAAACCGTATAAACACCATCACTCATAGCAGTATGATTCGTGACATAAGTTTGAGATCCATCATTATAGAAATTTCCGTGAAGAGTAGCATTACCTAAAGTAGCAAAGGCTAATTTTTCAATAACATGGGGGTTATTAAATCCACTTCCGTGCCACAACAGTTGATACGTTCCATCACTTGCAGCTGCAGCTGCATCACTTTTGGTATCAGTAGTATCATAAAGAGTACCATTGCCAGTACTATAACCAGCATTACCGGTAGTTGCAATATTCATCATAAAATACCCGTTAGTTTGAGTAAATATTGCTATTCCACCACCTCCTGTTGATGCACCTTCTTTACCATACGCAGTTCCAACTTTATCTGCACCCCAGTCAGTGGCATTTCCAGGAGTTGCTATATTAACATATTGAACATCAGCGGTATAGCCAGAACCATTATGGCCTCCAGCCATTACAGATTTCGGTCCAGTCCAAGCTGGAGGTAGAGATGCTGCTAACTGTATAAATGATCCATTTACGTGTTGATATAATAATTCGTTTGCTGTATCCCACCAAAAATCACCATTAGATGGGTTAGATGGTTCTGTTGAAGATTCGCTATATCCCTGTCCCGGAACCAAACCTGCAACCGTAAATATAACAGGAAGATCAACCGCAGATCCATTATTTTTTATTTGATTTACTTTTAGTGTACTCATTATGGGCTCCCTGATCCGCCTGAAAGGCTCCTTCCAATATTTGTAACTAGATCACCAAAATCGATAGCATTACCTGGAGTTGCAATTGTAACATAATCAATAGTATTATAACCTGTAGTGCCTGATCGACCACCATTTATGGTGGCATATGTTCCATTACCAGTAGTAACACAGTCATCGCGAGCAATTGTTAAATCACCAAAATCGATAGCATTACTAGGAGACTGAATAGTAATATATGATATATTATTTATTGTTGTACCAGATTGTTTTCCTCCAGCAATAATACCATATGTTCCATCAGAAGCACCACCATTTGTATAAGAGTGAAGAGTATCTGTTGAGCTACTAAATTCTGTAACATTAGCATATGTATCCATATTAAAATAATACATTCTACCATCACCTCTTCTGAAAATACCTCTTGTGGCATCATTAGATGTAGCATTTAAATCATAACCATCCTGATTATAACCTTGATTGACATTTAATGCGGCATCATTTTCAGACCACTGTGTTGCATTACCAGGAGTATCTATGGTTACAACTTCTATTTCTCCAGAACCGAAACTTCTGATAGAAAAAGCCTTTGTTCCATTTGAGACAGCCCGAACGTAGTTGCCGTCATTATAACCTTGATTACCAAAATCAGTAGCATTACCAGTTGTAGCAACTGTTACATAATCAATTCTATCTGAAGCAACATTTCCTGATCCTTCTTTACCATAAAAAAGTAAATTTCTTGATTTACTACCAGCCGACGCACTCGCATATTGTACTGCAGATGTATCACCAAAATCTGATGCATTTCCGGAAGTTGTGATGTTATAGTAATCTATATCATTATAATTTATATTTGCTGAAGGACTCCTACCCCTATAGATTAACGCTCTATCTCCACCCCAAGTAATAGAGTCTTTATCTCCATATAAAACCATCCAAGAATCATTTATATACATTTTATATTTTTCATCATCTGTATCCCACCAAGTATCACCGTTAGTAGGACTAGATGGTTCTTCAGCTTGACTATAACGAGTAGCACCTGGAACAAAATTACTACCTGAAATTTTTAATCCATTAGGAAAGTCTATTCCTCCAGATCCAGATTTTCTTACAACTGATTTTACATTTTCTATCTCGCTCATGATGCTCTCCCTGATGTAGATGCAGTATATGTACCAGTTGTTGTTAAATCTCCAAAGTCAGTCGCATTACCAACGGTCTGTATAACTACATAGTTCAATGTATTTTGGTCATCACCAAGGTGAAAAACAGCCCTAGTGCCATTAGAACAAGCCGCACCTCGTCTACCTGATGTAGTCAAATTACCAAAATCAATGGCATTACCAGTAGTTGCTATCGTTATGTATTGTATTACATTACTGGCAGGAGAGTTCATAGCAAACACACCTCTGGTTGTATCACTACAGCCAGCAAATTGTTGGTGCGATGCCAGTAAATCCCCAAAGTCAGTTGCGTTGCCCGGAGATGCAACGGTTATGTAATCAATAGAATTTCCTGCACCTGAACCACCTGCAAAAATACCTCTTGTCGCATCAGAACAAGCACCAGGCGCAGCTGAGGAATAGTTTAAATCACCAAAATCTTGTGCGTTTCCTGTGGTCTGAATCGTAACATATTGTATAACATTACTCGTACCCACGGCACCAAAAACACCATACGTTCCGTCCGACAGACCTGCGCCGCGCCAGCCTGCAGAAACCAAGTCACCAAAATCTTGTGCGTTTCCAAGCGTGGCCGTAGCAACGTAATCAATAGCCGAACTATTAGCTAGATTTGTTCCTCCAGCAGAACCAAACAAGGCTCGTTGTCCATCGCTGCAAGTTGATAACCCAGAACCACCACCAGTTAAATTGCCAAAATCTGATGCGTTGCCAGCAGTTGTTATATCATAGTAATCAATGCGATCATCAGTGTAGGAAAAGCCGCCTATTACACCTCTATCTCCATACCAAGTAGCAGGATATATAGTGGGCTGTCTTGTTAATGTATACCAAGCACCATTAGTATATACCTTTGCTTCAGAATTTGTGGTATCATACCATATCGCACCATTTCCTGGATTAGAAGGTTCACTAGAAGAACTGTAATATTCACTTGTTTCTATTGTTGCTGAACCAGCAACAGTTAAGCCCTGACTAAAATCTGGTTTACCTGTTCCAGCAGCATCAGAAATAGAATTAACTTTAAGTGTTGTCATAATAGAACATACCTTCCACCAGAATCAATTACTAACTCGTTTCCACTATCAATCTCAAATGGACCTAAACTAAAAGCCGCCTGATCTTGACGAATAGTAACATCTTGAGAAAGAGATAGATTCTTTGAAACTTGAACTTCAATACCACTTACCCTTGTTGCAATATAATCTGAATCAATTAATTGAACAGTAGGTGCATATTTTATATTTGAATATGAAGTCACTTTATTTTCCTTTAGTGTAAGCCTGTGCTCCAAAGAATGCTGCAACTAAACCAGCAATAGCCACAAAGTATGTAGGTGCAATATTACCGATAATATCAGCTGCACTATCAACACCAATTAAAGATGTAATTAAAATAAGAACCGGATAAAGTAGCATACCCCAAAGAGCAAACCATGCCATTGCACGAATCTGATCTTCTTTCTTATCTTCATTTTCCATCTTAGCTTGTTCATGCTCGAACTGAGCTATTTCTTTTGCTCGAGCCATTTCTTCATCAGTGATAATTCCATCGCCGTCTGCGTCTAATTCGTTCCATTTGGAATCTGCTTGTAATTTCTTAGCTGCCATGTTAAATCCTCTCTATTAGCAGGACATAACAAAAAACATTAATTTATTCAGCGGTTGCTTCTTCAGCAGCTGCTTCACCTTCAGTTGATTCTTCTTTATTCTTTTCTACAAAAGCTTCAATAATATTATTAAGTTTATCATGTACTACACCAACAGCACTTAAATCTTGTGCTTTAAATACACCACCACGAGTTGCCGCATCAATGATTGACCTCATTACAGCTAAGTCTTGGATTGTAAGTTCATTATTCATTTCATTCTCCGTTAAGTTTTTGTTTATAATATTTATATATAACTATTAATTTTATAGGATAAACCAATTACTAACCTGCGACAAAAATATAGGCAGCACCTGCATCGGTCCCTCCAGTATCTTCAAAAGCTGCGCCTGCTATTACTGTTTCACCATCTCCAGAGATAGCTGCAGCTCCGTTTGCACCTAATAGATCATTATCTTGTGCATCACTTGCTTGTAATGTAATTTGCTCTGTCCAAGTTGTTCCTGATCTGGTAAATATGTGAACGGCTCCTTCATCATTACGTGCAAGTGATTCATACGCTTCATGAGCTACTACAACAATATCTCCATTGTTAGAGATAGATACCGCCCTGCCAAAGTTTCCGTTGATTGTTGAATTGCTGTCAGATGTTTGTATTTTAGCTTGCTGTGACCAAGTACTACCAGATCTTGTAAAGATATATGCTGCTCCATAATTAGTAGAAGGAGTGTCTTCAAAAGGTGCGCCTACTATAGCAGTGTTACCATCTTCTGAAATAGATACTGCGCTTCCAAACATATCGCTTGCTTGTAAATCACCTGCTTGTATTTTAGCTTGCTGTGACCAAGTACTCCCAGATCTTGTAAAGATATAGGCAGAACCCGCACTGGTAGCTCCAGTGTCTTCCATATTAGCTCCTACTATAACATTATCTCCATTGCCAGAAATAGATACAGACTCTCCAAATCGGTCATCTGATTCTACATCACTTGATTGTATTTTAGCTTGCTGTGACCAAGTACTACCAGATCTTGTAAAGATATAGGCAGAACCCGCAGTGGTGAATCCAGTGTCTTCATATTTAGCTCCGACAATTACTGTATTTCCATCATCAGATATAGATACAGCATTACCAAACCAATCATCTGCCTGTGCATCAGATGCCTTTAACATAGTTTGCTGTGACCAAGTACTACCAGATCTTGTAAAGATATATGCAGCTCCAGAATTAGACCCACTAGTGTCTTCATACGTAGCACCTGTTACAATAGTATTTCCATCTCCAGAAATATCTACAGAAATACCAACTCTATCACCGGCACCAACGTTTGATGCTACTAATTTAGCTTGCTGTGACCAGGTTGTACCTGATCTTGTATAAATGTATGCCGCTCCAGCATTATTTAAAGCTGAAGGATCTGCATAATGCGCGCCTACTATAGCAGTGTTTCCATCTTCTGAAAGAGATACAGATTGACCAAATCTATCATTCTGCGCCGCATCAGATGCAACCAATTTTGCTTGTTGAGTAGCTGAAGACCAATCACCCATAAATGTCAAAGTAAACGAAGAAGCTGCATTTGTGGATTTAACTCCATCAGACGCTGTAAATGTAAGAGTTCCAGTTCCCCCACCAGGAGCTTGTGTTTCATTCTTAGGAGTAATAGTAAACACCGAAGAATCATTAGAAACAGTCGCAATAGAATTAAAGCCTGAATCGCCGGTTGCCGTGTAGGTAATTGGTTGACCTTCTGGATCTACTGCTACTAAAGTAATTACTGTAGCTGTTGATCCATCATCTGATAATATATAACTTGCAGAATTTCCAGATAAGCTTGGTGCCTGATTTGCTAAAGTAAAGGTTGAAGTTCCGGCAGTTGCTATATTTACACCATCACTTGCTCTAAAAACCAAACCGAAAGTACCTTCTGTTGCATAGTTACTTGAGGGTGTAATCGTAAACTGACTTGAATCATTAGTAATTGTAGCTACATTACCGATACTGTCCGAAGTGCTAAAATCATATGTTAAATTTAAGCCCTCGGGGTCTGTGGCATCAACATTAATATTAAGTGGTACACCATAAGATAGAGTATATGATGAATCATGAGAACTGGTAATATTTGGAGTGGTATTAATAAGTGCTATATTATACCAGCCAGATCCATTCCATATATAGAGTCTATTAGTTTCTTCTACAAAAGCCTGTTCGCCTATAGTGCCTGTTGCCGGCAATTGTGCAGTTGTTGTAAATTTTTCTGTAATAGGTATATCAGCAGATAAACTAGTAATACTAATAGTATTATCAGTACCTAATAATTTTGCTTGAGAAAATGCTTTTGTTGGCATATTATATTAACCTTCTAGTGACGCTGATGGTGGCGTGAAGTTTGCGGTGTAACGAGCTAGACCTTTAGTAACTCTTGCGTCTTGTATATATCCAACCCAAGGCTGAGTTGCGCCTTGATTTCTGGCTCCGATTTGTAAATCTACATCATCTACACCTCTATTTAAAGTAAGTGTGCCTTGACTAATCCCATCTACATATAATTGAGCAGTAGAGCCGTTATATGTAACAGCAACGTGAGTCCAAGTATTAAGGGAA
>Ga0181560_10006426_pt1 | contig 10239 bp, 6 predicted proteins | sample 011ome_20_FD_133751 | JGI IMG/M metagenome (GOLD analysis project Ga0181560, IMG submission 133751) | Coastal salt marsh microbial communities from the Groves Creek Marsh, Skidaway Island, Georgia - 011509CT metaG (megahit assembly) | ecosystem: Environmental > Aquatic > Marine > Intertidal zone...
ATTCCGCGGTGAAGGTCTCACGTGCGGCCGATCTTGCGCGACCTTGGCGACCAACTATGCCTCGCTTGCTCCTGCCGACCAAACCGCGTACACGTATTTCTGCACCACGCTGGGCGGTACCGCGGCCGGCTGGGGATTCTCCAGAGGGTACGTCGACGATAAAGCCATCGCTCCGGCGGGCGCGTACTACTGGTGGAACGGCGCTCCGCAGACGCAACCGAACGTCGACTACCAAACCGCCGCTCTCGAGTACGCGCAAACCGCATACTTCATCACGATTATCATCGTCCAATGGGCCGATTTGATGATCGCCAAGACTCGCAAGTTGTCCATCTTTGAACAAGGCATGGGTAACGACTTCATGAACTTTGGTTTGATCTTCGAAACCGTCCTCGGCGCCACGTTGTGCTACACGCCCATCTTCAACAAAGTGTTTGGTACGCGCCCGCTGCACGTCCTTCACTGGTTCTCTGGCGTGCCTTGGTCGATTTTGATCTTCACGTACGACGAGTTGCGCAAGTCTTTGATTCGCTCCAACCCGAAGGGCTGGCTCGATCGCTGGACGTACTGGTAAACACGTTTACCGGGGTAGAAGATTCTTCCTAGCTTTTCCTTCCATATCTGTTTTAACGGAAAATTATCAAGTTGATTCATAACTTCATCATTCCTATTACACACAGCTAAGACGTACGCGCGAACGAACGATTCGATTTGATTGACGCGAGACGACAAAGTCGCTCGTCACACGATGTCGTGCTTCAGCTCCAACGCGTTGCATATCCTCCCGATGCAGCACGCCGCGCTGAGCGGATACCGCGACACGGATATAAAATCATCCGTGTACGCCACATCAACCTTCCCGTGCGCCATCGCCCCGATCGTAAACACCACCGCCGCGTCCTCCGGCAGCGCCTTGACGTATTCGGGCAATTTCTTCACCTCGGGCGCGCTAAACGAAAACCCCACCCTTCTCGCTCCCGCCGGGAAGTACTTCGTCACCGGCTGTTTCACCACCTGCATCAATTTTTCCGGTCCGTTCGACGACCGTATGCTCAATTTCTGCAACAACTGCACCATCAATCCGCAAAACCGCTTAAACGTCCGCGGCACGCGCGTCTTCGGCGACACCCTGAACAGCACGTTCTTCTGCGTGTTCACGTATATCGCCTTCACCATCCCAGCCTTGTTCAGCGGCGAGTCCAATATCGCCAGCAGCGCCTGATGGCAGATGTCCGGTCGGTGATCGCCCGGCTGTTTCCCGTGTCGACGGATGAAGTTTGCGTGGTCGTCGCAATTCAGAATCGCGTACCCTTTCCCAACCTTGGCCGTCTCGAGCGTCGCGAGCTCGAGGACGAAGACGTACCCGCCGTCCTCGCCGTTCGCGTCGTCGTCCGGCGGCGGCGGCTCCATCGCGCGCGCGCGCGTCCGAGCGTCGCGAACTGCCGACGATGGGCGGCGGCGGCGCGACGCCGCTCGCGACACCGCGACGCCGCGCGCGCGACCGCGCGCGCGCGACATGCCCACCGCGCGGGGCTCGACCGCGCGGTGCTCGACGGCGCGCGCGACGCGCGATCGTCGACGCGCGCGACGCGAGCGCGGTTCGGGACGAAGGCGCGATGGGACGGGTCGCTCTCGGTCGACGTCGCCCGCGCGGCGCGGCGCGACGACGCGGCGACGCGCGGGGGCGTTCACGAAGCTCATCGAGATACCCGCCGCGCGCGGCGTCGCGCGCGGGCTGATGGTGCCGGCGAGGAATTTTTTGGACGGGGCGAACGCGCGCGAGGTCGAGCTCGACCGCGTCGTCGCGCGGGCGCCGGACGCGGACAGGACGCCGGCGAGCGCGGCGGCGTTGCAGCCGTTGAGCGGATACGACGTCGGGGAGGTGCCGTTCGTGATGCAGGCGGTGTGCTATTACGAGAAGACGCTGGACGTGGGGACGCTCGAGCGAGGGCTGCGCGCGGCGCTGGGCAAATATCCGATGCTCGCGGGGAGGTTGGATTTAGAGACGAAGGGATGGTGGAATAAAGGCGTGCGTTTGACGAACGACGGCGTGCCGTTGCGCGTGGTGAGAGACGATGATCAGAAGTTCGAGGATTTGCCGCGGGATTACGCGGACGCGACGCGGCGGTTTTTGGATTTCGCGCCTTGGATAGATTTGATGCTGGGAGACGCGCCCGTGTTCACGGCCAAGGTGACGCAGTGCGCGGGCGGAGGGAGCGTGTTGGGGGTGTGCATGTCGCACGCGGTGAGCGATGGACAAGGATTTATTGAATTTTTAGTGACGTGGGCGAAGGCGGCGAACAACGAGGCGCATCCGTGGGGGGATCCCGTGTTCGATCGTTCGCTCGTGGCGCAGCCGGAGGCGGATATGTCCGTCGAGGACATGCGAGCGATGCTTTCGGAGGAGGGGTTCGATAACATCAACTCTGGGGCGATGCTGGCGAATGCGCTGTTCGCCGGACGCACGCTCGTCCCGGACTTTTTGCGTTTTCCCGCGGGGAATCGGATGATGGTGAGCATTAAGGAAGAAAACATGCGCGCCCTGCGCGAGGCATCGGGAGCGACAAACGACAACGAAGCGTTGAGCGCGCATTCGTGGCTGGCTTTGGCCGATCTGTGCGATCTTCCGAAAGGCGCGCCGTTAGAGCACGTCACCGTCGTGAGTGGTCGAGGCGGACGCACGGGTCTGCCGGACATGTACTTTGGCAACGCCGCCATCGGCGTCGTCACGGGTCGCGTCAGCGTGGGCGACTACTCGACGCTAGCCCAAGTTCGCGACGGTCTGCGACCTGGATTCACAAAGGCTATGATGCGACGGAATAAATACTTAATGCTCACGGAAGCCGCGTTTCGCGCGGGTGTGAACGGATTCGACTTCGACATCATGGCGTTCATGCAGGGTCAAATGGTGTGGTGCAACAATTTGGTTGAAATTTACAAAAAGTTGTACGACTTGGATTTCGGCACGGGCGGTCCGACCCTGGCGCTACCTCCGGAGCTGAATGATATCGTGCAAATCCAGTGTTCACGACCGGATCGCGCGACTGGGGCCCCCGCAGGGGCGAACGGGGTGGAGATGTTCATCAATCTTCCTCCTGCGGTGATGCGCAAATTGCGAGAGCCCGACTCCGTCGCGCGTTTAGCGGGTCAGACGGGCGTTAGATAGACTGATGTGTAAAGAAATTGCTGTGCTATATAATTTCATCTGCTAGAAGCCATCGATTGTGGACGCACTCACGCTCGATGACTCGTCGAAGCCGTCGTCGGGAATCGAGAACCCTTCCCCGGAGGTGAGCGACAAATCGGAGAGCGTCTCCGCGGCTCGTTGTTGCGCGCGCAGCACGCTCTTCGGCGGCGGCATCGGTGGCGCCGGCGGTGGCATCGGCGGTGGCGCCGGCGGTGGCGGAGGAACATCTTTCACCGGATCGAGCAAAGAGTCGATCGAACCATCGTCGACTGGCTCGGGCGATGGCGACGGCTGCGCCGCGGCGAGCGCGACGTCCGCCGGCGCGGTGACGTTCGGAGACGGCGGCGGAGACGGCAAGTCCAGCCGGATCGGATCACCAACCGGCGTCTTTTCTACGTCAGATGCATGCGAGTGGCGAACAACGATGATTTCCTTGTCATCGTCGTTGTCGTCGTCGTCGTACGCGTCAGTGTCGATTATTGACTTGAGCTTGGAACTCGCGCGCAAATAATCCTCCGTGGCGTCGGCGGCGGACGGCCCGCCGCGACTGCGTCGATGGCGGGCGTGATCGCTCTCCCCCACAGCCGCCGTCGACTGCCCCGCCACTGCACTCAAAAGTTTCAACATTTCCTTGGTTTGAATCTTCATCGTGTCTGGGCTATCTTTATCCTCGGCGGGCTTGTCCGGGAACTGGCTGTACGCGCGAATGAGACGCGCCGCATCCTCCTTGGAAGCGCCTTGCGGTAACTCGAGCGTGTCTTCGATCGAGTACCCGTGCGGGACCAGCGCGTGCTGCTTACGTTCGCTCGCGCTTCGCCCGGCCAAGTAATCGCTCAACGACCACGCTTTGATGTGCGAACCACCGTGGGGCATCTTCCATCCCCAAAAGAAACTCTGGATGCCGGCGCCCCGATACGCTTGCTCTTGATGCTCAAACATAATGTCCAAGACTTCCCTGTTCGAGCACGAGCGAGATGAGTCCGAAAACGTCGCCAGCGACCACTCCGATACGGCGAGATTTTGTACGCCGTACGTCTGCGCCGCCGCTCGGAAAGTACCGGCCCACTCGCCCGCGCGCTCGCCGACTTTTTGCGCGACGACGGATGGTTTGTCGTCGCAACTAAACGCGCACCCCGCGTTGGTGCCGCCCATGCATCCTGTGTACGACCACGCAAAGTAATGATGCACGTCTAACACCGCCCATGACTCGAGCTCTTTCACCGTGAATTGCGAACGCATCCAAGCCGCCATGTCCGCGACGTTCAGATCGAGCGTCTCGATCAAGTTGACGTACAGGTACGGGACGCGCTCGCCGTCGGGCACGCCGTCGTTGACGATTTCATCCTTGTACGTTTGCACAGCCTTGGCGAGCCAACGCAGAACCTTCGACCTTTGCGCCGGAAGGTTGTGCCCGGGCTCGTTCAGTAGCGTGATTCCGTGTACGGCGAGACGAGAGTCTTCCGGCAACGATTTGAACCAGTTGAGCATGTTTCGAACGATGAGCAACCCCGTGCGACTGAGATCGTCGCGAGCGAACATCATCGGCGGATGCGGGAAAACGCCGTTGTACGTCCCAGCCGCCGCACCGCCGGGCATGTTGTGCAAATCAATCAACACCTTCAGCCCGGCGTTGCGAATTCGTTCGATCACCGCGTCTAAATCGGCGCCCGCCATGTTGACGAACAAGCGATCCGGGTACACGGGATCGACGAGGATGCGCTCGCCGCCGCGAGGCACCGTGGCCGGATCTCTCGCGAAAATGCTCCAAGACAGTGGCAATCGAACCATTTCGATCCCTTGCGACGCTATTTCTAATAAGTCTTCGTCCGTGATGTACTGCGCCCGATGCGCGGAGAAACTCGTCACCGCCGACTTCGCGCCAAAGTGCTTGACGAGCTTGTTGACTAAATCTCCCTCCGACGACCACGTGAACCCCAACGACGCGGCGTCGGGAAACATCGGCGGAAAACACACCCCGTTCTCGTCCCTGCGATCGGCGCTCACGTCGTGCGACGCGCCTTGCGCGAAGAACCACTCCTCTAAATGTAACCACCCGTGCAACGCCACCCCCGTCGATCTCCCCGCGTCGAACGTCGAGCTCGGGTGCGTCTTCGTCTCCTCGCCCTCCCACGCGCTATAACTCGACGTCATCGACGACGCGGTCTCTCCCGCGAGCGTCGCCGCGATCGACGCTCTCCCCGTCGCCTCGCCTTCGCCTTCGCCTCGCGTCGCCGCGTTCGCGTCCCGCTCGCTCGCGCGTTCGCGTTCGCGTCCATCTCCACCCTCCGTCGTCGTCGCGTTCCATCCGCCTCTCGTCCCGCGATGCCGCGCCATCACCAGCGCTCGCAATCCTCCCCCATCGCTCGACGTCGCGCTCGCGTACGCGCGCGCGCCGACCAGGACCGCCGCCGCCGCGAGCGGCGCCGCGCACGCGCACGCGCTCGCCCATCTTCCCCGCCCCCCGCGCCCGCGCGCGCCCGTTCCCTCCCCCTCGCGCCCCGGCCCTCGACCGACGGCGTCACCCGCGCGAAACGGCCCGAAAAACCGCGCCCCGGGCCGTCGCTCGCCCCTCGACGCGTCGCGCCGCGCGTCAACACCATCGCCCCGCGTCGGCATCAATCTCGAGCGTTCGTTCGCCATCGCGACGCTCGCGCGCGTCCGTCGTCGCTCGCGTTCGATGGTTCGACGCGCGCGCTCGCGCTCGCGCTCGCGTCGCGTCGCCGCGGCGCGCGCTCGCGCGCTCGCGCGTCGCGCACTGCGAGCGGGTGTATGGTGTTGCGACGGTCGCGGTCGCAGTCCGTGTGTAAACCCTAGCACTAGAGTCTCATTGAATGTTCCGTGTGTGAACCACAACTCATGAGACTCGTCGGCGGCGCCGCCGTCGCGCGCGCGCACACGCCGACGCGCGATCGCCCGCGTCGACGGCGCGCCGACCGGCTCGACGCGATGGACTCCGAGTTCTGGGGGTGCGTCGTCCCCGCGGGACGCGCGGTGCGCGTCGAAGTCGCGACGGACGAGGAGTACGTGCACGTCTCGCAGGCGGCGCTCGGCGCGGACGCGCGCGCGGGACGCACGACGGTGACGCTCGCGGTGGCGGACGACGCCGAGGCGAGCGGCGCGAGGGACGGGGCGCGACACGCGCTGTGCGCGCTGACGCGCGACGCGTGCGATCAGGTCGGGATGGACGTGGCGCTGGACGCGAGCTTCGTGCTGCGAGCGACGGGACCGAACGACGTGCACGTGACGGGATGGCGGACGGCGAACGATGGGATCGACGAGGAGGAGGAGGCGAGGACGCTGGAGGCGATGGCGAGGGAGACGTCGAGCGAGGAGAGCGAACGGGAGAGCGAGGATTCGTCGGACGACGAGGACGCGGCGGAGGACGGGGACGAGGAGGCGACGGACGACGAGAAGATGGACGCGGACTCGAGCGACGAGGAGGAGGAGGAGGAGGAGGACGACGACGACGACGACTTTGAGACGCCGTACGACGTCGATAATTTGCCGAGCGACGGCGATTTATTCAGCGACAGCGAAAGTGACGACGATAAGGCTTTCGCGAAAGCTATGGGTGTCGATAGCGAGGACGATCTCGAGAGCGATGAAGAGGAGGAATCCGATTCCGATTCCGAACCTGCCGTTCCGGAGCGAGACGCCGTGGTCAAGGTCGTGGGCGGGGATTCAGACAGCGAGGACTCGGACGAAGAGGAGTCCGACAGCGAAGAATCCGACAAACCGGTCAAGACGCTCGATCGATCGCCCGCGCTCAGGGACAAGCGCCAGAAACCCGACGAGTCCGAGTCGGAGTCCGAGTCGGAGTCCGAGTCGGAGTCCGACAAACCGAAAAAGAATGCGGAAGCGAGCGATTCCGACGAGTCCGAGTCAGAATCCGACAGCGACGAGTCGGATGGCGACGACGAGGACGAAAAATCCGCGTCCGAGCGCTCGGATGACAGCGAAAGTTCTTCCGACGTCGACGATTCTTCAGAAAGCGACGGTGACGACGCGGCAGAGGCAAATGACGATAGCGATTCCGATGACGCTGACAGCGACAGCGACGACGAATCGTCCGATTCGGACGTTTCTGAAGACATCAACGTCATCAAATCTGCAACCAAGCGGTTGGCCGAGACCTCGACGCCGAGCGGGTCGGCGAAAAAGCAAAAGAAGGAAAGCACGCCTGCGTCCGCAAAGGCACCGACGACGCCCAAGACGCCGACGACCGATACGAAGATGAACAGCGACGAGTACGCTAATCTTATTGTCGACTATCTCAAGGCGAACCCCGAGACGATGATGTCCGCTCTCGGTGGACGCGTCAAGAAGCCGAAGAACTTTCCGCTCAAGCTCGGAGAGTTCATCAAAAGCAGAAAGGATTTATTCACGATCGACGGCGCGTACGTTCGTCTCGTTAAAAAGTAACTCACAACTCGAACGTAGAACGCATGATAGCTATAGTCGTGTGCGCATCATCTTTGTGGCGTCATTTATCGATCAATCACCTCCGAATCGCTCGCGTCGTCTTGGAATTCGTCAGAAATAAAACTCCAATCGGAGGGCGCCATCGAAACTTCGTCTTCGTCTTCATCATCGTCGGCTAAACGGTCGTTCTCGAGAGGAATAGACATCGCTAACGCGTGTTCGACGCCCATGTCACTCGGTATCGCGGGTTCCACTTCGACTACTCGCCACGCCTCGCGCGCTTCTCGTTCTTCTCGTAATCTTTGCGAGCGCTCGACGAGCGACTTCGCCGCGAGCAACAGCCCCGCGACAGCCAGTGGCGTGTGTACTAGTACGTGCAAGAACCGCGCGAGCTGCGTCGCGCTGACGCTGCACGACACGGACAGACCGAGCGGATTGAAGACCTCGGCGCGCGCGCGACAAGGTCGCGTTGCGCCGTTCAAACCGCCGCCGCACAAGTTCAAGAGCGCGCGATCGTTCGTGAACACGAACGTCGGTCGCAGTTTACGCAAGAATGGAAGCATCTGATCCCGTTTTAGCGAAAGCGCGCTCGCGCGCGCGGGCGACCGACTTCGGCTTCGACTTTGGCCCGCCGCCTCGCGCGGCGAGTCTTCTCTGGAGGCTCTGTTGGAGTTGTCGTTATCCGTGCGCGGCGAACGCGCGCGCGCGATGCGCGGAGGGGGCTGGAAGTGGTTAGACATTGACTGCCTTTTGACGGAGGTGACGGCGCGCGCGCCGTGTAGTGGCGCGGTGCGGTGATTTGCACGTGGTGGCGCGCGCGTTTGGATTCTCGTCGTCGCGCCGACGATCGCTCGCACGCTTCGCGGTGATGTTACAAATGCCTCGTTATCGTGCCGATATTACATATTAGTTTTGCGCGTCGATAAACTTTGCGGGCACGCCCATGTTCTTACGGAGTAAGTCCGCGAGCTGGATGACGACGTGGCCCTGTATGGAGAGTTCCTTTCCGTGATCGTGCTTGCCCGGTAAATCGTCGATCGAGACGGATGCGGAGAACTCCTTCTTCAAGATCGCGGCGAGTTCTTCAGGCAAAATGCAAAAGGTCTCCATGCCACTGATTCGCGTGATGTATTTACGACGTCCACGGTCTTCTGCTTTTATGACGATTGGCTTGAGACTGCCCTTCTTCACGAACTCTGTCGTCTCGCCGTTGCGCGTCGATTGCACCACAACGTGGGGCTGAAGCTTACCGATGAGACGTTCGAACAGGTCATCGAGCGGGTACAGGGAGTCCGTACCGTACTCAACCTCTTTCTTGTTGAATAATTCCTTCCCAAGTAAAGTGTCGAGCTTTACTTCGCTCCCGGGCTTGCCATCGCCGAGCGCGTTGGCGACGACGTATTTCGACAACGCGGCGTGCGCCTCGGTCTTGGTGTAAAGCCGTTCCTTATTCTCGATCGCCCACTGTCCAAAGATAGGACGATACATTGTGGAAGCCCTGTACCGCTTCTGCACTTCGATCGTCGCCGAGCCGATCGGCGGCGCGATTGCGTCCGACTCGATCGAAACCTCCGGCGTAGACGCGACGGCGTACTTGGCTAACAACGCGTGCTCGCGCTCGATGGCAACGATATTCTCAATCTTATGCACCAACTTTGTTTTGATCAACTTGTGTTTCTTCTCCATGACGCTGAATAACTTTGCCTGCTTCTTATAAGTCGAGTGCTTCAAGTCGAGCTGCACGCCCTCCGGTCGCGCGGGAAGCACAAAGTTCGCGTAAAAGTTCTCACATCGCATGGGCAATTCCGCATCGCTCACCTTGTTCGCCCCGATCGCGAAGCATCGCTCGAGCATCGCGTCCATCTTTTCAGGAGTGCTCACGTCGTGAATTTCTTCCTCTTCCGCGCCTGGCGCCGTCTCACTCAACGTCATCGCGCCAATCGCCGCCGCCACCGTCTCGGGCGCCTTATCCTCCTCCAAAATCAAAGCCGGCGTCTCCGGCGCCACTTCTCCCGTCTTGTAAATCCTTCCTCGCGAGAACGCCGCGGAGGGCGCCGATTTGTCCCCCAACGCCCACACCGCGTCTCCGTACGCGTGCGCGAGCCGCACGCCGACGCCCTTCATCCCGCTCGCAACCGCGCGCGCGGCGTCGCACCCAATCACTCCGACCGCGAACGGAATGTCGTTCCCGGTCACGTAGACAGCCGCTAACTCGTTCTCCGTCCAAGCAGAGACGTCGCTCGTGACGCCCGGCAGCATCAAGTCAGCGCCGCCCAACACCTTCGGCGACACCTCGCTGTGCGTCTCGACGCGCGCGAGCGCGTGCGCGTCGCCGAGCGCCCACAGGGCGTACACCGTGGGAAACATCTCGTATCGCCCGCCCGAGGGGTCGAAGAAGAGCGGAACACCGTCCACGACGTACACTAAGGCGCGGTTCGACATGCGAATGCTGTCGACGCTCGCGCCCTTTTTCAGCAGCGCGTCGACGCAGCGCTCACCCATGGCGCGGGCGAGTTCTATTTTGAGCTTTTTGACGTCGGCGCCACCGACGCGGGTGGCGACGCCCTTGACGGTGGCTTTGCGGAAGGCATCGAGTTGCATCTATGGCGAGGCGGCGAATGCGGCGCGCG
>Ga0181560_10006430_pt1 | contig 10236 bp, 8 predicted proteins | sample 011ome_20_FD_133751 | JGI IMG/M metagenome (GOLD analysis project Ga0181560, IMG submission 133751) | Coastal salt marsh microbial communities from the Groves Creek Marsh, Skidaway Island, Georgia - 011509CT metaG (megahit assembly) | ecosystem: Environmental > Aquatic > Marine > Intertidal zone...
GACCCTGCAGGCCACACGACGATCCGCGGGACCCGAGTGCTGCCCCACGGGACTGGGCTCGCCCATCGATCGGGAGTCCGCTGAGGAGCTCGCCGTACTTCTCAAGGCGGTCGCCGACGCCACTCGCTTGCAGATCATCGCGCTGCTGCGGGCGAGCACGGACTGCGCGGCATGCGTCTGCGATATCGCCGAGCACGTCGGTGTCAGCCAGCCGACGGTCAGCCACCATCTGAGGATTCTCGCCTCCGCGGGCATCGTCGACGCGGAGAAGCGCGGCTACTGGACCTGGTACTCGCTGCGACGCACACGCCTCGCCGAGCTGAGCGCCGTCCTCACCTAGTCGCCGGGGAGTAGTCTCGCCGGGTGTCGAGGCGCGCGGGCACTCCCCCATGGCTGCTCCTCGCCACGCTCGGTCTTGTCGCGCTGAATCTCCGCGCCGTACTCACCGCGATTCCTCCACTCACCCTGGAGATCCAGTCGGCCACCGGATGGAACGACACGACCATCGGACTGCTCACGACCCTGCCGGTGATTGTCATGGGCCTGGCCGCACTCGTCGTCCCCGCGGTCGCGCAGCGCGTGGGCCGTCCGCAGACGGTCTGGATCGCACTCGGCGTGCTCGTCCTCGCCAGCGCGGGTCGCCTCGCTGCCGGAGTGCCCATCGTGCTCTTCATCACCGCGTTCCTCGGCGGCCTCGGGATCGCACTCGCCTCGGGCCTGGTCCCCGCGATCGTCCGCGCTGAGTTACCGAGCTCCACGGGCGCGGCCACGGGCCTGTGGACCGCGTCGATGTTCACTGGTGCGGCCCTGGCTGCCGCCCTCACCGTGCCCATCGCCATGGCGACCGGCTCCTGGCAGTGGGGACTCGCGGTCTGGGCCTTGCCCGCCATCGCAGCCCTGGCCCTTTGGACGTACGTCGAGGCCCCCCACCGGCGCCATGCCAGCGACCGTGGCTCCGGCGCCATTGCCATCCGCTCCCTGCCCTGGCGCAGTCCCCTCGCCTGGGCGCTCACGGCGTACCTCGCCATCAATTCCCTCGTCTTCTACACGGCGCTCGCCTGGATCGCGCCCTCACTCGACGAGCGCGGCTGGACCAGCGAGGAGGGAGGTCTGCTCTTCGGCCTCTTCACCGCGTCGCAGATCGTGGCTGCACTCTTCATGCCCTGGCTCGCGCAGAGACTCCCCGGGCGACGCATGGTCTGGGCTGCCACCGTCGTCGTCACCGCCCTGTGCCTGCTCAGCCTTGCCTACACCCCGGCCACGCTCACCGCACTCGTGCTCTTCCTCTTCGGCTTCACCAATGCCGGAGGCTTCACGATCGGCCTGTCGATGCTGAGCGAGTTCTCTCCCGATGCCGCATCCTCCGCGCGGCTCACGGCGATGGCCTTCGCGATCACCTACCTGCTCGCCGCGATCGGTCCCACGGTCGCGGGCGCCCTGCTCGATGCCGCCGGATCCTGGACCCTGGTCTACGTCGTGCTCGCGGTGATCGCCCTGCTCCAGCTCCCCGCTCTCGTGCCCTTGCGCAAGGGCACGGTCATCCACGCCTGATCGGAGTCAGTCGACGAGCAGGCGCCTCACCGCACGCGCGAGCGATGCCGGCACGGTCTCGACACGGGCGGAGGGCTGCATCACGTGGCTAAGCACTGTCCGCACGACGAGGTCGACGGTCACCTCGAGGTCGGCCGCACGGACCCCCGGGTACGCCGCCAGGCGCTCGCGCACGCGATCACTCGCGACGGCGATCACGACGTCGGCGCGCGTCGTGAGCAGGGGCACGAGCTCGGTCTCTGCTCCATGCGTCGCCGTGATGATCGAGCGCAGCAGCGGATTCGTCTCCGCCAGGGCGAGCACGCGCCCGATGGCCTCCACCGCTCCGGCCTCGAGATCGGTGGGGTGTGCGTCGAAGCCCGCATCGACCTCGTCGAGGAAGGCCCCGAGCTCGCGCAGGACCATCGCCTCGGCCAATCGATCGCGCGAGCCCCACTCGTTGTAGACGGTCTGCCGACTCACCCCGACGCGCGCGGCGAGCGCGGACATGGTCACGCCCGACCAGCCGACCTCAGCGGTCATCTCGGCTGCGGCGACGAGGATGCGCTCACCCGTCGCCAACTCCATGACGGTCACGCTCACTCCGCGTGGGTCACGAGGAAGTCGATCTTGTCGCGCACTCCGCAGTCAGGGCAGCACCAGGTGTCGGGGACCGACGCGAAGGGCGTGCCCGCGGGGAAGCCCTCGCGCGCATCGCCCCGGCGTTCGTCATAGACGTAGCCGCATCCCGGGCAGGTGGCGATGACGGCGCCACCGGTGAGCACGGCGACAGCCCCGGGCAGCGTCTCCGCGACGACCGCCTCGGCACGCGCGGGGGTCGACGGGAAGCGCCGCAGGATCCGCTCGCGCCTGCCGGGCTGGATGTTGGCCAGGGACATGTCACCGTCGTAGTGCGCTGCTACCCGCGGATCCATCACGCGATTCCACAGGGGTGGCACGAGAGCGAGCAGGATCATGCCGGCGTAGCCGGTGGGCAGTGCCGGCGCGTCCTTCTCGTCGCGAAGCGCTTGATAGCGCCGCGTGGGATGCGCATGGTGATCGCTGTGGCGCTGCAGGTGATAGAGCAGCACGTTGGTCGCGATGTTGTTGGAGTTCCAACTGTGCCTCGGCTCGACACGCTCGAAGCGCTCCTTGCCGGGCACGCCCACGATCTGGCGGAGCAGTCCGTAGTGCTCGAGGTAGTTGACCGCCTCGAGCAGCGTGAATCCCACCACGGCCTGGATCACCAGGTAGGGCAGGATCACCGGACCGAGCCAGATCACCATGACGGTCCACAGGACCGCGGACATGAGAAGCGCGTTGAGTACGTCGTTGCCGATGCGGAAAGGGTGCTGGCCTCGGCGGGAGTAGCGCCGCGACTCCAGGCGCCACGCGCTCGCGAAGGATCCGGTGACCGTGCGTGGCCAGAAGCGGTAGAAGCTCTCCCCCACCCGCGAGCTCGCCGGATCGTCAGGCGTGGCGACGCGCACGTGGTGGCCGCGGTTGTGCTCGATGTAGAAGTGGCCGTAGAAGGTCTGGGCGAGCGCGATCTTGGACAGCCAGCGTTCGACGCTTTCCTTCTTGTGCCCGAGCTCATGGGCAGTATTGATGCCCAGGCCACCAATGAATCCGACGGTGACGGCGAGCCCGACGCGCTCGATCACGCTCAGGTCGCCGGTGGCGATGTACCAGAAGGCGAAGGCGAATCCGGCGTACTGCAGCGGCAGGAAGAGATAGGTCAGCCAGCGGTAGTAGCGGTCCTGCTCCAGGGTCTTGATGACGTCGTCGGGAGGATTGGCGGGGTCGAGCCCGGCGGTCCAGTCGACGATCGGGACGATGCCGAGGATGACGATCGGCCCCAGCCACAGCCAGACTCCCCAGCCGGTGGCGGAGTGCAGGAGTACGGCGAGGAACGGCAGCAGGGGCATCGTGAGCCCGCAGATCCACAGGTAGCGCTTGCTGTCACGCCAGGTCGTCGTCGCCCCCATGGTTTACAGACCGTAGTCATCTGTAAAGCGGGCGTCAATAGCCTCGCGCCCACTGCTAGAGGTAGCGGGCGATGACCATGGCGGCTAGTGCGGCGATGATGAGGACGGTCGCCCAGATATCGACGCCGATACGCAGGAGGTACTGGACCCGGGCGTTCGCCCCGGCCGACAGCCCGAAGGTGTTGTCCGCGAGGTTGACGCGCAGCAGGCTCATGAAGACCGTCGTGGTCGTCACGGTGACGAGCAGGCACCAGGGGCAGAGGGCGCCGATGACGAAGTAGGCCTGGAAGAAGAGCCAGTAGGCGAAGGCGAGCCCGATGGCGTAGACGACCATGGCAGAGTTCATGAACCAGCGGGGGAAGCGCACCCCTCCGAGCGCCGCGACCGCGATCGTGATGACGACCGGTTCGGCGATGAGCCCGAGGAATGCATTCGGGAAGCCCAGCAGATTGGCCTGCCAGGTGATGCCCACCTTGGCGCAGGAGATCGTCTCCGAGATGTTGCAGGACAGCCCGGCGTTGGGGTCAGCCGCGAGCACCACGGCATCGATCGAGAGCACGAGTGAGGCGGTGAGGCTGAGAAGGCTGGAGATGAGCATCTCCACGTAGGCGCCTACGTGACGACGCCGAGGGAGCACGGCTTCGTCAGCCCCGGGTGAGGCGACGGAATCGGTGGTCACTGGCCCTCCCTTTCGCCGCCCGACCTTAGCGGAGGTGACGCGCGTGCTTCCGAAACGGTTCCCGCAGGGCTCGCGCGATCTCGAACCACGCGATCGAGGCGAGCCCTGCCACGATCGAGATCGCCCACTGCGCTGCCGTGAGCGCTCCGAGATCCAGCGCCTCCCGGACCGGCGGGACGGCGATCAGGATCACGAGGATCCCCGAGGCCAGGCCGATGATCGCGAGCAGAGCAGGATTGCGTCGCGTGAGTAGCGCACGCGCCGCGGAGAGATGACGGGAGCGATTGGCGAGGATCAACGCGATGTTGCCCACCACGAGCGTGACGAAGGTCATCGACCGCACCGAGTCGTCGACCATCCCCGCCGCCATGCTGCCGAGATAGACCGCCAGCACCATGGCAAGGAGCACGAGTCCCTGGGCGATCGCCAGGGCGAAGTCACGCCCTCCGAACATCGGCTCGTCGGGCGAGCGCGGCGGCTCCTCCATGACCGCGGGATTGACCGGCTCGCTCTCGAAGACGATGGTGCAGGCAGGGTCGATGATGAGCTCGAGGAGCACCACCTCGATGGGGAGCAGCACAAGAGGCCAATCCGCGACGAAGACCGGGATGAGCGCGATGCCGTAGATCGGGACGTGCACGCTGATGATGTAGGTGAGCGCCTTGCGCAGGTTGGCGAAGATGCCTCGCCCCTGACGGATCCCCTGGACGATCGAGGTGAAGTCGTCATCGACGATGACCAGGTCGGCCGCCTCGCGGGCGACATCGGTGCCCCTGCCACCCATGGCGATCCCGACATCACTGGCCCGAAGCGCCGGGGCGTCGTTGACGCCATCCCCGGTCATGCCCACGATCGCGCCGTCGGCCTGCAGCGCTCGGACCAGCGCCAGCTTGCGCTCGGGCACCATGCGGGCGAAGACGCTCACGGATCGGGCAGCCTCCGCAAGCTCCGCTTCGCCCAGCGCCTCGATGTCGGCCCCCGTGAGGTGCCCGGACGAGGTCGACAGGCCGGCCTCGCGCGCAATTGCGAGAGCCGTCCCCGGGTAGTCGCCGGTGATCATCACGGTGCGGACTCCGGCACGCGCGCACTCGGCCACGGCATCGGGCACCCCGGGTCGGATCGGATCCTGCAGGCCCGCGAAGCCCAAGAACTCCACGCGCAATCCGTCCTGGGAGTCGGGCAGGCTGTCGAGGGCGACCCGGGCTTCGCCGATAGCAAGCATCCGAAGTCCATCGGCACTCGCCTCGTCGATAAGCAGCATGAGCCGCTCCCGCTCGTCGGGCTCGATGCCAGCGAGATCCATGACCGCCTCGGGTGCCCCCTTGATCGCGGCGTAGGCCGTGCCGTCGTCACACCGCCACACGTGGCACACCGAGAGCTGCTCCGGGGTCAGCGGATAGTCGCGGAGCCTGTCCCTCTCGTCGAGCCTCCATCCCGGCAGGCGGTCGTCTGCCATGCGCGCGAAGGCGCGATCCATCGGGTCCGCGGGGTGGGACGGGCACGCGAGCGCAGCGGCCACGAGGAGGGCATCCACCCGGGGATCCCGGGCCGTCTCCACCGGGGCGCGAGCGTGGTCCACGATCACCTCGCGCACGGTCATGTCATTGCGCGTGAGCGTCCCCGTCTTGTCGACACACAGCACCGTGACCGATCCGAGACTCTCGATGACAGGCGGGCGTCGCGCGAGGACCCGGTAGCGCGAGAGTCGCCAGGCGCCCAGGGCGAGGAAGACGCTGAAGACGACAGGGAACTCCTCGGGGATCACAGCCAAGGCCGCCGTGATCCCCGCGAGGGCTCCCTCCAGCCAGTTGCCTCGCGTGAGGCCATAGACCACCACCACGGTGACTGCCGCGGCGAGGGCGGCGAGCGCGAAGACAAAGACGAGCCGATCGAACTCCCGCTGCAATCGCGTGCGTGCCGGCACCTGGTCGCGCAGTTGGCGTCCGATGCGACCGAACTCCGTCTGGAGTCCGGTCCTGGTGACCTCCATGCGCGCGCGCCCGCTTACGACGAGGGTGCCGGCGAAGACCCAGGGCGTGCCATCTCCCCCGGGGATGGCCTGCTCCGCGTCCTCCCGCGATCCGGGTTGCTTGCCGACGGGGATCGCCTCTCCGGTGAGGGCCGACTCATCGACGGCCAGGTGGGCGACGTCTAGGACGATCCCGTCGGCCGGCACACGGTCCCCCTCGGCCAGGAGCACGACATCGCCGGACACGACGTCGCGTCCCGGCACGCGCAGCGGCACGCCGTCGCGCACCACCAGCGCCCGCGGGGCGCTGAGTTGGCGGAGGGCCGAGAGGGCATTCTCCGTCTTGCGCTGCTGATAGAGCGAGATGGCGGCCACGAGAAGCACCGACGCGAGCAGGACCGATGCCTCGAGGGCATCAGCGAGAAGGAAGCTGATCGCCGCGGCTCCCAGGAGAAGCAGGATCATCGGCTCGCGCACGACAGCGCCGGCACTGGCGAGCAAGGTGCGGGGGCGCTCACGCGGCAACTCGTTAGGACCATCGCTCGCCAGGCGCGCCGCCGCCTCACTCGACGACAGCCCGACCTCCGCCGGTGCCTCCATCCACACCTCCCCCAGGGTGCCGATCTCACCCTCCGCCGATGTCGGCCCGGGCGGTCCCTGACCGGTCAGATCACGGCGTCGAGGAACTTCCTGGTCTCGGGGCGCTGCGGCGAGTTGAACATCTGCTCGGGGGTGCCCTGCTCGAGGATGACGCCCTCGTGGAAGAAGCACAGGCGATTGGCGACCTCACGGGCGAAGCCCATCTCGTGCGTGACGACGACCATCGTGGTCGAGTGCGTCTCGGCGAGGCGCTTCATCACCGCGAGCACCTCGTGGATGAGCTCGGGGTCGAGTGCGGAGGTGGGCTCGTCGAAGAGCATGACGTCGGGACGCATCGCCAAGGCGCGCGCGATGGCCACGCGCTGCTGCTGGCCGCCGGAGAGTCGGATCGGGTGCTGATCGGCCTTGTCGGCCATACCGACGTCAGCGAGCAGTTGCATCGCCCGATCGCGCACCTCCGCGGCCGACTCCCCCTTGACGCGCAGAGGTCCCTCCATCACGTTGTCGAGTACGGTCATCTGCGGGAAGAGGTTGAACTGCTGGAAGACCATGCCGCAGTGCGTGCGCAGGCGCCGGATCTCCTTGCGGCGATGGCGCGTGGGCAGCCCGGCGTCCACCGAGATCCCTGCGACCTCGATCCCTCCCTGGTCAGGCTCCTCGAGGAAGTTGATGCACCGCAGGAAGGTGCTCTTGCCGGAGCCGGATCGGCCGAAGACGACCACGACCTCTCCTGAGTTGATCTCCATGTCGATGCCCTTGAGCACCTCGAGATCACCGAAGGACTTGTGCAGCCCGCTCACGCGGACGACGGGGGAGCTCATCCTGCCTTCACCGCCGTCCTCACGTAGCCCTTGCTCATGCGAGTCTCCAACTTGCGCTGGAAGAAGGAGAAGATCGCGGTGAGACCCCAGTAGACGAGGGCCGCGACAATCAGGGCCTCGAGATTGCGGAAGTCAGCCTTGCCGGTGAGCTGAGCGACGCGGAAGGGGTCCGCCCACAGGATCGTGGTGCCCAGCAGCCCGATAAGCGCGGTGTCCTTGATCATCGCAATGAACTCATTGCCCGTGGGTGGGATGACGATGCGCATCGCCTGGGGCAGGATCACACGACGCATGCGCTGGCCGTAGGACATGCCCAGGGCGTCCGCGGCCTCCGTCTGACCGTGAGGCACCGCCTCGATACCGGATCGGAAGATCTCGGTCATGTAGGCGCCGTAGTTGAAGGCGATGCCCACGACACCGGCCACCTGGGCGGGCCAGATGAACCACGCGGCGTAGGGCTCCGGCAGCAGACCGATCGCGAGCTGCGGCAGGGCGAGGTACCACAGGAAGAGCTGGACGATGAGCGGCGTTCCACGGAAGAACGACGTGTAGAAGCCGCTGATGCCGTAGGCGATCGGGTTCTTGGAGATGCGCCCGAGCGCACCAAGCAGGGCGAGAAACGTCGCCGCGGTGATGGCGATGACCGAGAAGAGGATGGTGACCCATACGCCGCGCACGATTGCCGGCGTCTTGTCGATCATCCACGCGATGTCGAAGCCGCTGCGGAAGAACGCGACGGCGAGGAGCGCGAAGATCACGGCCCAAACAGCAGCGACCTTCAGGCGGAAGGGGACGGCGAGGCTCGCTCGCTCGAGAGACTCCGCGAGGCCGTGCCGCTGATGCGGCACGGCCTCGCGGGTCGATGAATCAGGCATCGACGATCAGGCGCCGGGGCCCTTGGTGATGTCCACGCCGTACCACTTCATCGAGAGCTCGCTGAGCGTCCCGTCGGCGTGCATCTCGGCGATGATGCGATCGAGCTCGGTCACGAGGCTCTCCACCGGCTGCGAGGAGCTCTTGTCGACTGCGACAGCGAGCGGCTCGAGGAAGACCGGGTCGCCGACGAGGCGGATCTCCTTGCCCTTCTTGATGGCCTCCTCGAGCAGCGGCACGGCGGAGACCATGGCGTCCACGCGCCCGAGCTTGAGGTCCTGGAGGGCCGTGGTGTCAGTGTCGTAGGTGACGATCTCGACGTCCTCGGGCACCAGGAACTCGAAGTTGAAGCCGGGGATGCTCAGGGTGCGGTTGAGGTAGTACTCATAGGTGCACGCGCCGCAGACGCCGACGCGCTTGCCCGCGAGCTGGTCGATGGACTGGATGTCACTGTCGGCATTGACTGCCACACCCGCGGGCGTGAAGTAGTAGGGCTCGGTGAAGTCGAGCACCTGGGCGCGCTCCTCCGTGATGGACATCGAGCCGACGGAGACGTCCCAGCGGTCGTTCCAGTTGCCGGCGGTGATGACATCCCAGGACGGGGTCTCCCACTGCGTCACGACGCCCATGCGGGTCGCGATCTCGTTGGCCACGTCGATGTCGAAGCCCTGCCACTCACCGGTCGCCTCGTCGTAGGAGGACTGCGGCGGGTAGGCCGGATCGGTCGAGACGCGGAGCACGCCGGCCTCGAGGATCTGGGCGAGCAGGCCGTCAGCCGCGGGAGCCGCGCTCGACTCCGCCGGGGCCGCGCTGGTCTCCGCTGCTGCGGTCGACTCCGCGGGCGCAGCCGAGCTGCTCGTCGTGGAGCTGCTGCCGCCACCACAGGCGACGAGCAGGACGGAACTGGCCGCGAGTGCACCGAGGGCAATCAGGCCCCTCGGGGTGCGGCGGGTGGTCGTGCGCATGGGACTCCTCACGTAGACGTGTGGCGTCATTGTCACTACGTGAGGCCACCGGCGGGGCGAAATCGGAGGATCGGAACCCCTTCGTGCCCCGATGGGGGGCCGAAGGGGGCCAGCGCGGTTGGATGGCTCCGTGACCGACGTCCCCGAGGCTCCGTACGCCGAGGCCCTCCACCGCAATGCCGCCGGCGACTGGACGAGGCTGGGAGTGCCCGGGCACCAGGACCAGCCCTCGCGCCACCGCGCGCTCGCGTCGCTGGCCGGGGATGAGCTCCTCGCCGTGGACATCCCGATGTTCACCGAGGGGGTCGACCTGCCCGAGCCCGGCTCCACCGATCCGAGCCCTCTCCAGCAGGCCATGTCCCTCGCGGCCGAAGCGTGGGGTGCGCGCCGCACGTGGTTCCTCACCAACGGGGCATCCCAGGGCAACCACGTCTCCTGCCTCGCACTGCGATCACTCGGCAGCACCGCGGTCGTGCAGCGCTCGGTGCACACCTCCGTCATTGACGGCGCCATCCTCGCCGGACTCCGCCTGGAGTTCGTCCTCCCCACGATCGACGCGGCTCTCGGCATCGCGCACGGCGTCACGGCCGCGGATCTCGATGCGCAACTGGCCGCACATCCCGATGCGGTCGCGGCGTACGTCGTCACTCCTTCTTACTTCGGCGCGTGCGCCGACGTCGTGGCCCTGGCACGCGTGGCCCATGACCGAGGCATCCCGCTCGTCGTAGACGAGGCCTGGGGGAGCCACTTCGGCTTCCACCCCGAGCTCCCCCGCTCTGCGCTCCAGAGCGGCGCCGACCTCGTGATCTCC
>Ga0181560_10006432_pt1 | contig 10236 bp, 5 predicted proteins | sample 011ome_20_FD_133751 | JGI IMG/M metagenome (GOLD analysis project Ga0181560, IMG submission 133751) | Coastal salt marsh microbial communities from the Groves Creek Marsh, Skidaway Island, Georgia - 011509CT metaG (megahit assembly) | ecosystem: Environmental > Aquatic > Marine > Intertidal zone...
GCGTCGGCGTCGCGGCGCGGCGCGGGGAGCGGCGGGAAACGCCCCTCACCGAACAGAGACGGCGACGCGTCTTCTCCACTCGCGCGAGGGTTTAGGGTTCCGTCGCGCGACACGACCGCGACGCTCGTGCCGTCCAGCGAGTACCCGTCGTCGCCGCCCGAGTACCCGGCGCGGCGCTCCGTAGGACGCGTCGCCGCGGGCGCTTCGTCCATCTCCACGTCTCCTTCGCGCGAATTTTGGCGCGAAGGCCCGCGGAGGCCCAGGCGGCTGGCGGGCCGCGAGGCGGTCGGCGAGTCCCCCGCGGCATCCGCGCGCGGAGACATGGCGCCCTGCGCGGCGTGCATGGCCTGCAGGTCCGCGATGGACGAGGCGTGCGGGATGGCGTGGCCCGCGCGCCGCGACGCGGAAGTCGGCGCCGGCGTGAGACGCGCGCGGAAAAGCGCGCCCGACTCTCCTTCGCCGCGCGTCAGAGAGGAAGGCGAACGCATCTCCGCGCTCGCCGAGCGGTGCATGCCCGAGCGCGGGTCGAGTCTCGGCGCGTACGGCGCCGGCGACAGCGGGGACGGCGACGCGGGCGCCGGAGCCGGCGACGCGGGCTCTCGGTTCGTAAGGCCCGACGTCGTCTGGAACCGGAACAGGTCCGCCGCGGACTCGGCCCGCGGCACGTGCGACGCGCCTGGACGCGCGTCACGTTCCGGCGAGGTCGTGGGCGCGCCCCCGAGCGGCTTCGTCGCCGGTTTCGTGTCGGCGATGGCAACCAGCCCGGCGGGCGCGGCGCCGGTCCCCGCCGCGAACGCGCGCACCGCGGCGGCGGCGTCCGCGCCGGCGTCGACGCGAAGCGAAGCCTCAGCCTCGAAAAACGCGCTTTCGACGCCGCGCGACTCCGAAACGCGCGTCACCGAAGTGGTGTTTCTTCTCACCAAACGCACCTCGAGCTCATCGAGGTCCACCTCAGTCGCCAACATCTCGAGTAGGACGTTTCGGAGCGCCCCGGGCGTCGCCGGAACGGAAACGCGCGCGGTAACGGCGCCGACGCCGTTTCCGGCGACGCCGTAAGATTTACTCGTCGTCTCCCCGGCGGCGTCGCGCGCCGCTCTGGCCCTGGCGTTTTCGACGCCGTGCCACCTGGCCCACAGCCCGGGGTCGACGACGGCGTCCCTGACGGCGAGCGACAGCGGGGTAAGCGCCGCGTGCTCCAGTTTCCCGCCTCCCGCGCTCCCGTCGACGACCCAGAACCTGTGCACGCGCAGGTGCCCGGCGCGTCTCAGGTCCGATCGGACGATCGTCAGCCTCTGCGTCTCGACGCACGCGCAGAGGTCGCAGTGCAGCCCTGGTCTGTGCGTGTACACCACGCGCACGAGCGTCGCGTCGGGGTGGAGCTTATTCGATACCTCGACGCCGCGCTTCAGCGGCTGCGTCTGCGCCGACGCCATGGCGACGAAGCTCCCGCGAGCGCTCGCGACCGCCTCTCACGCCTCACACTCGAAATCGCACCGCACGCCAATCTCCGCCTCTCGCGCGCGTCGGAGCCCTCACGCCACGCCTCGTCGCTCGGTCTGCTCGCCGGCAGACCCGCGCCGGACGTCGTGCGCTCGACCCGTCGCCGGCCGCTCCGCGTCGCCCGTCTCCTGGCGGCAGCCCGCGCCTCGCGTCCGTCGAAGTGGCCGCCGGCGACGAGCGACGAAAAAGCGGTGGCTCCTCTCGAGCGCTGTGAGCCAGGGATCTGTCGCTCCGCTCGCGGGAAACATCTTCTCTCTGAGGCCCGAAAAAGCTTGTTGGCATCGACGGTGGACAGCGGAAACGAAAAAGCGCGGTCTGTTTTCCCCCGAAATCGCCCGACTCGGAGTCGAGGCGTTTGACTGGTCGATCGGGAGTCAGCGCGATAAGGCACCCTCAGGCACGCGCCGCGATTGGAGGCCAGGCTTCACGCGCCGGCGTTTCCGGAAACGCGGAATCGCCGTCGCGCTCCGCCGACACGCACTGATGATGAGGCGTGCTTGGCGCTCCGAATCGCGTCGCGCGCGCGCACACCGCGCCGCACACCCCACGGCGCGACTCGATGTCGTCCGCGGGGACGCACGCGCGCGTCCACGCGTGCTCCACGTCGCGCGCGCGTCGTTCTCTCGGCGGCGTCGGCGCGCTTCGCGCCACGCGCGTCTCCGCGCCTCGCCAGCGGCGGGGTCGGGGGGCCGCCGCCTCGTCGGATGACGCGTCCGTCCGCGCGTCCGCCAGCGCGTCGGACGCGACCAAGTTCGACGCGCTGCTCGCCGAGCTGGGCGCCTGCCCCGACGCGGACTTCGCGGAGCTCGTCGCGTCGACGCGCGAGCAGTTCACGGTGGCCTTCTACGAGCACGCCGCGGCGCGCGTCGAGGCGCTCGCGATGGGGGGCGACGAGGAGAAGAAAAAGGCGAACGCGCTGGACCGTCTGTGCGGATTGACGATGGCCGCCGCGGAGACGGCGTTCGGCGCGGAGCTGACGCGGGGATCGAACGGCCGACCGATGCTGCTTTCAGAAGACACGACCGCCGTCTTCGAACCTTCGAACCGTTCGAACGGCGGTCTGACCGCCGCGAACGAAGCCGAGCTCGCGGCGCGGCGAGACGCCGTCTCGGCGCGCCTCGCGGCGGAGGGTGAAAAAAACGCGCTGGCGCAGCGCGAGCGAAACGCCGTCAGCCGAAAAGACAGCGCGACGGCGCTTCTGGGCCGCGTGCCCGTGGGCGAGAGGGAGCTGCGGACGCTGAACATGGTGACGAGCGAGCGGCGGATCATCGACGTGCTCCTGACCGTGCCGGACGGACCGGAGCGGGAGGAGACGCTGACGGACGCGCTCACGCCGCCGGAGACGACGGATGAGGGAGACGCCGACGACGACGACGCGTCGGAAAAACAGATGCGACTGGACGACGACTCCGGCGTGCTCACGGGTGACGAGGAGGAGGTGTTCACGACCCCCGCGCGTCTACTGGCCGCGGTGGAGCTCGCGGTGAAGGAGAGCCTCGAAGCGGGGGACGATGCGGACGTCATCGCCGACCTGCGCGCGTTGCGCCGGAGCGTCGCGGCTAGGTGCGACTTTTTGTAAAAGGAGGCGTGTCGTCAAACAAAAAAAACAAAACGCGCGTTCGCGTCGCGACGCGAAAACGTCTGTCATTCTCTCGCGGACGCCTCGACCACGGTCTCGCTCGCCGAGCTCTGTACGTCGGCGCCTTCGTCCACCTCCGACTCGGCGGCGCGCGTCGCCTCGGAGGTGGCGTCGACGAAATCGACGAGACCTCCGAGGTTCGCAAACCGCTCGTCCAGAACCTTCCCGACCGCCGCCTCAACCTCGCCCGGGTCGAGAGCCTGCGCGCCGCGCGCGCCCGCGCGCCCGCGCCGCGGGATGCGCTTCGCGCGCGTTTCCCTCCTCGCGCGCGCGTTTCTCCGCTCCGCCACCGAGCGGCTCCTGTGCTCCAGCGCCACCAGCGCGCCGACGGCGAGGGACGCGGCGGCGGCTTTGCCGACGAAACGAAGCGCCGCCGCGGAGGCGCGGGTCAGCGTCGCGCCGGCCCTTCCGCCGAACGTCGCCTCAGTTCCGTTTCCGACGACGAGACGCGCGTGGGCGTCGGATACGCGTTCGCCGCCTCTGAGGGTCCGAGTCTCGACAGTCCCACTCGATTCGCGGCTCGTCGTGACTCTTCGCCGCGCCTCGTCATCCGCCGCGCGCGCGGCGCGGCGCCGCGCCTCGCGGTCCCGCTGGAACTTGCGGAACCCGCCATCCATGTTCTTCACCACGCCCCACATCCCGCACTTCACCGCGAACCGCGCGACGTCCTGGTTCACGTGCTGCTCCTCGAAGTGGCTCAGGATACACTCCGACGCGGTGAGGGAGACGCCGTCCGGCCCGGGCACGGCGCGCATGCGCCACGACGAGAAGTACGGATCGACGCGCTTCAGCCCGGGCTGCTCGGGCGTGTCCGCGTGCGCGCACCCCTTGGTGATGGCCCAGTACGTCTCGCCGTCTTTCCAGGTGCGGCGCGAGAACACGTAGTCGCGGTTGCTGATCACCGGGAGCGCGCGCTCCCAGAACACAACCTCCGCGCCCGTGGACGGGTCGCGTTCTAAGACGCGGTGGCGGAACAAGAGGCGGTCCCAGCTCGCGCGCGTGTCGTCGCACCCGAAAAAGTCCACCATCTCCTCCACGGTGGCGTTTTCGAAAACCGTCCGGCTCAAGTACTCCGTCCCTCCGTACGGCAACACGTGCCGCCACGCGCGGTAGGACATGCCCTCGCCCTTCTTGTGCATCATCTCGGTCCACGCGCCGTCGCGCTCCAGAGTCGGGAGCCGCGCCGGCATGCCCGCCATGCGCTCCTTGAACTCGCGGTAGTCCGACACGCCGACGACGCCGGACGCGCGCGCCTTGTCGATCACCGTCGGGAGCTCCGCGAGGGGTCCGAACGCGCTCGCGAAGCACACGCGGCGCGGGTCCGCGGAGAGCGACGAGCGCCGCGAGGAGGGTTCGCCGGGAACGCCGCCGCGCGCATCCGCGCGCGTCGCGTCGCCGCTCGGATCGTCCAGCGAGCTTCGTCCGGCGACGCTTCCCGCCGGCGCCGCGCTCGCCGCGAGCGCGCCGGTGCGCGCGGGGATCACCTCCAGACCGAGCGAGAGCAGCGCGCCCTTGACGGGCGTGAGCCCGGCGAACCACAGCACCACCTGCCGGATGGCCATGGCGGTGCTGAATGCGAACCACGCGCGGTGCGTGAATCGGCCCAGCGACCCCAGGGGTCCGCCGCCGACGCCGCCGACCGCCTGGGCGTTCCGGGACAGGAGCCTGTTCGCGCCCGCGAGCGGCCCGAACAGCAAGAAGCAGACGAGCGTCACGGGCGGCCCCCAGATGTGCGCGGTGTCCAGCAAGACCAGGACCTCGGGGGGCAGCGCCCCGAGCACCTCGAGAAACCTCCCCGAAAAGCCGGTCGCGGCGATCATGCGCTCTATGCCCCCGGAGAAGAGCTCCGTGCCGAACAGCTGGCCTCCGAACATCTTGTCCCCGACGACGAACGTCATCGCGAGCGGCAGGAACGCCGCGCGCGCGACAGAAGGCGAGTCTCGCGGGGACCGACGAGAGGGGGCGACGGAAGATTCGCGACGATCTCCGCCGACCTCGGGGCTCGAGGCCGTTTGGTTTTTTCTCCGAGGCTGTGTCCCTCGCTCGCGCGCGCGGGTGGAGACGCGGGAGAAGCCTCGCGCCTGGAGACTCTAAATGCGCGCGTGGGGACTCAGCCGCGCGTGCGTGCGCCCGCGGGGTGCCTTCGCGTCCTCCTCCGGAACGCGCGCGCGCCGCAATGCCCCGCGCCGTCCTCGGAATCTTCCTTCCTAACGTGGAGCGCGCATGCGAGAATCCACGAGTCGAAAAAGAAATAGGACAGCGTGTCTCTCATTGGACGGCGGAATTACAAGACTGCTCGTAAGGTGCGCGGCTGCAAAAAAATGACGACGTTTACGCGAACCTCCGACTAAAATATCGTGTAGAAATCTGAAATCCGATCTCGATCTCACTCGACGACGATGCTGACGCAAAAGCGAAAATCGACGCGATCCTGACTGGACTCCCGCCGAGGCTCGGTGCGTGAAAAAGCGAATCACGAATCGACGAAAACGCCTCGAGTCTTGTCGGGGGATGGATGGACTCTCGTTATGCAAGTGTCAAAGATCTGGATCGAGTCGGTGTGTCGGCGCGTCGAGGGACGAACGGGCATCGAGCGCGTTACTCGAGGGGACAAGAAGGCAGGTCGTGACGCGCGCGTGCGTGTTCTTCGGCCAGTGTTCCGACATTCCGGGTCCCGCGAGCCGCAACGACGGTCGCTGCGCTGCGAACACGGACGATGTTCCGACGGATGAGTTGGCGCGAATCCGCGTCATCGGATGTCGTCCACGATGCGTGATCAACGTCGGCGTGTATGAGACGTACGAGGATGCGCGTACGTAGCTCGTGCAATGTTTCGTGTTACAAACGCGCTCCCGCGTGTTACTGTCTTGCGAAAAGGCAGGAGTTGACGTTCGGAGCCACTATGGACCGCTCTCTCGCTTACTTGTTGTCGATGAGCGCCTTGATCGCGAGACCGGCGACGCCGGCGTTCATGATGCCGTTGGCGATGCGCATCTCGGGCTTGACCATGTCCTTGCAGAAGCCGTTCGCGACGAACATGCCGCAGGTGGCAGCGGAGGTGCCCGCGATGAGCGCGTTCAGCTTCTGCCTGTCGTCCTTGGAGGTGATCGCCTTGTCCGCGAGCATCAGGGAGCCGGAAGCAACGAGTCCCGTGATTCCCATGAACTTCCACCCCGCCTGCGCCTCGTCGTTCTCCTTCAGCTGCGTGCCGTTGAGGTAGATGTCGCCGAGGGGCTTGCGGGGGAGCACGAGGCACGTGACGGAGTTGCCCACGTAGGAGAAGGCGGCGGCGGTGGCGGGGGTGATCATCTTGGAAGTGGAGGTGGTTTGTGAAGAACGCGCGTTGAATTGTGACGGATCGTCTCGACGTTTCTCTGCTCTTTGTTCCTTTCTCGTTTGGATGCCCGAGCGAGAATACTGTGAACATATTCGTGTGACTGGATACCCATACGTCGTTTACGGTATTTTTCGTGCCACTCGGCAAAAAAACGCTCGAACAAAAGCGCGTGAAAACACGCGTGACTCAGCACACCACCGCACGTACGAACGCCGCGGCCGTCGTGTACGCCACCTTCCGATCTTCACTCGACTAACAGTGGACGCGTGAATGCTCTCACTGTCGCGGCTGGCGCGCGGGCGCGTTCTCGCGGACGCCGCGCGCGTCCTCGCGACGCGCGCGGGCGCGCTGCCGTCCGCGGCTCGCGCATCTTCGGAACGCGCCGAGGATCTCGCGCCGTCGCGCGCGAGGCGGCTCGCGTCGTCGTCCGCGGGGGGCGTCCCCGAGCCGTCGTCGTCGCGGTCCGCTTCGGCGTCCGCCGCGTCGTCCGTCTCGCCTTCGCTCGACCATCTCGATGCCGCCGCGTCGGACGACCACCGCGTCGAGCACGATCTGCTCGGGCCGCTTCGCGTCCCGCGCGGCGCTCTGTACGGCGTCGCGACCGCGCGCGCGATGTCCAACTACCAGATCACCGGCGTGCGATTGCACCACTTCCCGGAGCTGATCTACGGCCTGGCGTACGTCAAGAAAGCCGCCGCGATCGCGAACGCGCGGCTCGGCTTGCTTCCGCGCGAGATCGCCGATGCGATCGCGCGCGCGTGCGACGCGCTGACGTCCTCCACGGAGCACCACGCGCACTTCGCGGTGGACGTGATCCAGGGCGGCGCCGGGACGTCCACGAACATGTGCGCGAACGAGGTCATCGCGAACTTAGCCGGCATCGAGCTCGGGAGCGCGGTCGGCTCGTACGACAAGGTGCACCCCAACGACCACGTCAATCTGTGCCAGAGTACCAACTGCGCGTACCCGAGCGCGGCGAAACTCGCCGTCGTGCTGAAACACGGCGAGGTCATCGCCAGCCTCGAGAGGCTCATCGCGAGCTTGGACGCGAAAGGCGAGGCGTTCGAGAGCGTCATCAAGATGGGGCGCACGCAGCTGCAAGACGCGGTGCCCATGACGCTGGGGCAGGAGTTTCGAAGTTTCGCGTCGACGTTGCGCGCGGATTTGAAATTCGCGCGGCGAAACGTCGACGCGCTGTACGAGATGAACCTCGGCGGCACCGCCATCGGCACCAAGATCTGCGCGCACGCGGGGTTCGCGGAGGCGGCGGTCGAGGAACTCGGTCGTCTCACCGATCTCCCGTTGCGGTCACCCGCGGACTTCATCGAAGCCAGCAGCAGCACCAGCTCTTTCCTGCTTTTCAGCAACATCACACGACGCGTCGCCGTGAAGACGTCGAAGATCTGTAACGATCTGCGTCTGCTCTCCAGCGGCCCGCGGTGCGGCTTTGGCGAGATATCGCTGCCCGCCGCCGCGCCCGGGTCGAGCATCATGCCCGGCAAGATAAACCCGGTGATTCCCGAGGTGGTGAACCAGGTGTGTTTCCAGGTCATGGGCACGGACCACGTCATCGCGACCGCCTCGGAGGCGGCGCAGCTGCAGCTCAACGTGTTCGAGCCCGTGATCGTGTACAACCTCCTGAACAACCTCGAGCTGATGCGCAACGGACTCGACACGCTGCGCGCGCGGTGCGTGGACGGGATCGTCGCCAACGAGGACCGGTGCGCGGATTTAGTGAACAACTCCATCGGGGTCGTGACGAACTTGTTACCGCTGCTCGGGTACAAACGAGCCACGGCGGTGGCGAAGGAGGCGCTGGAGACGAACGTCCCGGTGGCGACCATCGCGGCGCGATACGTCGACGCGAGCGTCATCGAGAAGGCGCTCGACCCGAGGAACATGACGTGACGAGGGTAGCGGTACGTCGAACGGGAACACATACGAAACGTCCGGATGAGGTACATACAAGTCCGTCCGTTTTCCTCACTCACTCACCTGCTTTTGTGGCTCTCGCCCTTCTCGAGCACGTTCAAAAACGCCTCTTCCGCGAACTGCACGACGCGCGCCGCCTCGAGGTGCGTCTTTTGTTTGCGCAACACGTCCACCAGTCTGCTTTGCTTTTTGAACGCCGCGGTGAGCTCTTGCTTTTGGCGCTCCAAACGGCGCACGTCCCCCCTCAGCTCGGTGGCTTCCCTGCGGCTCTCCGCGCCCCCGCCCTTGGTTTCGTCGCGCGCCTCCGCCAACGCGCTCTTGTACCGCTCCACCTCCTCCAGCGCGCGGTTCAGACGCACGTCCCTCGCCTTGGTCTCCGCCTCGGACGCCTTCGTGCGGACCGTGGACCGGTCCGCGTCGCGCCGCGCCTCCGCGGCTTCGCGCGCCTTGGCGTCCGCCTCGGCCCGGAGATCCGACACAGCCCGCCGCTCCTTCTCCAGCGCGGACGTCGCGCCGCGAAGCTGCTTCGCCACGGCGGCTTTCTCCGTGAGCGTCGCCTTCAACTCCGAGTCGCGGTCCCGCAGGCGCGCGCGCGCGTCGCGCAGCTCCCGCGCCTGCGCGGAGAGCTCGTCGCGCAGCGCGGCGATGCGCGCCTTGGCGAGGCGCCCGTACGCGTCGTCGGAGAACTCCACCGGGTCCTCCGCGGGGTCGACCAGGCCATAATCCGAGGGGTCTCTTCCCCCGAACGCGCCTTCCTTGGAGGTTCGCGCGGATGAGGGCTTGGGAGAGGCGGCTCGTTTCGGCGAACGCGAATCGACCGCGTTCGCGCTTCGTTCGCGCTCGGCGACCGATCGGCGCAGGCGCTCGTCCAGTTCGTGCCGTTCGGGGTCGAAGTTCTCCACCTCGTCCTCGTACAGCGCGTCCGCGAGCGTCTCGAGCGCCGCCTCGGGGTCCGCGCGCGCGGGGCTCCGGGGAGGGGAGCGGAACGGCGCGGAGGGGGGCGCGGCAGCCTTCGCGATGAGCGCGCTGACGCCCGCGCGCGAAGAGGCCTGGCCGTCCACGACCGCCTTGGCACGCGCGATTGAAGCGGCCGCGCGCTCCTCGAGCGCGGCGTTGCGCCGCAGGAGCTCCTGCTCGTACTGCGCGAGGTCAGCCATCGTGGGTCGTGGGGCGGATGACCGACGCGTCGCGTTGTGGCGCCCAAGCGCGTCTCGGCTGGTTCGATGAGTTTGAAATTTTTCGAGCCACGACGGTGGGGACGGACGCACGGACCCTCGGACCCACAGTCCCGTGACCGAGAAAACGAAATGTGAGAGAACTTCGCGGGTGAACCGTCGACGCTCTTTATCCGAGTCGTCAGTATGTTGGCGCGGCGGTTGGCGCGCCCCCTGACGACGCTCGCGAGGCACGTCATGACCAAAGCCGTGCTGATAAACGCCGGACGCCTGGACTTCGACGGCAAGCTCGATTTCTCCCGCCTGGACGAGGCGTGCGGCGCGCCGGTGACCAGGCACGACGACCACACCCCGAGCCCCGAGACCATCGCCGCGTACGCCGTCGGACACGCCACGCTGGTCACCAAGGAGGTGCCCGTGGACGTCAAGGCCCTGCCCGATTCCGTGCGGCTCATCTGCGAGGCGGGCACGGGGTTCAACAACATCAACCTCGAGGACGCGAGGGCGCGGGGCATCACCGTGTGCAACGTCCCCGCGTACAGCACGGACGCGGTGGCGCAGCTTGTCATGACGCACGTCCTCAACTTTTCAGCCTCCGTGCATCTGCAGCAGAGACGAACGGCGCGCGGCGACAGGAGCTTGTTCCACGGCGA
>Ga0181560_10006433_pt1 | contig 10233 bp, 5 predicted proteins | sample 011ome_20_FD_133751 | JGI IMG/M metagenome (GOLD analysis project Ga0181560, IMG submission 133751) | Coastal salt marsh microbial communities from the Groves Creek Marsh, Skidaway Island, Georgia - 011509CT metaG (megahit assembly) | ecosystem: Environmental > Aquatic > Marine > Intertidal zone...
AGGCGAGCTCGTCCTTCTTCTTCGTGATTTCCTTCTTCAAGCTCTCGAGCACGTTCGCACCGCCCTCGCGCGGACTCGACGTCTCAGAAAGCGCGCGCGCGCCGTGATCGGCGTCGCCATCGCCCATCGCCGTGAGCGCATCCGTGGACGAGCTGCGCGACATCTCGCGAGGCGAACGCGCCGTTTCGGGCGCCTCCTTCGGCGACTTTCGCGGCGGCGTCTCCGGCGATCGGTCGACCCCGGTCTCCGATTGCGCGCGCCGACGGTTCAGCGTGCGATTGGGTCGCTGCGGTGTCTTCGCCAGCGCCCCGTCGTCTTGGTTGAAATTCGTACCGATCGCCTTGAACACGTCCCACTCCTCGCCCCACTTTGGAATCGCCGGCGCCTTGGGTATATTCTTCGCGATCAACGCCTGCAAGTCCTGCGTCGACGTCGGTCGACTCTTTCGCTCGTCTCGCTCGCTCTCCGACGTCCTGCGCCCGTCTCCTCCCGCGCTTCGTCTCGGCCTGCGCAACTTTTCAAACCGTTCCATGAACTTGGCGTCGTCCAGCTTGGCCAACGAGTCTTGGCTCGCTCGCCTCGCCATCTCCCTGAACGCGCTTATGCTCAGCGTCTTCTTCCTCCCCGCCCTGTGCGCGCGCGCGTCGTCCCCCTCGTCCCCGCTCTCTCGCGCGAACTCTCCTCCCGCGCTCCCTCGTCCGAAACCAAAGCTAAAATTACTCTCTCTCCACGCCCGCTCCACCTCGCTCGAAAAGTGTCGATGGTGCCTATCCACCGCCGCGCGCAGCGCGTCCACGTTGAACACCCCATCCTGCCCCGCCGCGCCCTGGCTCGTCGCCCGCGCGCGCTCGCGACCCAACCCCGCGTCCGTTCGTTCGCCCTTCACCGCGCCGCTTCTTCGCTCGACGTCCGTCTCGCGCGTCGTCGTCGTCGTCGTCGTCGTCGCCGCCGCGCGCGCCTTATCGCGTCGGCTCGCGTCGTCGCCGTCCCGGCCCCGTCCCGCGTCGCGCATCCGCGCCGTCGCGACGCCCCGCGCGCGAAAACCGTCGCGTTTTCGCGCGTCGCGTCGTTCGCGTCGCCCCGCGTCCCGTCGTCGTCGTCGTCGTCGTCGTCGTCGTCGTCGCGAACGAATGCGTGAATGAACGAATGAATCTCTTCGTCGCGTCGCCGTCTCGCGCGCGCGCGGACTCGCGGCGCCGCGTCGCGCCCCGCCGTCGCGCCCGCGCCGTCGCGCCGCGTCCGCGACGACGCGCGCGTCGGCGTGTGCGGCGGCGGTGCATCGATTCGAATCTTAAAGATTCGCGAAAAGACGCGCGCGGCGTCACATCGCGACGCGCGCGCGCCGGCGACGCCGCGCGTCGACTCGACGTCGGACCGCGCGCGCGCGACGTCGCGGGACGACGCGCGCGCGACGCGGCGGCGCCGAACGACGCGTCGGAAGATTTAAAAGATGCGCGGAAACAGATGCGCGGCGACGGCGCGCGCGACGGACGATCTGGGCGCGCGAACGGCGGCGGCGGTGTGCGATGACGATCCGTTCGCGTTCGGGGCGCGCGCGCGGGCGCTGTTCGAGGACATCGACGGGGAGACGCTGGCGGAGGACGACGACGACGACGACGACGACGCGAGACGCGGCGACGCGCGAAGGATCGGTCGGGGGGTGAGCGTGTTCGAGAAGATGCGACGGGAGAAGGCGGGGACGACGATGACGGCGACGACGGCGACGACGGCGACGGCGACGGCGACGGCGGAGGAAGAGGAAGAGGACGCGTTCGACGAGCCGAGGGCGAAGGCGAAGGCGAACGCGAAGAAGCCGGCGAAGGCGAAGGCGGGACGCGAGAGAGCGAGGGAAAAGACCGCGCGGGACGGCGGTGATGACGACGTGATGGTCGTGGACGACGACGTCGGGGAGTGCGCGAGGCCGGCGGAGGATTTGTTTGACGAAGTCGCGGCGACGGGCGATAAGCGCGCGAAACGCGAGGTGAAGACGCTGGCGCGGCCGAAGAAGCGCGTCGTGGAGGCGCCGGCGGCGGTGGTCGAGACGCATGCGGTGATGCCGGCGCCGTCGGCGCGCGCGAAGGCGTCGACGACGGGGCGAATCCGGGCGTCGACGTCCGCCGCGGCGTCGGCGCCGCCGCCCGCGAAGAAGAAGAAGGTGTCGCTCAAGGAGTTCGCCGGGGAAGAAGACGGCGACGAGGGAGGGTTCGACGACGGCGAAGGCGACGACGACCACGGTCTGGTGCCGCAATCGGGCGCGCAGTTGGCGGACATCGATGAGGCCAACTACGCGGTGTCGGGGTTGTCCACCGTGAGGGACGTCAAGGAGAAGATGCGGTGCGTCGGCGTCTTGGCCAATTTGATGGGTAATCAGCGCACGCGCAGGCTGTTGGCGTCGTACGGCATACCGATGAAGATCATCAAGGCTGCGCAAGACGCCGCGATGGCGCCGCACGCGCCCAATGCGTTGAAGTTTGGCGCCGCGGCGCTGTTGTATCTCGCCGCGAGCGATTTGCGGGCGCCCGCGACGGACGCGATGCGCAGCGTCAAGTCGGCGAACGCGATTCGCGCTTTGCTCCGTCCAGCGAGTTCGAGCGATGACGCGCTGTACTTGAAAACCGCCAACACGGTTCGCTCGGCGTTGAAGGCGTTGAAGTTTTTGCCGAACGAGGCCAAGGACGCGCCGACGCTCGCGCTCCTCGTCGCGCATCAAACGCTCAAGGGTGAGCAGGACGCCGTGCTCGCCTCGGGATCGGGTCCGGGCGCGGGTGACGTTGAAAATAGCTTCCGAACGATTTTGGCGAATCAAGGCGCGGTGCTCGCGACGTGTGAACTCGTCGCGCAAGCCACGACGACGTTGAGCAAATTCGGCGGCGCGTGTTTCGTCGCGTCGGCGTCGGCATCGACGAACGATAGCGTTGACGACGAGTCCACGATCGAGGAGTACGAACAGAGTGCCGCGCGCGTGATCGCGCGTCTGTTCCGCGCGTCGCGTGTGCTCGAGTGTGTGAGCTTTGAATCGCCAGCCGCGTGCGCGGTGATTTCGACCTCGGCGCTCGGCGGATCGAAGAGAGACGACACGAACGCCGATGTGCGCCCTCTCGACTTGCTCGCCGTGTCCACGACGCGCCCGGCGCCGGAAGACGGTCTGAACTCGTCGCGTGGCGATGGGAGAGGGGTTGAATCCGCGACGACGACGGCGGCGATTGACATCCCGTCGCCTTCGCCCGTCAAATCACGCATCCCGGGTGGAATCACGATGACCCCGCCGAGCACGCCCGGCGCGGTGCGCGTCGCTGGAACATCCTACGACGACAACGATGGTTTAACCCCGCTTTCGTCTCCTGTACCGATCGGGTTGATGCAAACAGCCGCGACGCGAGACAACGCGGCAGCGATTCAGTGGTTGGCGGATAACGTGCGCACCCCCGTGAAGGGTGGATCGCACAACGCGCGAACGGCGTGTCGAGCACTCGTGGAGGCGCTTCCGACGCTTGCGGCGGCGACGACGGCGTCGGTCGTAGGCGCGAAGAAAGGAGACGTCGTGCAAGGCATCGAGATTCGTTACAACGCCGCCATCGCCGTCGACCACCGCGTCGCCGTCGGCGCGTTGAAATCCGCGTTGTGCACGCTGACGAACGTGACGAACGAGAATAAGGAGGGTTGTGACGCCGTCGTTGGGGAAGATAGTCGTGGATTACTCGTCATCGCGAGTTTAATTCCCTGGTTGGCGTTATCGATTGAAGGATTCACGCTTCGCGACGCGAAGGAGCGCAAGCGCACCCGAACGCCGACGGATGATTCCGGATCGTCACTCTTGAATGCCGCGCTGGTGTTGCTCGTCAACATCGTCGAAGCAGATGCGACGACGGCAGATGTCCTGCGCAACGCAATGGTGCGCTTACCGGGCGACTCGTCTCGAGGCGCGTCCTTCGTCGAAGCGCTCACGATGTTGTACCTGCAGTCGGGCGGCGCCGACGAAGACGAAGACGAGGGCGAAAAAGAGACGGCCGAGGAGGCGCAACATCTCACGGCGGACATGATTAAATCTTACTCGTCGAAAACCAACGGCGACGATTTGATCTTACAGGCGTACTGCGGATTGTTGCTCGCGTTTTTGATCGAAGACGACGCCGCGTTGCGCGCCGAAGTCACGTCGACGTTTCCCGAAAAGCCGCAAGGCACTTCGCGTCTCAAGCCGTTGGCCGACACCCTCGAGCGTTTCCACGCGTTTCACGAGAGTTTGAATAGCATCTCTGCCGCGTCCAGCGAGCGACTGGTAAAGGTGGTGACCTGGCTCCGATGACGAGACGATTTCGACGCCGATCGCGTAGCCGTGTGCGTTTTCTTGTGATAAAAATGAAACATCGTCGCCTTCGAAGACGACGCGGAGTGGTGCGATGCAAGCTATGTAAAAAAACGTGACCCAGGCAGGAGTCGAACCCGCAACCTTCAGATAACTTCAACGGCGTCCTCGCGTTCGCGAGGAGACTCTCGAATCACTGGAGTCTGACGCACTACCATTGTGCTACCGAGCCATACATATTAAAGACACATTTAAGTCCATATGATATGACTAAATGAGCGATAAACTCCAAGGAATGCGCCCTCTCGCGGGGATCGCACATGTGTTACGGGCGCGTCGACGCGCGACGCGTCGCGCGCGAATTCGCGGTCCACGTTCGCGCGCGCCGCACACTCCGCACGGATCTCTCACCCCCACCACACCTCTCGAGCGCGTTCCGCCCTCGTACGGTCGATAAAACGCACGCAGTTTTATCGTTTCATCGTTTCATCGCAGTTCAGGTGCGGGATTCGCGCGCGCGCGCGAGAAGGACGACATCGGGCGACACCGCGGGATTCGCGCGAGGGGTCGGTCGCGTCGCGCGGTGGATACGCGACGCGACGCGACGCGACGCGAATCCTCGTCGCGGTCGCGCGCGCGCGGGTTCGGCGATACGTTTTCGTCGACGTCGAACGCGCGCGCGAGGACGCGCGCGAAACGATCGACGAGGCGCGCGCGCGTCGATCGAACGCGACGAGGATTCGAGGGAGAGATAAAGATGGGAGCGAAGGCGGGAGCGAAGGCGGGAGCGAAGGCGGGAGCGAGCGAGCGAACGACTGACGCGATCGATCGTCGCGCCTGATGTAGACTACGAACACACAGAAGAAGAATGCCCGGCACGCAATCGGTATACGTCTCGCTGTCCATCCTCGCCCTGACGGGACTCGTCGGGACCGGGGTCGCCATCGGCTCGGGCGTGTCCATGATGTCCATGGCCATGGTCGAGGAAGAGCAAAAGCAGCAAGCGGTCGTGGCTTCCGTGAAGGAGGCGTCGGCGCGCGTGCCGTCTCGCGGTTTCGCCGCGAGCGGTAACTAGACGGCCCGCCGTCGGTAAACATGTACCTACCGCCTTTACTTCCGGACGTCTCAAATCCGCCGTTCGTCGTGTTCGATACATTCTTCACCTCCATCGTGTACCCGTAAAAGTTACTCACTTTCCTGATCTGTAATAAAAAGAAGCGGATGATGAAATATTAATTACACAAGTTTGTTTCGCGGTTTATTTCACTGCTTACTTGATTTTCATGACGTCCACGCGCGTGCGCTTGGCGACGTCGTGCGGGTGCGATTCGCCGTCGTCTTGTCCATCCGTCGTCGGGTGCACGACGATTTTCGCCAAGCCGCCGCCGACGGCGCCGCGCGCCAATCGACCGGGGTTGACGCACACGACGCCGTCGATGTCTTCGGCGAATGTTTTCAAGTCACTCGGCATGATCAACACGTCCGGGGTTTGCTTAAACGTCAGATCCTCGCCGTAACGCGCGTCCAAGCACGCCGACGCGTCCGGCGGGTACAGCGGGTACGCGCAGCCTTGCGTCAAGACGTGCTTGGCGAGACGCGCGAGGCGGTCTTTGGGCACGAATCCCTTGGAGATTTCTTGTGCGCTCAGATGCTTCAACACGTCGTGCGAGCACGCGGAAAACACGATGCCGTTGATGGTGAACGTCCCGGGATTCGAGGCGGAGAACGCGCGCTTGGCGCGCGCCGCGTCGGCGCTCACGTACGCGTCGAGCGACGCCGCGGGTTGCGGGAACACGGGATCGAGCGTCACGTCGCGGATGCTCGGGACGAAGATCACTTTCGTGCGGATCGTCTCGTCCTTGAAGAGCTTGTCTTCAATCTTATCCACCACAACCTTGGCCACTTCGTCGTACGTCAACCCCCCGCACTCGGCGCGCTTGACAAAGGCGTTTTCGGCGTCCACGAGCGGGCCACACAAAACCAACGCGTCGGGATTTTCTTCGCGCACGTAATCCAACATATCGTTCAATGGCTCGTACTTCAAATCGCTCGAGCACGAGAACGGCCCGCTGGCGACGATGACTTTCGTCCCTCTCGCGAACGCCGGCGACGTCTTTTTCGAACGCGCGGGCGCTCGCGCGGAGACGGCGTCGATGGATTTCGCCACCAAGCAGTGCCCCGCGGGGTTGCGCCCGCACACCTTGACGACTTGTCCCGGGAACAAGCTGTACTCTTTCATGTCGCGAAGCTCCAAGCGCACGCGCGCGCCGAACGAACCCTCGGTCGAGCCCTCGATGGCGACGGTTTTCTCCGTCAACTTGGCGTCGCCGGCGTGCGCGCTCACCACGCGCCCGACAAAGTGTCCATCTTCGTCGCCAGTCTTTGACCCCACGGCGGAGACGCGCACGACGTCGGACGCCGAAGTCGTCGTCTGCGTCGCCTCGGTCGCCTTGACGTCCTCGTCGTCGTCCGCGTCGCCCAAAACCTCGAACAAATTCTCCGCGTCTCGAATGCGCTCGTCGACGACGCGCACGCGGTCGGAGATCCTATCCCGCATGTATCGAAATTTGTCCGCGCTCACGATTTGCGTCATCGACACTTCGCTCTCTTCCGCGTCGTCCCGTTTCACCACGTCGCTTCCCAAGTGCGCGTTCATCACCGTCCCCGCGCCGCCGTCGCCCCGACTCGCCAAACTCCCCGCGCTCCCCGGCGTCGCCGCGCGTTTCGCGTACTCACTCGTCTGCTCCCCCCCCACCGCGTTCAGCGCCTCCGACCACTCCCTCTTACTCCGCATCGGCGTTTTATACGTCCCCGTCGACGTCGATTCGCGTCTATCGCCACCCTTCGCGCTCGCCGGCGTCGTCGGCGTCGTCGGCGTCCCGCCCCGTCGTCGTTTTCTTCCGAATTCGCTCGTTTTCTGCGCCGCATTCGTCGCGCTCTGCGATTCGCGCTGTTGTTTCCACGTCATCGCGAATCGTTCGAACGTTTCGATGCGCTCGATCGCGACGCTCTGGCGGTCTCGCGCGTCGAGCGTGTTCGAGAGTTCTAAATCAAACATCACCCAGCAGTCGGCGAGATCTTTCGACGTGAACGACAGCGCGCGCGCGACCGACGCGAGCGCGTCGCGGGCGACGTCGCACGGGACGTCGAAGCCGTGCTCTTCGAAGCGCTCGCGGATGTCGGGCGGGAGGGCGGTCGTCATGGCGCGCGACGGCGTGTGGCGATCGCGCGGCGAGGCGTTTGAAAATTTAAAATCCGAACCGTCGGGGGTGCGCGAACGCGCGACGACGCGACGCGACGCGGGGCGCGCGGAATCGCGATCGATCACTTCGGGCCGTCGCCCTCGCCCAGGACGGTCTTTTGGCGCGTCGCGTCGCGCGCGTCGCCGACGCCGAAGACGTCGTCGAAGGTTTCGAGCGCGTTTAAAAACGCCTGGTCCATGTTGAAGTACTTGTAACTCGCGAGGCGGCCGACGAAGACGACGCCGGGCTCTTTCGCCGCCATGTCGCGGTACTTTTCGTATAACTCGCGGTTGGCGGGGTTGGGAACGGGGTAATACGGCTCGCCGTGATCGCACGAGTACTCTTTGAAGACGACGGTGCCCGCGTGCTCGCGCGCCTCGCGCGGCTGGTTGGGCTTGTGCTTGTACTCGACGACGCGCGTGTGCTCGACTTCCGGACCGGGGTAGTTGAGCTGTAAGCACGGTTGGTAGAAGAATGGTTTCGTTTTGTCCTCGCCCTCGTGGTACTCTTCGAAGAAACGCAGACTTCGGTACTCGAGCTTGGGCAAACCTTGAGACGCGTACCACGCGTCGATGGGGCCGGTGAAGACGACGAACTTTCGCGCCTTGCTTCTCAACATGTCTTTGTGCTCAAAAAAGTCGGTGTTCAGGCGCACGGTGATGTTCGGATCGCCCATGATCATATTTTCGAAAATCCTCGTGTACCCGTGCTTCGGCAACGCTTGGTGCGGATCGCTAAAGTACCTATCGTCGACGTCTTCGCGCACGGGTATCCTCGCCAAGACGCTCGCGTCCAGCTCCTCGGGGTACTTATCCCACTGCTTCTTCGTGTAATGCTTAAATATCGCCTCGTACAGCTCCGGCCCCGCCCTCGTCAGCGCGCTCTCTTCTCCGTTCTTCGGATTCTCGTTCACCGACCGTCTGGCGTCCAACCATCTTCGCGCGTCCTCGTCCGTCTTCAAATCCGCCTCGGGAAACAGCGCGTTGATCGTGTCCCTGTTCGGCGGCACCCCCACGATTCGGTACCGCCTCCCCCCGTGTTCGTACTCCCCGTCCTCGCGCTCGATCGCCGCCTTCACTCGGTGTTCGTACGGCGTCCACTCGCTGAATCGATTCACGTATTCCCACACCCGCGCGTGCTTCGTGTGAAACAAGTGCACGCCGTACTGCGACACCCTGAACCCCTTCGCGTTCACGAAGTCGTAGCAGTTCCCGCCGACGTGATCGCGCTTGTCCACGAGAAGCGTCTTCATCCCGAGCTCTCGCGACGCGCGGCTCGCGAAGACGCAGCCCGAGATGCCGGCGCCGACGACGACGAGGTCGAACTCGCGGTCGCGAATCCGCGCGTCGCTCGCGACGCCGGCGAACCAGCTCGGATCGTGGTCGTTGCCGCGACGGACGGAGACGTCCACGCCCGCCCACTCGTCGGCGTCGGCGCGCGCGGGCATGGCGACGCGACGCGGCGCGGTGTGCGGCGGATCGGTCGGACGTCGGCGAACCGTCACTTCGGCGCGCCATGGGCGCCGCGCCGTCGTCGCCGTCGTCGCCGTCGTCGCCGTCGTCGCCGTCGTCGCCGCCCGACGCCGCGCGAACGCCGTCGTCGCCGCCCGACGACGACGCGCCGACGCTCGCGCGCGCGCGCGAGGACGACGCGACGCTGCGAACGAGCGAACCGTTGTTGACGCCGCGCGTGGCGCGCGCGCTGCGAGCGCGCGTCGCGCCGAGGGCGGGCGCGGTGACGTGGACGCGCGCGTTCGATTCGCGCGCGTGCGGATTGGCGAGTCTTCGTCGCGTCGTCGAGCGGTGCGCGGGCGTCGGACGCGCGCTCGTGCTCGTGCAACCCGAGGCGGCGGACGAGGACGAGGCCGAGGACGAGGACGAGGCGTACTACGTCGCGCACGTCTCACCGGGTTTCCAAGCGAAGCCTCGGCACGATTTCCACGGCGACGACGCGTGCAAGACGTTTCGCGTCGACGGAAAACGCGGCGTCGTCGTCGACACGTCCGGAGTCTCCGTCGCGCCGCTGTATTGCGCGTACGGCTACTCCCGACACGGCGACGTCGTCAACGGGTTCGGGATGTTCGGTAAGATCGGGCGCCACGCCTTATTCGTGGACGCCGCCCTGGAAAACGCGCACGCGGACTTCGGCGCGCGTCGCTTCTCCGTGCGTCGCGTCGAAGTCTGGGCGCTTGAGGCGCGCGCGCCCGGAATCGACGCCGGCGCTTCGCCGCGCGCGGCGACGCGCGATCGAGCGACGATGGCGCAGTTTACGTCATCCGCGATCGCCCGCGACGTCCTCGACGCCACGACCGGCTGACATCAAGACCGCGACGGAACGTCGAGGAAAGATCTCGTCGACGCGCTGTTTCGCGAGTGCGGCGGACCAGAAGGTGTGGGAGGCGCTGACGGATACGCGCGGCGTACGAGGCGACGTTCGCGGCGATTGAGGACGCGCGTCGCGCGAGATAGACGATAGATTGATAATAGATAGATCTGATGCAGCTCCTAGGCAGTCTCCTACGCGGTAGGAGACCTTGTTGTGACATACGAGGGTGTACGACGGATCCAAAAAGTGCGAGCACGTCGCCGTCGACGACCCGTCCTCGAGCGCGCGAGCGCGACGCGACAGCAGTACAGTTGGTGTCAACGTTTCCAACAAAAAGGAAAGTTGGCAACGAAGTTACCTCAC
>Ga0181560_10006434_pt1 | contig 10230 bp, 7 predicted proteins | sample 011ome_20_FD_133751 | JGI IMG/M metagenome (GOLD analysis project Ga0181560, IMG submission 133751) | Coastal salt marsh microbial communities from the Groves Creek Marsh, Skidaway Island, Georgia - 011509CT metaG (megahit assembly) | ecosystem: Environmental > Aquatic > Marine > Intertidal zone...
CGCTTTTTCCGGGAGTTATGTCAGGTGCTTGGATCGCTTCACGATACCCTCGCGCCGTTACACTCCCGGGACATCCAGCGCCGGGACCACGGGCGCGACCCCGAGGACGGCCGTCTTGGCCCCCTCACCTTCGTCGCCCGCCCCGCGACCCCGCTCGCGCTTCGCAGGCGCGCGGGCCTCTCGAGGACCGTGCCGCGCGTCGCTCGAACCGCGAATAGGGAACACTCGTCGTTTCGCGAACAGCTTTCTTTTTTCAGATTGGCTTTTTACGTCCTCGAGCCGCGCGTCCGCGTCCTGACCCGAGTCGCTTCGCGAACGCCCCCGCCTCCGCCGTCCTTTCTATTCGCGCAGGCGTCGACGCGCGCGTCGCGAGAGAGCCGGTGACGAAAGACGCTCGCCGGCGTACGGGAGGCGTTGGCGCGACGCGAGACGCGTCGTCGTCGCGAAAACAGAGAGAGAAAATACACGTAGGTACACTTGTGATTGCAAAACGAATGTGTCTATGTCCGGAACACGTGAGGCGTTCTCGAGGATGGATGATCGTCTAGGCGGCGATCTGGTCGGTGGTGGTTTGCGCGTTGATGCGCGCCTCCAGCTCCGGGCGGAAGTGCCGGATGAGTCCCTGCACGGGCCACGCCGCGGCGTCGCCGAGCGCGCAGATGGTGTGCCCCTCGATCTGCTTCGTGAGCTCCTGCAGCATGTCGATCTCCTCCAGGCGCGCGTCGCCCTTCTTCATGCGCTCCATCACGTTGTACAGCCAGCCCGTGCCCTCGCGGCAGGGCGTGCACTGCCCGCACGACTCGTGCTTGTAAAAGTACGAGAGGCGCGCGATGGCGTCCACGACGTCCGTGCTCTTGTCCATCACGATCACCGCCGCGGTCCCGAGGCCGGACTGCGCGGACTTCAGGGAGTCGAAGTCCATCAGCACCTCCTCGCACACGCTTTTCGGGATCAGAGGCACGGAGGACCCGCCGGGGATGATCGCCAGCAGGTTGTCCCACCCGCCGCGCACGCCGCCGCAGTGCTTGTCGATGAGCTCGCGCAGCGGGATGGACATCTCCTCCTCCACCGTGCAGGGGTTGTTGACGTGCCCCGAGATGCAGAACAGCTTCGTGCCGGCGTTGTTCTTGCGCCCGAAGCCCGCGAACCAGTCCGCGCCGCGTCGCAAGATGGTGGGCGCCACCGCCACCGTCTCGACGTTGGTCACCGTCGTCGGGCAGCCGTACAAACCGACACCCGCCGGGAACGGCGGCTTCAGCCGGGGCTTCCCTTGTTTGCCCTCCAGCGACTCGATCAGCGCGGTTTCCTCGCCGCAGATGTACGCGCCCGCGCCGTAGTGGATGTTGATGTCGATGTCGAGACCCGAACCGCACGCGTTCTTGCCGAGGTATCCCGCGGCGTACGCCTCGTCCCGCGCGCGCTCGAGCGCGAGCCGCTCGTTGACGTACTCGCCGCGGATGTAAATGTAACACGCGCGCGCGCGCATCGCCGTGCACGCGATGAGGCACCCCTCCAACAGCTTGTGCGGGTCGTGGCGCATGATCTCGCGGTCCTTGCACGTCCCGGGCTCGGATTCGTCCGCATTGATGACCAGGTACGACGGGCGCCCGTCGGAAACCTGTGGTTAAAGCGTGCGCGCGAGAAGGCGTCGAGGGAAGGAGGGACGCGAGCGAGGTCAGCGGAGAGGCGTTTTTCGATTTTCGTCATTCGGTAGCGCGCGCTTTTCCGTCGGTTTCCCGTTCACGCCTGCGTGACTGCCTGCGTGCGCTTAGGGTTAATTCGAGCGGGACGTACCTTGGGCATGAAGGACCACTTGAGTCCGGAGGGGAAGCCGGCACCGCCTCGCCCGCGCAGACCCGAGGCCTTGATCTCGTTCACGATCCAGTCGGGTCCCATGAGCATCAGCTCCTTGGTGTTGTACCAGTCCCCGCGCTTCATCGCGCCCTTCAAGAACGGGTCGTGCTTCCCGTACAGGTTGGTGAAGATACGATCTTCATCCTTCAGCCCGCCGTGCGCGCGGTCCGCGGCGTTGTCCACGGCGTAGTGACGCGCGGCCGCGACCGGCGCCGCGGAACGAACCGTCCGCAGCGCGGCGGCGACGCCGCCGGCGCGCTCGAACGCGCGCAGAAGGCCAGCCATCGTCGACGTGCGTCCCGAGCAATGGAAAGGACACGTCGCTGTGCAGATTTTTTCACACTGCGCGCCATAAGGGCCGTCGCGCGTCTCGGCGTCTCCTCACAAGCTCTCAACTCTCTGAACCGACTTGAGAAAAACCAGTGCCGTCGAAGACGCGACCCACTGTGCACCGCCCTCGGTTGCTGTCTCCGGCGACGAGGGGACCGCGAAGGCGCGGCGGACGGAGCGTCGGCGACGAAACACGCCGCGTCGGTCGGTGACACGACGGCGTCCGCGCCGCGACGATGGCGTCGTTACCCCCTCCGCCGCGCGGTGTCGGCGGAACGAGACCGATGCGGGAGTGGGACCGAGGCAAAACGCGGCCGGAGGACGATCTGGACGCGCCCGTGAAGCTGGGGGGTCCCGCGGCGCCCGCTTTCGTCGCCGCGCGCGACGCGCGGTCGCAGCTCCCCCCCCCTCCCGCGGGCGCGTCGCTCGCGCCGAGGGCGCCCGCGGAGAAGCCCGCGGCCACGCCGGCGGCCCGCCGCCTTGAGCGGTGGCGCCGGGACGCGGAGCGCGAGGACCGGGACGCGCGCGACCGCGACGACGCGCGATTCCGCGAGCGCGAGCGGCGGTGGGAGAGGGACGAGGCCGACCGGCTCCGCGCGCGCGCGCGGCGCGAGGCGCGCGAGGCGGACGCCGCGCGCGCGCGCACGCGGGACCTGAGAGAGGACCTCGAGCCGGACGAGGACGAGCGCGCGGCGGCGGCGCGGCTGGCGAAGGATTCGGCGCCGGGCGACGCGGCGCCGATTTCGCGGCGCCGCCTCCTGGACGCGCTGGTCGACGCCGGCCCGCCCGGCTGGTTCCTGGACGCGCGCGACGTCGCGCGGCGGCGCAGGTACCGCGAGCGCGAGCGCGAGGAGGAGGCGCGCGACCGCGAGAGGCTGGCAGAGGCGGAGGCGAGAGAAGACGCGGAGCGCGCGGGAGGCGACGCGGAGTCGCCGGGAAAAGACGCCGCGCCGCAACCGATCAACCGATCGGCGCCGGAGCCTTCGAGCCTCGCGGGTCCTTCCGATCCCGCGCGACCGCGGGAGGCGCCGGCGGAGACGCCGGCGGAGGCGGTGGCGGAGGTAGAGGCAGAGGCAGAGGCAGAGGCGCTGCCGTCCGCTGTGCCGTCCGCTGTGCCGTCCGCGCCCGCGGCGGCGCCCGCGGCGGCGACGAAACGCGAGCCCGAGCCCGAGCCGGAGAAGCCCGCGCCGGCGAAGCGCTCTTCGCCGCCCGCGCGTTTGAAGACGAAGATCGCCGGCAAGCGCAAGAAAGCCGCGTCTTCGCTACCGGCTTCGTCCGCTTTCGGTGAGGATGACGAGGAGGAGGTGAAGGTGGAGCGGCGCCTGATCCCCATCGAGTACACGCCGGAGGAGCTCGCGGCGGCGGCGATGCCCGCTTCGACGATGGCGGAGGAGGAACGGCGGGAGGCGACGCGCGAAGGCGAGGCGGCGGCGGCGCGGGCGCGGGCGGCGGCCGCCGCCGCCGCGGTCGCCGCGGCAAAAGCCGCCGCCGCGGTGACGGCGAGGCGGCTGAAACCCGCCGTGAACTGGACCGCGTACGTCACGAAGGACGCGGCCGCGCGAAACGTCACGAGCTGGGTCCGGGAAAGGGTCAAGGCGCTGCTCGGGGAGGACGAGCCGAGCCTGGTGGAGTTTGTCGGTGACGCGCTCGCCGCGAAACCCGCCGCCGCCGCGGCGCTCGCCGCCGACCTGGAGCCCATGCTCGGGGACGAGACCGGGCCATTCGTCGACGAGCTGTGGCGCGTTCTGGCGCGGGAGACGAACGCGTGAGGCGAATCGGTCGCAGCGAAGAAGCGATACGGACGCCGACGTACTTAGTATGAATACCACTGTTCCACCCGCGACGCTTCCACCCGCCGATACAACCGCGTCGCGCGCGCGCGCGCCTCTAGATGCTCCCGCGCGGGAGTACGCCTCGTCACGTCTCCTCGCGCGCCTTTCTCTCCGCGGCGCGCTTGGCGAGCATGTCGAAGTGGTCGCGCGCCGCCTTGAGCGCGCGAAACGCCTCGTTGGCCTTGCCCGAGAGCTTCCCGCGGTGCTTGTCCGGGTGCACCATCAGCGACAGCCGCTTGAAGGCGTCGCCGGCGGCGGCGTCGCCGGAGCCGTCCGCGGAGACATCGCCCTCCTTCGCCGCCTTGATCTCGCACACCAGCGGGTCCTTGCGCGCCGCGCGCTCGCACGTCTTGGCGGGCGGGACGCCCAGCGCCATCGGCCGCGCGATTTCGCGCCTCGCCGCCAGAAGCGAGTCGCAGAGCTTGCCAACGCGCCCGTCGCCCGCGAGCTCCGCGGAGGCGCACGCCTGGCCCAGCAGCCGGTCCGCCGCCGTCGCGGCGGCGTCCCCGGAGGGCTTGCCCGCCATCTCCACCTTCAGCGCCTCCGCGATGGGCGCCAGGAACCGCGCGCACACCTCGCACGGCGCGCCCGGTGCCACGCCGTCGGCGCCATCGTTCGCGCCGCCGCCTGCGCGTTCCGCGTACGGCCCCAGACCCAGCACGCACCTGTGCTTCGCGCTGAGGTCCTTGCGGGGCTTGGGCTCGCCCGCCGCCTTGGCCGCCTCCGCGGCTTTGGAGGCCTCCTCTGTGACCCGCGCGGGACACGCAAGGACGCGCGTGACCTCCGCGGTGGCCGCCGCCTCGCGCCGCTTCGCCGCCTCCTCCTCCTCTCGTTTCTTCGCCGCCGCCGCCGCGTCCTTGGCCGCCTTCTTGGCCGCCTTCTTCCCCCGCAGCGCGCGCCACTCCTCCAGCTCCCTCTTCGCGCCCCACGCGAAGTAGCCGACGACGGCGAGCGCGGCGAGCGCGAGCGCGAGGCACAACACGAAGCTCTTGCTCCACCGCTTCTGCCGCCTGCGCTTGTCGTACTTGCTGGGCGACACCGGCATGCCCCGCGGCGGCGACGGCGGGATGGGCGTCGGGTACGCCGCGGCGTCGTCGCCGCGCGACGCGCGAACGTGTCTCGCGACGGAGGAGGAAAGCGGCCTCGTCTTGATGGGACTCAAGGACGAAGACGCGCCGTGGCCGCCTCCACCGTCGCGGTCGTGACCGGTCACCGGTGACCCACCGCCCCCGCCTACGCGCGCCGTCTTCCCGCCGTTCAGCACCCTCGCCACCTCGTGATGGCCGTACGCGGCGGCGAGGTCGGCGGCGGTTTTCCCGCGCGAGAGCCCCGTCGCCTGCATCCGCGCCTTCGCGTTTGCGCCGGCTTCCAGCAGCCGGCTCACCACCTCCGCGCGGCCCTCGGCGGCAGCGCACTGCAGGGGCGTCATGCCGTCGCGGTCCGTCGCCTCGACGTCCGCGCCTGCGGCGCACAGCGCCCGCGCGCACCGCCAGTCCGCCGCCGCGTGCAGCGGCGCGCGCCCGCGCGCGCTCTCGCGCGCGTTGGGCTCGGCGCCGGCACCCAGCAGCGCCTCCGCCGCCCACCCGTCCCCGCGGTCGCACGCCTCGTGCAGCGGCGTGCGCCCGTCGCGCCTCCGCGCGTTGGGGTCCGCGCCCTCGCGCAGCAGCGCCTCCACGCATCGCCGGTCCGTCGCCAGGTGCAGCACGGACGCGCCGTCCACGTCGCAGGCGTTGGCGTCGGCTCCGGCGCGCAGCAGAGCCAGGAGCGCGTCCGCGTGGCCGCGCTGCGCGGCGTTGTGCGCGGGCGTGACCCCGACGTCGTTGCGCGCGTCCGGGCTGGGTGGCGCGCCGTGCGCGAGCAGCAGCTCCACCACCTTGAGGTGCCCCTCGTACGCCGCGTAGTGCAGGGGGCGGTTGCCGCGCGGGCCCGCGCCGTCGGGGTCGGACCCCGACCGCAGCAGCCGCACAGTCTCGGCCACGTCGCCGCGTTCGGCGGCGTCGCCCAGCGGCGTCGGCGGCGCCTGGTTCACGCGCGGCGGAGGCGCCGTGGGGAGATCCGCGTGTTCGTTGCTGCGATGCGGTGTCGTGGATTTGGTGTCGTGAGACCCAACGTCCGCGTACGCCGGGACGCCGGCGCCCCAGCCGCCGGGACGCTGTGTCCCGGCGTGGCCACCCGGCGCGGGGCTCGTGGTGTACTCGGGGGAGAGCGCCTGCGTGGCGTGCGCGGGCGCGTGCACCAGGTTGGCCGAGCCGGAGGGGTCGCGCTCACCCAGGCCGCCGCGGGACAGGCTGGGGTGCACGACGTGTCGCGGCCCGCCGCTGGTCAGCGATGCCGCCATCGCCGTGTACTCGGCGTGCGCGACCCACCGCCCTCGAATGTGGTACGCGCCGCGCTGCTGGTCGAAGTACACGCCGGTGTTGGGGTTGTGGTAAAACCCGGAGGGGGCATCGTACACCCACCCTGCCGTACCACCGGGTGGGGCAGCCATGTCGCCCGTCGCGGGACGCGCGCCGCGTGCCGGCTGCGCCTCGCGTCGTGAGCATCGGAAGACTCGGCGCAACGTTAACTTTCTGCTGCGTCAGCGCAGTCAGAAACTGCGAGTGTTTTCTTCCATCTCACGAACCGTCGCGATCGGGGTCACGGCGCACTCGACGCCGCGCCTCTCCCCCCTCCGACCGGTTCAAGTGACCGGCTGCGCCCGATGGCGGTCTTGAGCCGGCTCGCGCGCGCCGCCGCGCGAAGCGCCGCGCGCCCGCGCGGGGTGGCCACCTCCGCGCCGTCCACGTCCTCCGCGTCCGCCACGGAAGCGCCTCCCGCCACGTCGGCCGGCTTCGCCGGCGGGGTGGCGCGCACGGCCGTGGCGGTCGGGCTCGCCGCGGCGACTGCGTGCGTAGTGGAGGACGTGCTGAACGACCTGTTGCTGTGGCGCATCTGCGTCGAGCGCGCCTCGCCGGTGGTGGAGTCGCACCCGAGGCTGCGCAGATCGCTGGGCGCGCCATTTCGCGTCGAGCCGTGGTGGAACGGGAGCGTCGCGTCGCGCGGGAGCGGGAATCTCGCGTCGTGCGTGTACCTGGTGGATGGCGAGCGCGCGTCGTGCGACGTGCAGGTGGTTCTGGTGCGCGGGCCCGGGGCCGCGTACGCGTACGCGCCGAATCTCATACGCAACCTCGCCGCGCCCGAGCAGTGGCGCGTCGCGCGCATGGAGGCGATCCTGCCGCACGAAAAGAAAGCCGGCTTACCCGGGCGCGTCAACTTGTTACGGGAGGAGCCTGTAGAGCCGAAGGGAGGCGCGCGGGAGAACCGAAGGGACCGGGGGGACCGGGGGGACCGGCGGTCCTTCTTCCGGGAGCGATGGCGCGGGTTGAGAGGGTGGTTCGAGCGGTCGCGCGGTCGAGCGAAACCGAGCGACGACGGAAGGTAAAGCAGAGCGAAACTCGTCGCTCGTTTTTATTATACGAAGGTACGAAAGTACGTACGATACGCGCGCGGGCGACGGCGACTTTCACATTCACTCATCATCATTCACGCCTGCTGGATCTGCTTGAGAATGTGCATCCTCTGTACGATCCACTGCTTGAGCTCGGGCTTCATGCTCGAGCCCTGCATGCCCTGCAGGCGGGCCAGCGCGGCGGCGACGTCACCGGCGGAGGCGGATTTCATCTTCTCCACGTACGCGAGCTCCTTCGCCGAGCACCGCGCTTGGGCGTCGCTGACGTCGCACTTGATCTCGAGCGTCTCCTCGGCGAAAGCCTTGAGCGACTCGAGGTCGCGCCCGAGCTCGTACGCCTCGCCCTCAGCGCCCGTCTCCGCAGTGAAGTACTTCAGCGTCGGGTACCCGCGCACCTCGAAGCGCTCGCACAGCGCCTCCTCCACCGTGCAATCCACGTCGCCGACCACGACGCTGGAGGAGCCGGCGTAGGCGTCGCCGAGCTCGTTCCAGGCGGGCGCCAGAGCCTTGCAGTGGCCGCACCTGTGCTCGTCGCCGGGTCGGATCCAGAAAGGAAGGGCAAAAGGGTGGTGTTCCGTGTGTGTCAGCGTTTGTGTCGATGGTCATCAGAGAGGCGCGGCGACGTTCGTTTTCGACAGGGCGCGGGTCCTCGACGATCTATCGGAAAACCAGATCCGCGCGTGCGATCGTACCAGGGCGCGTAGAACTTGACGATGGCGTTCTTGCCGCCGTTCACGACGGTCGCGTCGAAGGTGTCGCCGTCCAGGACGGCGACCTGCGCGTTGGCGATCCCGAGGATCGCCGAGAGGATCAAAGCCAGCGAGGTGGAGCGCGCCATGGTTTCTGCGACGGGCCGCGTGGTCCGACACTCGAAAAACGTTTTTCGATGGACGTCCATGAAATTTCGATTTTTCACAGGCAGCGCACAACAACAGAAAAGGAGGCGTTCCCGCCAGACGCGGGATCCCGCCATCTCTCGGCCCACCACTTCGTGGAGAGCGAAGATGTACGACATCTTCACGCTTCCCGCGCCACAGCCGCGCGTTTTGCTTTGGCACGGAACCACGAAAATGACCACGCTCGCCGATAAAACGCCGATAAAACGAGCATACATAAACCTATATAGGTACCGTCGCGCGTCGCGCGTTCGCGACAGCGAACCCGACGTCGTAAAAATCTCGTCACTCACGCGAACCCGAAAAACGCCCCCAGCGCGCTCGTCGAGTCCTCCTTCGCCGGCTTCCCCAGCGGCGAGGGTTCCCCCCCGCCGCCCGGCGTTCCCCGCGCGGCGCGCCCTGCGCTGCCGGGCGTCATCCCCGATCCCCCCGCGCGGCGCACGGCGAACAGCCGCACGGAGTGGTCGGCTCCGCACGACGCGAGCGTCATCGGCCCGTCGGCTTCGTCGTCCTCCTCCTCCGGGTCGCCGAGGCTCAGGCCGAAAAACGAAAACACCGGCGACCCGCTCTGCGAGTCGCTTTCGTCCGCGTCGGACGCCGCGCCGGACGCCGCGCCGCCGTCCGTCGCGGAGCCGCGCGCCTCCGGTTGCCGCGCCTCCACCCAGGGCCGCCACGCCAGCGCGCGCACGGCGCCCGCGTGCGCGTCCCGCGCGTCCACGGAGCACGTCACCGTCCAGTTCGGGCCCGCCGGCCGGTCGCGCCGCGCGCTGGAAGGGCCGAGCCGCGGCTCGCCGGCCAGGAGCCGCACGCCGCCGTCCTCGAGCCCGACCGCGAGGATGAGCTTGCCGCGCACGCGCCTGGGCGCGAACGCCACGGCCGTCGCCGCGCACGCGAACGGTGCGATGGACTCGTCCGCGGAGGCTGCGCTCTGGTCGTCCACGCGCCACACCTTGACGCGCTTGTCGCGCCCGGCGGTGGCGAAGGCGTCGTGGCCGACGGGCGCCCACTCGGCGTCGTACAGCGCCTTGGCGTGCGCCTTGACGCGCGTGGCCAGCGTCCAGCCGCCGCCCCAGGCGCCCGCGCCCGTGCCGTCCGCTACGGAGGTGAGCGAGGGCACGTAGATGGAGATGTGCCGGTCCCGCGACGCCGCCAGGAGCGCGGAGCGCTCCGGGGCGCGGGAGCCCGAGGAGCCCGAGGCGCCCGACGCGGAGGAAGCGGCGCCGAAAAAGCCGGGCGAGCCGGCGGCGCCGGCGGGCGTCGCCGCGCGCGCCGGCGACGCGAAGTGCAGCGCCACGACGGTCAGCGTCGCGCCGGCGAGCTTGCCCAGCGGGCGCCAGTCCTTGCTTGCGTCCCAGACCCAGATCGAGGCCGCGGACGCCGAGCGCGCCTCGCACGCGGACGCCACCAGCGCGCCGGAAGGGTGCGCCGCCACGCACGACACGTCGTCGCCGTGCCCGTACAGCTTGCGCGCCTCGGGCCACAGCGTCGCCGACGCCAGGGCCTCCTCCGCCGGGGGGCGCGACAGGACCGCCGGCGTGACGCTGCCGAAGGTGTCGCCGTCGCGCGCGCTCTCGCCGTTCGCGTGCGCGTCGCCGCCCCGCTCCCCCGCCGCCGGCTCGGCGGTGGCCTTCGCGGCCGAGTCCCCGCTCCGCTTCGGCCGCTTCGGCGTCTCCGCCCGGACGAAGGACGAATCCGGGAGTCTCGGCGGCGCGTCCGACGAGACTCCCGCGGCGTCCGCGGGAGTCTTGCTCCGCGCCTTCACCACCGGGGTCGTGTCGTCGTCCCCGAGGGATGATGCGGATGCGCCCTCGCTGGGTCGCTCGGGCGTCAGCATGATCACGTCTTGGCGCCGCTCGCCCTCGATGACGCC
>Ga0181560_10006437_pt1 | contig 10225 bp, 10 predicted proteins | sample 011ome_20_FD_133751 | JGI IMG/M metagenome (GOLD analysis project Ga0181560, IMG submission 133751) | Coastal salt marsh microbial communities from the Groves Creek Marsh, Skidaway Island, Georgia - 011509CT metaG (megahit assembly) | ecosystem: Environmental > Aquatic > Marine > Intertidal...
CATTTTCTGGCAGCCGCATTTCAGCAGGCAATCTCACGGCTTGAGTCCGGTTATTTGTAAAAACAGTTGAAATAGCCATAACTTTTAATCTCCCAGTGTATATGGCAATTGTATATTGCATCGAATGCCTATGCAATCCCCAAAAATACCCTTCTCAGCATGCATGGTTTGAGGGAATTATTCATAAAGCCTCCCGCTCCAGATCATCTTGCTTTTCTTGCCGCATGATTTGCTCTTCGGTGGTTGCATCTAATTTAGATTCATCAACAAACCCCTTAGGGAATGTTGATGGATTGCTTAGGTCAACCTGGATTTTTATGATTTCAACTTCACTTATGCCCAAATAATAATCCTCCTCATTACAACCTATCTCAGAACCGTAAATAAAAAGCCTAGCAATGCTAGGCTTTTTATTTACGCAACAACGATTGTTATCTTGAGATCACTGGCAAAAGTGGCACGATGAGCAATGCCACGATATTGATAATCTTAATCAGCGGATTAACAGCAGGACCTGCAGTATCTTTGTAAGGGTCGCCTACAGTGTCACCAGTTACTGCAGCTTTATGAGCTTCAGAACCTTTACCACCGAAGTTACCTTCTTCAATATATTTCTTCGCATTGTCCCAAGCGCCACCACCGGTACACATCGAGATCGCCACAAACAAGCCAGTCACGATCGTACCCATGAGTAAGCCACCCAATGCAGCAGGTCCTAGCAAGAGACCCACTACGATTGGTGCAACTACTGGTAATAGTGAAGGAATGATCATCTCTTTAATCGCTGCTGAGGTAAGCATATCTACTGCTTTGCCATACTCTGGCTTAGCTGTGCCTTCCATGATTCCAGGGATGTCACGGAACTGACGACGCACTTCCTCAACCACTGCACCTGCGCAACGACCAACTGCTTCCATTGCCATCGCACCAAACAAGTAAGGAATCATGCCGCCGATAAAGAGTCCAATAATCACCATGTGGTTGGACAGATCAAATGACACTTGTTGGCCAATACCCTCTAAGGCATGGGTGTAGTCAGCAAACAGCACGAGTGATGCCAAGCCAGCAGATCCAATCGCATAACCTTTGGTTACTGCTTTAGTGGTGTTACCAACCGCATCTAATGGATCGGTAATGTCGCGTACAGATTGTGGCAAACCTGCCATCTCTGCAATACCACCAGCGTTATCAGTGATTGGACCATAGGCATCGAGCGCCACCACAATACCTGCCATCGACAACATGGCTGTTGCTGCAATCGCAATGCCGTACAAACCAGCTAACCAATACGCTGCAAAAATTGCGGCACACACAAACAGTACCGGATAAGCAGTCGACTTCATTGAAATGCCTAAACCAGCAATGATGTTCGTACCGTGGCCTTTAGTAGATGCTTCAGCAATGTGTTGTACTGGCTTGAACTGTGTACCGGTGTAGTACTCAGTAATCCATACCAAACCTGCTGTTAGCAACAAGCCTACTAAGGTTGAGCCAAATAAGCGCCATTGGCTACCTGGGATACCCAAGGCATCGTCCGGCATGATGAAGTTGGTTACAAAGTAGAAAGCAATCAGTGATAAACCACCAGCAATAACCAAGCCTTTATACAAAGCTGGCATGACATTTCTCATGCCAGGCGTTGCTTTGACAAATGAGCAGCCAATGATGGAGGCAATGATTGAAACACCACCGAGTACCAACGGATAAATAATTGCTGCCACTGGTGCACCGGTAACCATGAGCGAACCCAACACCATGGTTGCAATCAAAGTTACGGCATAAGTTTCAAATAAGTCTGCCGCCATGCCTGCGCAGTCACCAACGTTATCGCCAACGTTGTCAGCAATCACTGCGGGATTACGTGGATCATCTTCCGGAATACCCGCTTCGACTTTTCCTACTAAGTCAGCACCAACGTCAGCGCCTTTAGTAAAGATGCCGCCGCCCAAACGAGCGAAGATCGAAATCAGTGAAGAGCCGAATGCCAAACCAATCAGTGGATGCAAGACAGAAGAGAGGTCTTGTCCTGCACCAATCGATACCAGGAACATAAAGAACAAGCCGACACCCAAGAGACCAAGGCCCACTACCAACATGCCAGTAATAGCGCCGCCTTTAAATGCCACATTGAGCGCTTCGTTCATTCCCTTGGTAGCCGCTTCTGCAGTACGAACGTTTGCTCGTACCGAGACGTTCATGCCGATAAAGCCGCAAGCACCAGAAAGAACGGCACCGACAACAAAACCTATGGCAGTCGCAAAATCGAGGAAGAGTGCCATCAAAATGGTCAGGATTACCCCAACTACGGCGATCGTTTTATATTGGCGCGACAAATAGGCCGCCGCACCCTGCTGAATCGCCTCCGCAATTTCTTGCATCTTGGCGTTACCAGTACTTTGCTTCAAGATCCAGCCGCGCATCACAAAACCGTAAATTACGGCTAGGACACCGCACGCCAAGGCAAAATACAAGCCTAAAGTGACATTACTCATGCTTGAACTCCCTAAAGTTAATCGTTTGTTAATCTTTATTGATTTGCATAACCTGCACTTAGGTAGACCTGGTTCCCGAAAGCTTTAAACTATGGTCTTTAAGCAGTATCAGTATGTAACAGAATCACCCCTGCGCCCCCTTTATAGGATCAGGGTATTTACTAATCATTATTCGGAGTATTTATGAGTCTCGACAAAGTCAAGCCAGGTAAAAAGATCCCTGAAAGCTTCAACGTCATTATTGAAATCCCAATGAACGCGGATCCAATCAAGTATGAAGTAGATAAAGAGAGTGGCGCAATTTTCGTTGACCGTTTTATGGGTACTGCAATGCACTATCCATGTAACTATGGCTACATCAACAAAACCATCGCTGGTGATGGCGACCCTGTTGACGTTCTCGTAATTACTCCTTTCCCATTGATCCCAGGTGTGGTTGTTAGCTGCCGCGCAATTGGTGTTTTACAAATGGAAGATGAAGGCGGTCAAGACGCGAAATTGTTGGCTGTTCCAGAAGACAAAATTTTGCCTATCTACACTCACTGGCAAAAACCAGAGGACATCAATCCTTTGCGCTTAAACCAAATTCAACACTTCTTCGAGCACTACAAAGATCTCGAGCCAGGTAAGTGGGTAAAAGTGAAGGGTTGGGGTGGCGTTGCAGAAGCTCATCAAGAAATTCTTGAGGGCATCGACCGCTACAACAAAGAGAACAAGTAATTTTTTAAACTATTGATAGGCTTTGTGAATCGGAGTGAGCGCACAGAAAATTGCTTTAGCCCAAATCAACCCATTACTGGGTGATTTGGCTGGTAACGCGCAGCTGATTCACAAGGCCGCTCTAGACGCCTATTCTCAAGGCGCCAAACTTGTAGTAACCCCCGAGCTCTCGCTCACCGGCTATCCCCCAGAAGACCTATTACTCCGCCCTGCTTTTATTGAGGCAGCGCAAGAGCAGCTAGAACTCTTGATGAAAGAGCTCGCTCAGTACTCTGGTCTGACCGTTATCGTGGGTCACCCCAAAAAGACATCAGCAGGTTTGCAAAACTATGCGTCCGTTTTACAAGATGGCAAAGTGATTGCAGGCTATGCGAAACAAGAATTGCCTAACCATGAAGTCTTTGACGAAGTGCGTTACTTCGTTCCCGGCAATCAAGCTTGTGTATTTGAATGCGAAGGCATTCGTTACGGATTAATTCTGTGTGAAGATGCCTGGCATGCTGGTCCAGCTAAGCAAGCGCATGCTGCTGGCGCACAAGCACTACTCGTGCCAAATGCATCTCCGTATCATTTGAAAAAAGAAGCACTACGTATTGATGTATTGCGTGGCCATATTGCCCAAACCAAAATGCCACTGGTCTATGTCAATGCCGTTGGCGGACAAGATGAATTAGTTTTTGATGGCGGCTCCTTTGCTTTAAATAGCAAAGGTGAAGTTGTGATGGCGATGCCCCAGTTTGAAACTGGCTTAGGCATTGTTGCAACCACCTCATCCGGCGAATTAGAAAAAGGCTTAATTACCCCACCCCAGTCTGTTGAGGCGCAGGCCTATCAAGCACTGGTCTTGGGTGTACGGGACTATGTCACCAAGAATCGCTTCCCTGGTGTGATTATTGGACTATCTGGCGGCGTGGACTCAGCATTAGTTCTGGCAATTGCTGTAGACGCTTTAGGTGCCGACAAGGTACGCACCGTCATGATGGCCTCGCGCTATACCGCGGACATCTCTTGGATCGATGCGCGGGAGATGGCGCAGAACCTAGGCGTGCAATACGACGAGATTCCGATCAGCGGACCGGTTGATGCTTTAGAAGCATCCTTAGCTGAGCAATTTAAAGGTTTAAATGTTGACGCCACTGAAGAAAACATTCAGGCACGTGTGCGCGGCACGCTGCTCATGGCTCTATCGAATAAAACTGGTCGACTCGTTTTAACCACGGGTAACAAAAGTGAAATGGCAGTCGGCTACTGCACGCTCTACGGAGATATGGCTGGCGGCTTTGCGGTCATTAAAGATATTGCCAAGACTTTGGTGTATCGCTTATGCGCCTATCGCAATAGTATTAAGCCCATCATTCCGGAGCGTATTTTGACTCGCGCCCCTTCAGCTGAATTACGTCCTGACCAAAAAGATCAGGACAGCCTACCCTCCTACGAAGTATTAGATGGCATCGTTGAACGCTACATGGAACAAAACCAATCTATCGCCCAGATTATTGCCGCAGGCTTTGATGCAGAGAGCGTGGAAAAGGTCACCCGCCTCATTAAGCTCAATGAATATAAGCGCCGTCAGGCACCCCCAGGGATCCGTGTAACGACCCGTGCTTTTGGCCGGGATTGGCGCTACCCAATCACATCACAATTTAGAGCCTAGACTCCCAGAAAATAGCCATTTTTTGGCAAGCTATTGAAGTTCTAGGTATGATTACCGCATTAGGGGGAATAAATGAAATTAATTACATCCATCATTAAGCCGTTCAAGCTCGACGAAGTCCGTGAATCCTTGGCTGAAGTAGGCGTTACTGGCCTTACTGTTACTGAAGTAAAAGGTTTTGGCCGTCAAAAAGGTCACACTGAACTGTATCGTGGCGCCGAATATGTTGTCGACTTCTTACCTAAGGTAAAAGTAGAAGCTGTAGTTGCTGATGACCGCGTGGAAGCAGCTATCGAAGCCATTACTAAAGCTGCTCGTACTGGCAAGATTGGTGACGGAAAGATTTTCGTTACTGCAGTTGAACAAGTGATTCGTATTCGTACCGGTGAAACCGATAACGCAGCAGTTTAACGATTGATTACATGCATTACCCAAACCAGCGGCTTCATTAGCCGCTGTTTTTATTTGGATTAACGTAATTGAGAATCTGTAGAGGGGGCTGGAGCAACAGTCTGAACAATTTCAGCAGGCTCCAAAATAATGGTCTTGCTACTCGTGTTTCCAGTGCGCACCTTAGCGCCTTGGTAATACAAATCTAGCTGATTCAATCCACCAGTTAGAACCTTGAACGGTGGCTTGCCATACACGCTAGCTCCAACACCAGGCTCAAGCATTTTGTTTTGAGTTTTACCGGTAGCATCCACCACACAAACAGTTTGCGCAGTCTTGGATTGCAAATACACCATGTCACCCGCTTTTTTAGGTGCGTCTGGTTTGTAATTGAGAGCAGAAGCATCTGCAGGCGGGCACTCTACTGAAGCAGCAGCAACAGGCTGAGTGGCTGGAACAGGAACAGATGTTGCTGGCTGAGCAGCTGGTGCAGGCTCAGCAGGCGCACTTGCAGGCGGCGTCTCTGGCACAACCTCTTGAATGATGACTACCTCTTCTTTAACTGGCTCAGGGAAAAATAGTGGGCGTAAGTTCACCACGGAAAAAATCACCGCTGCAGCAATTGCCAACAAGAGAATGATTTTCTTTTTAGGATCAACAGATGCTTTTGACTTCACGCTGTAGTCAAGAACGCTCTCAGTTACTTTTCTTGCGATAGGCTTTTCAGCTTTTGGTTCGGCGGCTGGCGCCTGCGAAACAAGTTCTTTTGTTTGCTCTGTTTCTTTTGCCTGATTTTTTTCTTTTGTTTTTTCAGGCTTTGCTTTTTTCTCTGCAGCAGAGGCTTTTGTCTCCTCCTGCAATTTTTCTTCTACTTCAGCTGGTTTAACGAGTTGCACTACTCCAGAAAAATCAAATGCATCTTCTGGGGTGAGTTTTAGTAAACCGGCAACTTTTTTTGCTGCTGTGAATTTAACTTGGGCGCCATAGAAACTACTGCTCTCACCATTCTCAATCTGTTCAATTTGGCGAACAGATAGGCAAGCCATTCCAGATAAATCTTTCGTGCTTAAACCAAGACTTTCTCTAGCCTTAGTAAATGCTTCTTTACGAATCTCTGGCAGTTTGTCTGATTTATTCACTAAGCAGTAACCATCTCATATAGAAGTGATAAGTTTGATAGTAACGCCAAAATAGCGCAAGGGTAATTAGCCGCCAAGCTAATTATTTAAGGGGTGGCTCTCAAGATTGGACTCAAGATACTTCTTCACTAAAACCTGCACTGAATCAGCGTGCATTTTGTCCATCACCCTAGCCTTGTGAACCTTAATCGTGGCATCGGTTGTTCCTAGTTTTACTGCAATATCCTTGTTTAAAAGGCCTTTAACAAGCCATCCACACACTTCACGCTCTCTTGGGGTCAGGCTTTCGTAATCCTTCTTGGCTTCAACATCCAATGAAACGCGCTTGAGCTGGCGACTATCAAAGTCAATTGCATCTGCAACCGCTTTTAAGAGCTCTTCTAGGTTAAATGGCTTAAATAAGAAATCAACTGCCCCCTTCTTCAGCCCCTGAACAATTTGATGGGGGTGGCTTTGTCCACTAACAAAGATAATGGGGGTCTTGCGACCGAACTTGAGAAGCCTCTCCTGCAAATCTAGACCTGTCATATCTGGCATTTGCATATCTAAGAGAATGACTGCTGGAGAGACCGGAACAGACTTCTCTAAGAACAGGGTTGCAGAGGCATAGTCTTCGACCAAATAGCCCAGTTCCCGCAGCATTCTTGAGAGAGAAATACGCATAGATTCATCGTCATCAATTAGGTATATGTGGCCGACTTTAGTCATTGAATTCAAAGGAAAAAGTAATAGATGAGCTAATGTACTGTAGTGCTTTTCAGGAAGCTATTAGCTATCTAGCTAATATTTAGACCTAAATCAATGATTTCATTGGTATATTTGTATTGCATTGCAACATTTTGGCTCTCCACTGCCTCCATGGGACCCTCAAACCCATCTCACGGCACAATAGAGCCTTTCGACACAAACCTTTTCTGGAGTAATAAGCATGAAACGCCTAAATGAACGCTCGCGCATGGTCACCGAAGGGGTCGCTCGCGCACCTAATCGTTCGATGTATTACGCAATGGGTTACGAAGAAAAGGATTTCGTAAAGCCAATGGTCGGCGTTGCGAATGGTCATTCCACTATCACTCCTTGTAATAGTGGCTTACAAAAATTAGCTGATGCTGCGGTTGAAGCTCTTGAAGCAGCCGGCGCAAAAGCACAAGTATTTGGTACGCCAACAGTTTCTGATGGTATCGGTATGGGTACTGAGGGTATGAAGTATTCACTCGTATCTCGCGAAGTCATTGCTGACAGTATTGAAGTGTGTGTCAATGGTCTTTGGCAAGACGGTGTAGTTGTAATTGGTGGTTGCGATAAAAATATGCCAGGCGGCATGATGGCTTTAGCCCGTACGAACGTTCCTGGTATTTATGTTTATGGCGGCACGATTAAGCCAGGCCATTACAAGGGTAAAGAACTTAATATTGTTTCTGCATTTGAAGCAGTTGGGGAATTTACTTCTGGTCGACTCAGCGAAGAAGATTTAAAAGGCGTTGAGCAACACGCTTGTCCAGGCAGCGGCTCCTGCGGCGGCATGTATACAGCAAACACCATGAGCTCCTCATTTGAAGCTTTGGGTATGAGCCTTCCCTACTCCTCCACAATGGCTAACGTTGATGCTGAGAAGGTAGCAAGTGCAGCCGAGTCAGCACGTGTCTTGGTTGAAGCGGTTAAAAACAACCTGCGTCCACGTGACATCATCACTAAGAAGTCTATTGAGAACGCAGTGAGCGTCATCATGGCTGTTGGTGGCTCTACCAATGCGGTATTGCATTTCTTGGCCATTACTAGCGCAGCTGAGATCGACTGGACTATTGATGACTTCGAACGTATTCGTAAGCGCGTTCCAGTGATCGCGGATATGAAACCATCCGGCACTTACCTAGCAACTGATTTACATCAGGCTGGCGGTATTCCACAAGTAATGAAGATTTTGCTCGATGGCGGATTACTCCACGGCGATTGCATGACCATCACTGGCAAGACAATTGCTGAAGTATTGAAAGATGTTCCATCAGTGCCACGCGCTGATCAGAAAGTAATTCGTACTTTAGATAATCCTTTGTACAAGCAAGGTCACCTGGCTATTCTCAAAGGCAACATCTCTCCTGAGGGTTGCGTTGCGAAGATTACTGGCTTGAAGAACCCATCCATTACTGGCCCAGCCCGTGTGTTTGATTCTGAAGACGACGCTATGGCAGCCATCATGGCGCAGAAGATTAAGGATGGTGACATCGTGGTCATTCGCTATGAAGGTCCTAAAGGCGGCCCTGGTATGCGTGAAATGCTTGCCCCCACCTCTGCCCTGGTTGGCCAAGGTTTAGGCGAGTCTGTAGGCCTCATTACCGATGGCCGCTTCTCTGGCGGCACTTGGGGCATGGTAGTTGGCCACGTAGCTCCTGAAGCGTATGTCGGCGGTACGATTGCCCTCATCAATGAAGGCGACTCCGTCACAATCGATGCGCATAAGCTACTAATTCAACTGAATGTGGATGAAGCAGAAATTGCAAAGCGTCGTGCAGCCTGGAAGCAACCTAAGCCACGTTATACCCGTGGTCTGCTAGCCAAATACGCAAGTCTTGCGAGTAGCGCTAGCAAAGGTGCGGTAACGGATTTGAATTTAGAAATCTAAACTGTTTCGCCAAATAAAAAGCCCCTAAGTAAAACTAGGGGCTTTTTATTACCTCAGTATTACTGCTGAATCTAAATCTTAGTGCTTCATTGCTCCCCCATGACCAGCGCCTGGGTTACCCATGGCATTCACAGGCATCTTTACCTCTACTTCGCCAGCTTTAGCAAATTTGAGTTTGACTGGAACGGTTTCACCAGCAGTCAATGGCGCCTTAATGTTCATAAACATAAGGTGCAAGCCACCTGGCTTCAACTCCACAGCGCCACCAGCTGGCACAGCGATATCTTTTACTTGGCGCATCTTCATGACGTTTCCGTCCATCGCCATTTCGTGCAATTGCACTTCACCAGCAACTGGTGAGCTTGCTGATACCAATTGATCAGCAGCTCCTTTGTTCTCAATCTTCATAAAGCCACCAGCAACTTGCTGTCCAGGAACAGTAGCGCGTGTATAGGCATTTTCAACTTTGATTGAGCCCACTTTTGCTTCTTGAGCGTGCACTGAAAAACTTAAGCCTAAAGCTGCAACTAATAAAACCAATGTATTACGCTTCATCATTACTCCCTTTTTTGTTAATCATATCTATTCATTCTGAAAAAAGTCTAAAAACTTACCAACTCATTGTCTTGGTACCATCCTTAAATAAAGCATCGCCAGTCACCTTAGGACTTCCGAGCCTCACGCCCGCAATCAAATCAGCTTCCGTGTAACCAGCTTGTTTTAAACACATAGGACACATAATGACTAGCGCCCCACTAGCAATCACTTCGGTCAAAGCCTGCTGCTGATCAGCAAACTTGGTAGATCCCACCTTCACCCCCATCATCACTGCTTTGTCATTCAAAAAGATGGTCAGCTGATGTCCATTCGCAGAATGATGCTTGCCAAAGTTAATGGCCATGCTAGCGCGATGCATCTCATCCGTAGATAGATTAATAAAGAGAGGGTCATTGGCGCCTGCAAGAGCAGATAAAGGTAAGCTTGCCAAAGCGGCAATAACCGCTAATTTGAGTGACTTCAAAAACATTTTTACTCCACAAAAGATAAAAGCAAATCAACCATTGTTGATTGCCAAATACATAGCTAGGCTATGCCCTAAAAAGATTTAGGCTTGTGCAGGAGGTGCGGCTGAGGGAGGAGTTACCCAAACTGCGAGTGGTTTAGGTGATTGATAGAAAAGCTGTGGCAGTAAAGCTAAAGTTTGCGGCGC
>Ga0181560_10006440_pt1 | contig 10223 bp, 9 predicted proteins | sample 011ome_20_FD_133751 | JGI IMG/M metagenome (GOLD analysis project Ga0181560, IMG submission 133751) | Coastal salt marsh microbial communities from the Groves Creek Marsh, Skidaway Island, Georgia - 011509CT metaG (megahit assembly) | ecosystem: Environmental > Aquatic > Marine > Intertidal zone...
ACTGCGGTTTTTAGTGCTACTGCCATATGTTGCAAGCCTGTTTCGCCTACTTCTTCTAAGTGTAGTTTACATTGTTTGCTTAACATTATTTGATTCCCATTGCGGCAAGAGTTGCTTTACCTACAATACCGTCTGGCACTAAGCCTCTGCTTTTTTGCCATTGTATTACCGCAGCTTCTGTTCCTGGGCCAAAATCACCATCTGCTGTTATACCCAATGCGGCTTGTACTGCTTTAACAGTTTCACCTTTGCTACCCTTTTTCACTGTACTATGAGTAAAAGGTGGAGGTGACCAGTTACCACCTAACACTTCTAGTGCATGCTTGTAGTGTTTTTTACGATCAGCTAATCCAATAGTACCGCCATTAATACGTTTGGTCATACCAACAACATCTTGTTTGTCAGCCCATTTGTTTAGACCATTTGTTTTCCAGAACCAACATGCACTTTCTAGTGCGCCTTTTTTGGTTTTGAGATACTTAATTGCTTGTTCTGCTGTGTAGCCTAGTGTTTCGCCAAACTTTGTATAGTTGTGTCTACCAGTAAGTTGAATAACTCCTCTACCGCGGAAGCGCCATCCGTCGCCACTAGCTTCATCGCCATTGTCCATGCGGTTTGCATATACTACGTTTGCAATCTTTTCTGGTTGTCTGTGATAGTCGTCAGCATTTCTTCCTGCTCTTACAAAATACTTGGGAAATACAGCGTTCAATCCTTTGGCACTGTAGTTCAAGTTTTCTTTTGTAACACGGAAGTTGTTGCTTTCGTGGGCGCATTGTGCTATAAAACCTGCAACCCTATCAACAGTGTTTATCTCGTAATATGGAAGTATTTCTTCCATTGCTTCGAACCATTCGATATATTCTTTATTACCGTGTAATAGTTCTTGTACTTGATCTTCTGTGAATTCAAATTCAAATGTACTCATAATGAATACTCCCTTTTTGTATTGGTATTTATCGAACCCAGGCGCCTATACGCCCATGAACGTCTGGATCTTCAATGAATTCATAACCTTTGGGCGGTATTTCATCTTGTCCATACCAGACTGGTATGTATTCATTGCGTCCTGCAGGAAAGTCTGGGTTGTGTCGTAGGTGTATTTCTATTAGATTTCCGCCTATAAATTCAGCATTGATTTTAGCGTATTTGTTTTTGATATAATCTAAACAACTAGGTAATGGTATTTGAACATCTACTTTTACCCAACGATCCCATTGTGTATACGTTGCAGGATTTTTATGTCCTTGTACTGCTAGTACTTGTTCGCCGTTAAGATAATCTACGCTAATATGATCACCTTCAAATATTTCACACCAAAAATGTCCAGGTGTTAAGTGATCTGTAAAATCTTTAATGTAGTGTTTTTGAGCACCTAGCCCAAGTCCTATAGCGTTTACACATGGGCGTACCATGTAGTAGTCGCTTTTATCAACAGGTGTTCCAACAGGTCCACAAGTATAACCAAGATGTCTTGCTAATATAAGTTTATCGAATATCCATAAATCCTCGGGAGCAGTTGTTGCCCATGCTATTTCTTCTGTGCATAAGTTCATCTAAAATTACTGTCTAATCCACTGTCTTGCCAAGGCCAACTTCTGGCATCTGTTCCAAGTTCTACAGTGGGTTCACAATCGCATCCAGTACACACATCATTTATACAATCATTGCAAGTTGGTTGGTAACAGTGACATCTATGTCCACACTTTTTACATGTTCTGTGTTCACCTTGCACTAAGATTTCCTTGTTGTGTTGCTAACGTTTTTAGCTTTTCCTCTACGATTTTTGTTGGGATCTTCTCTGCGTTTTTTGCGTACAGCCGCCGCTATTGCTTTTTTGCCGCCTTTGGCTCTTAGACTTGCGGCACGTGATTTTGACAAACACTTGGGCTTGCCTTCGCCTTTTTTAGCATCGCCACATTTGCCTATACGTTCGCCTTTGGTATTGTAACGGTCCCAGCCACCGCCACCAGCGCCGCCTTTTTTACCTTTTCCAAACCAAGCACGTAGGTTTTCGTCTAAGATTTCTTCAATAAGCATGTTACTTCTTCTTTGAATTGCCCCAGTTCTTAGCACCTTTTTTACGGCACTGAACTAGTGCGCCACTAGCATAAGCACTGGGCCATACTTTGTAGCGAGCTTTTACTTTGTGATAGCAAGCATCTTTTTTCTCTGCCAGCTGATCAAATTCTTCTTCAGTAATTTTAAGTTTATCGAATTTCATATCTACTCCTTACATTTTACTGTAAATTAAATCTAACATTGCTAGGAAGCCTTGCTTGGTTTTAATTTTTGCTTGTATCTTTTCTTGTGTTTCGGGTTTTTGTGCATCAAATACTTGCAAGAACATACTTGCTGTGGTTAGATCAACTTTCATTGACCCGTCCTCAAACTTTACAGTTTGGTATGCTTTGTCTTTTACAATGTTTCTCAGTGTATCAAGATTTTCTTTGAGTGACATTTTATAGTCGAAATAGTTTTGCATGTGTTGTACTTTAACAATGTTAAACACATCTTCTGCTTCCATTGTTTTGCCTTCTTTTACAAGACTTAAAACAAATTCAACCTGTTCCATTACATCGTCCCAAGTTTTATGACTCTCGTCTATCATTGTTTGTACATAACTTGCTACAACATGTTCATTTGACGGTGCATCTTTTAATTTTAGTGCATCTTGCATTTCGTTAACTGATACTTTTGGCTTACTTGCTGGAACTTGAGATTCGTCTATTGCCAGGTGTGCATCAATACCTGCTGTGCTTTTTAGTCCCCAATGCGCTGCCGCTTTTTTAGCTGCCGCATATGAACTTTCAGCGCGGCATTCGTGTTTACCTTTTTTAGCGTGTACACAGATGTAAGGCTTTTCTTCACCTTCGTTCATACTAGCTTCTGGTATTTCATTTCTGTCTTTGAGTGCTTGCACAATTTTTTCAATGTGACCAGGATACTTTGCGTCAATATCTTTGTAGTATTTTTTGATACGATCAATACTGTGTCCTTTAGCAAGTCTTTTGCCAATTTCTCTGTAAAGGATATTGCGTTTTACACCTTCGTTCATGCCGGCATGCATTGCTGCCATGTGCTTTTTGTACTTTGCAGTGCCTTTTTTGTGTGGACTGTGTCCTTCAGCTACTCCAATGTCATCAGCCATAATAGCAACGATTGTTTCCATATCATCGTCACCGTGTAAGCCATGTTCGCCTGCTGTAATTTCATATTCTCTACGAATGATATCACCTTCTGGGCTGTTAAAGTCATTCATCATGTCCATAATTTCTTGTTCTGGATCATCTGCGGTACTGATTCTTGCATGGATATCGCTCATCATACCTTCGTTCATTCTTTCCATTGCACTTTGCATAAGCAAACGCTTTAGATCTTCTGGGCTGTAGTTGTCTCTGGGATCGATGCCTCTGGTTGAACCAGTTTTAGGATTGCTGCCAATCATTTTAGGTCTAGGTTTAGGACGTGGAAGATTCTTTGGTCTTGCTTTAGGACGTGGACTTGTAGCAGGTGCTCCGCCAAGAGCTTGTCTGACAGCATTATCGATACTTGTTTTGTCTACTTCTTTAACATCGTCACGCTCGTCTTTCATGCCTTTATAGTCATCATCGTATCTGCGGAATTCGTCATATGACATATACATATCTGTATCTGGATCATAGTAACTACCTTCTTTTGGATCGTAATATACTACTTTACCACTTAGCGTAGTAAAAGGACCTTCTAAGCCACTGCGCTCAGTGTACTTTGGATCCATTGGTGGCATAATTTTATAGCCTTCGTTTTGTGCAGTCATCGTTTTGTCCTATTTAACATTAACAGTATTTACCTTATTTGTAACGTTTCCATTTACCTAGATCCAATGGATCATCTTGCGGTGGTGGTGGGATATATGGTAAAATATTTGGCGGTGATTTACTGTTCTTTCCAAAGTCTCCAATTAACCCTGCTCCTACTCTTGGTGTTTTTTTAGTTTTCTTAGTTGTAGTCTTCACTGTTTGTTTAGTAGTTGGTTTCTTTTTTGTTGTATTAACACTAGGAGGCGGAGTAACTGGTAAGTTAGCAACTGTGTCAGCTGTGTTTTCGTCATCCTTTTTGGTTATTTCACTCTCTGGTGGTTTTTGTGCATCGTCAGGAACTGTAATTGTATCCTGATCAGGTTTCGCTGGTTTTTTAGGTGTTGTTGTATCTACATCTTTATCTGTTGTTGTGTCAGTATCAGGTACTGTATCTGTTGTTGTGTCAGTATCAGGAACAACTGGCTGTTTAGGAGCAGTTGTAGTCACTTTAGGTTTTTTAGCTGCATCTCTATTATTTGTAGCTGTAGTTGTATCTACTGTAGGTTTTTGTGGAACCTTAGGTATTTCAATCTCATCTGGCTGTATATTTGTATCAGGACGTTGTGGTAATTCTCTAGGAATCACAGGCACAGTATCTGTGTTATCGGGAGGAGTTATATCGTCTACCTTGTCCTGCACTTTGGGAGGTAATACAGGAACAGTACCTGTACCTGGAGGAGGTGTATCAACAGTTGTAGTTGTTACCTTGTCTTTCACTTTGGGAGGTAATACAGGAACAGTACCTGTACCTGGAGGAGGTGTATCAACAGTTGTAGTTGTTGGAATATCTCCGTCATCCGGCTCTGCAGCTGGATCTGGTGCCGGTGGTGTTTGACTAGGATCTGCTACTGGCTGAGTATCTCTATCATCTGTATCTTGTTGCGGTAACTCTTGTGGTTGTGTAGTATCTATCTCAGGATCTACTTTTGTATCTAAGTCTGGCGTGTCATCTGGTTTTGGTTCAACAGGTTGTTCTGGACTGGTTGGATCAACAGTTGGTGTTGGATCAACAGTTGGTACTGGCTCTGGTGGTGTTTGAGTTGCAGCATCAATCTGCGCCGGGGTGAGTGCAAACGTTGCACCATTTAGCGTAACTTGTACATTTCCATTAGGAAGTGTTTGTATTACTTCTGCATCTCTAGTTTCACCTTTTTTGTTTCTGTATGTGATATTGTCGCCTGCTTTTACATCAGGTGCTACTAATGTTTGCGGAGCAACATCTAAGTCTGTGTTAATTTTACCGGGATCACTAATAGTATCAGGTGCTTGTGTAGCAACTTGAATTTGTTCTGGTGTTAGTGCATATGTTGCGCCATTTAGCGTAACTTGTATGTTTCCATTGGGTAATTTTTTAACTACTTCTGCATCTCTTGTTTCACCTTTAGCATTTTTATATGTAACAGTATCTCCAGCATTATATTCTGGTTGTACTAATGCAGCTGGACCGTCAGTGTCTACTTCGGGTTGCGGTAATTCAGGAGCATCTACGCTATCTTTGTCTAAATCGAAAGTTTGATCTTCGCCACTTATATCGCTTGGCGGTATCTTACTAACTTCGCCTTTGAAGACTTCAGGATTTTGTTTGTAAGATTCTATTCCATCTGGCATTACTTGTTGTGTAATACCCGGGTATGATTTTTCTAATTTATTAATGTAAGCTTCTACACTTATAGGATCCATTTGACCATTTGCAATCATAATCTTAGCATTTGTAACTACCATACCTCTGGCAAGATCACTACCTACGTCACCTGGATCTGGCAGATCATCTACTTGTGTAGTTACTTCCGGAGCTTCGTCACTTGGTTCTTGTTGTTCAGTATCATCTGGATCTGGAAATGCATCTCTTGGACCCATTGCTGCATCAGCGGCATCTTGATTGTCTCTAGCAACTTGGTCTTGTGCTGCTGCTATGTTAGGATCAATAAATCTCTTATTAAGTCTTGCAACACCTGTTGTGTTGTGTGTAGCACTGTACTGTTCGTCCCATTCAGCTTGATCATCTTTGAAACTCTGATTAAGTCTGTCTATTTTTTCTTTTGCAACGACTCCTGGACCAGCAACACCATTTGCGATATTCATCAAAGTTTTATAATCATCATCATTTTCTGCTGTAGGTCTTGGATTATCAGGATTGTCGGGATCAGCATCTGGATTTCTATTATCCCATGCTGTCTGACGTTGACTTAATTCTCTTTCAGCTCTTGTTTTATAGCTGTCTAATGTCTGTTGAGCTACAGCAATTTCTTGTTTTAAATCTGCATATTCTTCACTGTTTATGTCAGGTCGTGCATCTACGTTATCTACAAGATTGGTTACTTGACTTGGAACACTTTCTTGGTTGCTTCTACTACTGCGTAATACTTGTTCTCTGGTCCATTTTTGATTACCACGCTCGGGATCATTTACAAACTCAACTGTACCTGTTTCTACAAATTCAACTTTTTGTAGTTGTGTTAGATCATTCCATGTTGGTGCTTCTAGATCACTTCTGCCTTCAACTCTTACATCTAATTTACTTACATTTTCTAAATCAGCAAGCACTTGATTTATCTTGCGACCTTTAGTTTCGATGCCCAGTGTATTAGCCATTCGACGAACATCGTCTTCGCTTTCCCATGTTACTTCAAATGTGTTTTCTTCATTGTTGACACGACCATTTTGTAATACTTTAATGAGGTCTAGTTGCTTCTGATTTTCTTCTAGTTCTTTTTTAGTGTAACTACGCCCGCCAATATTAACCTTAGCTCTTGATCTTCTATTAATGCTTTTCAATTGTTGATCAGTGAGGTCTTCTATTCCAACTAAACCTCTATCCTTGACTAGCTGATCAATTCTAAGTTCACCTGTTTCAGGGTCTTTTACGTAATTGCTTATTGTAGCAGGATCCATAGCTAAGATGTTAACAAGTTCACGTGCATCAGTACGACCATTTGCAAAAAATCTTCGTAGTCTTAGTTGTGCAGCTCTGCTTACTCTAGCAGATTTTACACCAGCGGCTAGTGCAGTACTGGTGTTTCCTGCAATGATACCATTGTAAGCTGCATTTAATACACCTGCACTAGGAGTTGTAATATTTCCTGCGGCATCTATAACTGTTAAGTTTGTAAGGTATTGTTCTGCCGCTTCACTTACACCTTCGCTAACTGGAGCAAGTATTGCTTTACCAAAAGCATTTCCTAAGAAAGTTTCTCCAATTGGTCCTTTGTACAACAGTTTATCAGTCACTGTGTCAATAACACCGCCTGCGGCTGCTGTTTGAAGCAATCCATGAGAGTGAGCACTGTATACTGTTTGATCTAGTGCCAGTTTATCAACAGCGGCAGCAAACTCTGCATCGGTGCCTTGAAATCCTTGTGCAGTGATTTGTTCTTTGGCTGCATGGTGATTTATTTTCCACTGTGGTTGTTGTTGTAGTAATCCGCTGTTATAAGCTTCATTTATTTGACTTCTGATTTCGTTCATAGCGGCACCAGCTGCTTCAGCTGTGTTCATTGCAACACTGATACTACCACCACTCCACCAACTTGTGCCTGCAATAAGAGCCATGTCTAAAACTTCCGGAGCAAGTTCGCCTGACATGATACCCAACATACCAATAACACTGATATCAGGATTGTTACCTGTGACTGCAAGAAGTGCATCTCCCCATGAGTCAACTGCACCCGATGTTAGTTCAACTTCAGTTTGAAATTCTTTACTTTGTTTGTTTTCTATCCAGTCTTGTGCTGCCGCCAATGGACTAAGTTCTTCAACTGCTTGAAATTGATCATCGATAGTTGTTTCGCCATCTACAAAGTCTGTAGCACGTTTGCCGTCGTATACATTAAAGAAGTTCATTACTCCGTCAATACCACCAGCAGTACCTTTGGTAATTGCATCAGCAGCTTCAACACCGCCAGCCGCTACTGCTAGACCCAAGTCTAACAAATAGCTGTTGCTTTTCCAAGGAACTAATTCACCAGTATCTGGATCCATCAATGCACCTGGTATTCTTCCTGCATTAGTCCAGTTGGTGTGTGCGGCAGCAAGTTTAGGATTGATTTGCCCTTCGCCTTCGCCTACTTCATATTCAACTTGTTTGAGATATTCGTCTGGAACAGTGTATGTATCTCTACCAGCACCTTTTACTCTGGGTATTTCTTTACCCATTAACATATAAAGATCAGCCACACTCATTTTGACTGTTCTTTTAACATTTTCGTTAGGGATGCCTAAACTGTCATCGCCTTCAGCTTCTAGTACTATTGGCTTATTGAATAACTCGTCTAATCTCATAGTTATGCCTCATCAGGCATATCATCTACTACTACAGGAGGTTCAGCTGGGTATTCATTTATAGCAAGATATTCCATGTAGTGTTTTACTGCACTTAGGTAATCATTTGCTTTTGTAATTTTAGCTTGCACCCAAGGCTCTAAGTTATCAGTGTCGCCAATCATGCCGTGTAATTCAATAGCATACTTACTAGTGTTGTACAGTTGGTTCTTAGCCATCCATCCATCTTCGTCAGTTGCATCAAGTACACCTTCCATGATCTCACTCATGTACACTACAGGCTCTTTGCCTTCTGCCAATTCTGGCTTGTGTTTTTTCATCCAAAGTTTTGCTAGGTCAATGTCTTCAAACACTTTGCGTTCTATACCATTAACATCTAGCACTTTGTATTCGCTGCCTTCTTTTACCACTTGTGGTTTGGCAACTTGTTTTACTGTGCTTATTTTGTCCAATCTCATGGGTTTCTCCGGATCATTTTATTGTATACTGGGTCTTTGGGCTTTTTAGCCCCTTCTAGTCCTACAGCTTTACGGGCCGCTTTGTGATGTGCTTTGCCTTTTTTACCCGTAAACAATGGCATTGCCACACTAGCAACACTAGCGGCTCCCATGCCTCCTGCACTGACTGTTTCTGTTATTTCCCAGACTTTCATACAGTTATTTATCGTTCTGATTAAATGTTGTGTGCTAGCGCATCATGTCTACGCTGCTCTTCTTGATTGTATTCTTGTTCTAGTCTTTGAAAGGATTTGTCTTGTATAGGACCATCTTGTCTAATTAATGCACATCCAAACGGAACGGGCCATACAACACTGAGTGCAAGCCAATCAGTTCTACTGTACATACTGAGTCTACTCCACATCCAATGTCCAAATGGTATTTCAGGATCTATTAAATAATCACTGAGTAAATGTTTGTCACTGGTTGCTAACTTAACCAAACTATCATCCATCTTGTGCATAAAATTAAACATAAGATCTGACTTGCCTATAAAGCATAAATCTCCAAAGAATGGAAGTCCGTTTCTTACTCTCAACCAAGGAGAGAATATAGCATCTTTGAACACTGGATTTCTATGCATGTTGCTAAACAAGTTACCCCAGTGTTGTTCTTGCATTGGATTCATCACAGCATCAGTTCTTGTTTTGATTACAATATCATAGTCTTGTTTATAAGGAGCAAATGTTTCTGCAACTCTTGCTGTGCTTAAAAACATACCTGGAAAGTTATAAGCATATTTGTCAAATTCATCGCCTTTGTAGCACACAAGATTTTTTGTAAACTCATTGGTAAGGTGCCAATCAACACCAGGTTTATTACCCATTTTTACTCTGTGTCTGTGATGGTGAAAGCCTGTGTTGTAGTCGCTGATCTCTACTGTTTTGGCTTGATACAGATCCTTAGCTCTTGTACTAAGTCCACTAGAACCGTCATCCCACAAATTTAAAAAGTAATCTACATGTAGTTTTTCAAAACTCTTTGGAAATACTTTGTTGCGCCACCACCATGCACTTTGTTCCATGTGTCGTGGTTGTCCGCTCATTAATATTGCTATTCGCATGTTTGCCTCTTATTTGGATTTCTTGCGTCCGCTTTTCATATTAGCACACCAGTGATACATTTTTGCTTTCTCACCGCTGCTGTTTTTTGCTTTTTTGCGTAGTTCAGTAACGCTACCATCGCAACTTGCCCCACTACGTTTTACCCGCCCTGGTCTGCTTTTGCCTTTTTTCTTTCCGTCAGCAAAGTTTTCGTTAGTTCTAGAAAGTGCTACATCAAACACTTCTTCTACTTTACTTTCTAAACTACGTCTATTGTGTTTTTTTGCAATACCACTTAGTGTGTCGCCTGATCTTACTGTGTGTGTAGTGCCATCAGGCATATTAATTTTTTGACCTACTTTAATAAAGTCTGGGTTAGCAATATTATTAGCCTTCGCAAGATCTTGATATGTTGTTTTTGTAGGTCTTAGCTTTGGTCTTAGACTTGTAGCAGGTGCCAACGATGGTTCTGTTGGTGCTGGAGGTAATACAGTTGTAATTATTTCAGGCTGTTTTGTCGCAGTCTTCGGAGGTTCATATGTAATTGCTTGTCTAACTGCACG
>Ga0181560_10006441_pt1 | contig 10223 bp, 8 predicted proteins | sample 011ome_20_FD_133751 | JGI IMG/M metagenome (GOLD analysis project Ga0181560, IMG submission 133751) | Coastal salt marsh microbial communities from the Groves Creek Marsh, Skidaway Island, Georgia - 011509CT metaG (megahit assembly) | ecosystem: Environmental > Aquatic > Marine > Intertidal zone...
AGGGCCTCGCAGCGCTCCCTAATGGCGTCGGCAGTCACCTCGGTGCTGAAGCGCACATTTAGCAGTACCTGAAGGGTACCGGGGATCACATTAGTCACGCCTTCGCCGGCCTTTATGGTGGAGATTTGCAGCGAGGTCGGGTCGAAAAAGTCGTTGCCCCTGTCCCATGGTTCCGCGACCAGCGCGTCGAGGGCCGAGAGGGCACGATGGATGGGATTGTCTGCCAGATGGGGGTAGGCAATGTGGCCCTGCTTACCGTGGATGACCAGCGACCCATTGAGTGAGCCGCGGCGCCCATTCTTGACCAGATCGCCCAGTTCACGCGTGCTTGAGGGCTCCCCCACCACACACCAGTCAATTCGCTCTCCGCGCTTTGTCAGCGCTTCCATGACTTTGACAGTGCCGTCTTTGGCAGGCCCCTCCTCGTCCGACGTAATCAGCAATCCGATGCGACCGGCATGGTCAGGAGAGTCAGCAACGAACCGCTCGCAGGCGACGACCATGGCGGCCAGGCTTGCCTTCATGTCTGCTGCTCCACGGCCGATAAGCTCAGCATCCGAGACCGTGGCGTCGAAGGGATTCGACTGCCAGCTTTTCAAATCTCCGGGCGGCACCACATCGGTGTGTCCCGCGAATACCAACAATGGCCCCCCCTCGCCACGCGTCGCCCACAAGTTATCGACCTCACCAAAGCGCATGCTTTCCACAGCAAACCCAGCGCGTGCGAGGCGTTCTCCCATCAGAGCCTGACAACCTGAATCATTCGGCGTGATTGATGGCAGGGCAATGAGCTGCTGCGTCAGAGCCAGCGTGGGATCTGTCTCGTCAATTATGGGCATGTAACATCTCGTTGAGCGCTACGGCACTACGGTTGGTCAGGCATTGCACAGCGCCACTGGTGGAGTGTCTGCGAAACAAAAGCTCCGACCGCCCCGCAAGCGTTCGTGCCGAGACGGTCTCCACCACCTGCTGCTGGTCGTCCAAAACGCTGACCTTGGTGCCAGCGGTGATAAAGAGCCCAGCTTCTATAGTGCAGCGATCGCCCAGCGGGATACCCAATCCGGCATTGGCACCGATCAGGCATTCTTTGCCCACGGAGATAATAATATTGCCGCCGCCCGAGAGTGTGCCCATGGTTGAGCATCCTCCGCCCAGATCGGACCCGGCCCCCACCCATACGCCTGCAGAAATGCGGCCCTCGATCATGCCGGGCCCCTCGGTGCCCGCGTTGAAATTAATAAAGCCTTCGTGCATGACGGTCGTGCCCTCACCGAGGTAAGCGCCAAGCCGGACCCGTGCCGTGTGGGCAATGCGTACCCCCTGCGGCACCACGTACTGGGTCATCTTGGGGAACTTGTCCACGCTAGATACCTCCAAGACTTCGCCTCTCAGTCGAGCATCGAGCTGTCGCTGGGCGATTTCGGCTACATCCACCGGCCCCCGCTCGGTCCAGGCGACATTGGGAAGCAAGCCAAACAGGCCTTCGAGGTTTGTTTCGTGGGGTTTTGCCAGTCGGTGAGACAGCAGGTGGAGTTTAAGGTAGGCCTCCTCGACCGATGCTGGTGCGCGGTTGTCGATTAATGGTGTGGCGACGACCGGTTGCTGGGTATTGGTGAATTGTCGCGCGATCTCGGCATGATGGCTGTCGCCCAGCGCCTCAAGTGACGCGGCTAGCGATAGCAGTTGTGAAGTGTCCAGACGGCCCGAAATATCTCGTAACAGCGCTGCACGGTCCCCCTCCACACTGATGATGGGATAGGGATAAAACGTATCTAGGAGGTTGCCCTGTGAATTTGCGGTCGCAATCCCCAGGCCGAATCCATATAACGTGGTCATGGTGGCTCCTTAAAGACCAAAGCGTCGCGCGTAACCGTCCGCCGAGAATCCGACGGAAACAGCGCCGTCCCAGTCGAGCACCGGCCGCTTGATGAGGGTAGGGTGGGCGGCCAGAATCGCAGCCACGTCACCCGCTTCCAGCGCAGTTTTATTGGCCTGATTTAGCTGCCGGTAGGTGGCGCTTCGCCGATTAACCAGCTGCGTCGCCCCAAGGGCCTCTAGCCAATGGTTCAGTGTGGTTATTTTTGGCGGCGCGTCTTTGAAATCCACGAAACGGTAATCGATCTGGTGCGCTGCTAGCCAGCTGCGCGCTTTTCGCACCGAATCACAGTTGGGGATGCCATAGAGAGTAGGTAGAGTCATAGCGCGGGTTAAGTCATTGAGGTTGCAGTCAGAGACGGGTTGATTCTGGCAGTCTGGTGCGACGTTTGCGGGCGACAGGGTAGCAGAATTAGCAGATTTCTGTGCCCGTGCTCACGCCTTGTGGCATCGCTTTGGCTGCTTGCGGTTGGGGTAACAGGTCCTGCAGATTTCACAGATCCGCCCGTCGCATCCTCGGGCGGTGCAATGCTCCCGACCGTAAAAAATGATCTGAAGATGGAGTGCGTTCCAACGCGTTTCGGGAAAGGCGCGCCTTAAATCCCTCTCAGTCTCCACCACGCTGCGGCCGCGGGTCAGTCCCCAACGCTGTGCGAGACGATGAATGTGGGTGTCGACGGGAAAAGTGGGCATATCAAATGCTTGGGCCATCACGACACTCGCTGTTTTATGGCCGACACCGGGCAGCGCCTCCAACGCCGCTATATCTGCGGGCACTTCACCGTCGTGCCGATCCAGCAGTATCTCGCTGAGTCGATGAATGGCTTTGGATTTCTGCGGTGATAACCCGCAGGGCCGAATAATCCCTCGAATATCCTCCACCGAGAGCGTGACCATGCGCGCCGGCGAAGCGGCGCGCAGGAATAGGTCCGGGGTGACTTGATTCACTCGCTCGTCAGTGCACTGTGCGCTCAGCAGTACGGCGACAAGTAAGGTATACGGATCCTGATGGTCGAGAGGGATTGGGGTCTCGGGATACAACGCCTGCAGTCGCGCATCGATGAAAGCGATGCGCTCCGCCTTATTCAGATTGCCTGATTTCGCCACCTCACCAACCCTTGCGAAGACAGTCTGCTAAGCGCTCGGCCGCCTCGGTGCAAAGATCTTGGTCGGCAACGAGTGCGATTCTGACGCGCAGGGCACCCGGATTGCCCAGAGCGGTATCGCGACCAAGGTATCTGCCGGGCAGCACGCTGACGCCCGCGCGTTGCCACAGCGCCTTGGCAAATTGCTCATCGTCGATGGGTGTTTCTGGCCACAAGTAAAAGCCCGCCTCGGGAACCGGCGTTGTCATCACGGTTGAGATGATGGGGAGTACGGCATTGAACTTCTCTCGATATCTGGCGCGATTTTCCACCACGTGTGCCTCGTCCGACCATGCCCACTCGCTGGCAACTTGATGATGCAGGGGCATTGCACACCCGTGATACGTTCGGTAACGACGAAAGCGCTCGATCCAGCGACTGTCCCCAGCAACGAATCCAGAACGCAGCCCGGGCAGGTTTGATCGCTTGGACAGGCTATGGAAGCACAAACAATTTTTGAAATCGGTAACCCCCATTGCGGCGGCGGCACCGAGTAGTCCGGGTGGAGGTTTGGCCTCGTCTGGGTAGATTTCGCTATAGCACTCGTCGCTCGCAATAACAAAGTCGTGTTCCTCGGCGAGCGCGATCAGGTATTGCAAATGTGCGCTCGACAAGACTGCGCCCGAGGGGTTGCCCGGCGTGCAGATGTAAAGGAGTTGGCATGCCTGCCACTGATCTTCGGTGATTTGGGAGAAATCCGGCAAGAATCCATTACTGTAATCACAGTTGAGAAAGTGCGGGGAGGTGCCGGCCAATAGCGCCGCGCCTTCATAGATTTGGTAGAACGGGTTGGGTGATATGACCGCTCCCGGTTGACCGTAGGTCACCACGGTCTGGGCCAGGGCAAAAAGACCTTCCCGCGTGCCGTTGAGCGGCAAGATCTGGCGGTCTGCGTCGACGCCGTGCAACCCGAATCGCCCCTCAAGCCAACTGGCGATTGCGGCTCTCAGAGATTCGCTGCCATTGGTCGTTGGGTACTTGCCCACCCGTGCACTCTGCTCGGCCAGCAGTCCGGTAACCGCCGCAGGCGGCGGGTGTTGTGGCTCTCCGATCGTCAGCGCAATGGTCTCAATATCGGCCGGCGGCAGGCCTGTTAGTAACGCATTAAGCCGCTCAAAAGGATAGGGCTGTAGCGACGCCAACCCGGTATTCAAAGAGAGAGCTCCTGGGTGTGTGATTCTTCTTGTTTTTGAGCGCTCACCTCAGCGATCAGTTCCGCTTCAAGCTGCGCGAGTAGCGCCTCATCTTCGAGGGAGTGCCCAGCGCCATCTGAAAGGAGGAAGATGTCCTCCACCCGCTCTCCAAGCGTTTGGATTTTGGCCCCTTGCACCGTCACTCCATGTCGCGACAGGACAGAACCAATGCGCGCTAGCAAGCCCGGGCGGTCGGCCGTGCTGATTTCGAGTGTCGTATGACCGCTCATCGGGTCCTTGGAAAATTGAATTTGCGTCGGGATCGTAAAGGCCCTTACCGTCCTTGGCATGTGTCTGGTCGCGGCCTTTGTCGACGCCTGCAGCAGGTTGTGCTGGATGGTTTCGCGAATTTCCTGAAACGTGTCGGGGTGGGGGTCGAGCGAGCTACCGTCGCTTTGCAGCACATAAAAAGTGTCTAGCGTGCTGCCGTCGTCGTCGCTGTAGATGCGGGCATCGTGAACGCTGAGGTCCAGCGTATCCAGCGCAGCGCAAATCTTGGCGAAAGTATTTGCCTCGTCACGGGCATGGACAAAGATTTGGGTGGCATTGCCGATTGGCGATTCTCCCGCCTGTCGCACCAGCACCAGCGCTCCATCTGACAGATCATGGTCTGCGATCGCTTCGGTGTGCCAGGCAATATCTTCAGCCCGTTCTCTGACAAAGTAGTTCTCGCCCCTGGACACCCAGAGCGAAGTGAGTTCGTCTTCGAGGAAGCCGCGGTACTCCAGTACCTCTGCCGCGGCGCGCTTGGTTTCTCTGATCACTTCCTCGCGCGCAATCGGATTATCGAGGCCCCGATTCAAGGCCCGGCGAGTCTCCGTATAGAGCTGACGCATCAGTGATGATCGCCATGCATTCCACAGTTCGGGGTTGGTACCGGCAATATCGGCAACGGTGAGTGTGTAGAGATAATCAAGGCGCTCTTGCGAACCCACAGTCTCGGCAAACCGTTGGATCTCTGCGGGATCCGAAATGTCCCGTCGCTGGGCAATGTGGCTCATCAACAGATGATTTCTGACCAGCCAAATAATCAGCTCGGTGTCGGATGAAGACACTGTATGCTCTCGACAAAAAGTGTCGACATCTTCGGCGCCGAGCTCCGAATGATCTCCGCCCCGCCCTTTGCCAATGTCGTGAAAAAGGGCAGCAATATAGAGAAGCTTCGGATCTCTCAGTCTGCGTGCGATTCTGGTCGAAACCGGGAATCGGTCGGTGTAGTCAGCGCGCATAAATCTTCGGGTGTTGGCTATCACCTCCATGGTGTGCGCATCCACGGTGTAGGCGTGGAACAGATCGAATTGCATCTGGCCGATGATGGCCCCAAAGGCAGGCAGGTAGCGGCCCAAAACGCCGTGTCGTGACATTCGGCGCAATTGTTTGGTCATGTTGTGGGGCACGGCCAATACCTGTACGAACAGCGCCCGGTTGGCGCCATTACTGCGAAACGCGTCGTCAATTAGGTGCGCATCACGTCGGATCAGGCGCTGTGTGTCGGGCTCGATCCGATCCACGAGTGGATCGTTGCCAATCAACACAAAGATGCGCAGCAGATTACTCGGTGTCCGGGTAAATACCGCGTCATGTCTGGCGCGAATCCGGCTATCAGCCACTTCAAAGTCGTCGTCGATCAGACGCACGTCAGGATTGCGTTTATCGTCATCCTCTGAAACGCGATGTTCAAATACCTCTATCAGCAGCTCATTGAGTTGGCTCAGCGTTTTCATCCAGCGGTAGTAGACCTGCATGAATTGCTCTACCGCCAGTTTGTCTCCGTCTACCATACCCCACAGTGCTGCCAGCTGCTTTTGGTGATCGAATAAAAGCCGATCCTCGGCTCTACCGGTCATACTGTGTAACGCAAAACGCACCTGACTCAGAAAAGCTTTGCCTTGGTTGAGCTGGTCCAGCTCTGTATGACTGAGAAAGTCAGGTGCCTCCGCGCCCGAGAGGCTTTTCCTGAAGCATCGCAGAGTGATCCATTCGATGACTTGTAAATCTCTTAGTCCACCCGGCGAGCTTTTGATGTTGGGCTCCAGGGCGTATTCGGTATTGCTGTATTTGTCATGGCGGTTCTGCTGCTCGCCCAGCTTGCCGCGTATGAACTCATTCGGGGGCCACATGCGATCCGAGTCGGTCACTGCCTTGAGCTTTGGCTCCAGTGCAGCGTCCCCCATTAGATGCCGGGATTCCATCATCGTTGTCACAACGGTAAGGTCCTCCCGCGCCAGAGTTTCGCACTCCTGCAGCGTTCTCACGCTGTGCCCGATCTGCAATCCGGTGTCCCACAAGCTGGCAATGAACTGCTCTAGGCACGGCGCCACATTTTTGGGCAACACATCACGTGAGAGGATCAGAATATCGACATCCGATTGCGGAAAGAGTTCACCCCTGCCATAGCCCCCGACGGCAATCAGGGCAATATCGGGTAGCTCCCCGACGTGTTCCATCCACAGATGGCTCAAAACGGTGTCCACGATATTGCTGGCTTGCCTGAGGAGTGGCGTCACCGGTTGCTCGGGCGTAAACGCCTCAGTCAATGCGGTTTTCGAGCGCTTTAGGTACCCGCGGGTGCCTTGTGCCGTGGTGGCCGTGTCGGTGAGAAAAGCCTCGAGGGGCGGAATGTCGACGGTAGGGAGCTGGCTAGAAGGGGAGGGCTTCATCAAGCCTCCGGGTGAACACCTCACAGCCTGATTCCGTCACCCCGATGGTATGTTCCCACTGGGCCGAGAGCCGCCCGTCCCGGGTGGTTACGGTCCACCCATCGCGGGCACTGAGCTTGGTATAGCGCTTACCCGCGTTAATCATCGGTTCGACGGTAAAAGTCATGCCGGGCTCCAGACGCAGCCCAGTGCCCGCCCGCCCGTAATGCAGTACCTGGGGTTCTTCATGAAACACCTGTCCGATACCGTGACCACAGTACTCCCTCACCACCGAGTAGTAGTTGCCCTCGGCATGCTGCTGAATCACGGCTCCCAAATCACCCAGGGTGGCACCGGGCTTCACTAGTGCCAGCGCCCGATAGAGACATTCTTGGGTAACCCGCATCAGTCGATCTGCATGGGGTGCGACATCTCCTACCCCGAGCATGATGCTGGTATCGCCGTGCCACCCATCCTTAATTACGGTGACATCGATATTAATGATATCGCCGCTCCGAAGCTTTTTGCTGTCGGATGGAATGCCGTGACAGATGACCTCGTTAACCGAGGTGCAAATGGACTTTGGGAAGCCTTTGTAGTTCAGTGGTGTGGGGGTAGCCTTCTGCACATTCACGATATGGTCGTGGCAAATACGATCAATTTCACCGGTGGTCATTCCGACGGCGACCTGGGGAGCGATCATTTCCAGTACTTCGGCCGCTAGACGGCCAGCCAGCCGCATGCCGTCAAGTTCAGATTCGGTTTTGGGCTTCACAGGGTTCATCGGCGTGCTTTTAGATCGTGAGGTCAGCTGGATCGAGCGCAGTGTAACCGAACCGGGCGTGCATTTGTGGTGTGCTTTCCCTGTGACCTTGGCTATGGTATAAAGCGCGCCGCTGAGGCATCTGCTCAGCGACAGCCCCAGTGGCAAATAGCACGCCCCTTTGTTTTTGCGGACCCGGGTGCCGGTTTCCGGTTGGAGTCGCAATAAGGGACGGAAGGGTAACCCAAACAGAGAGTTTGACTATGACGCAGGTAAGTATGCGTGACTTGCTGCAGGCAGGTGCGCACTTTGGACACCAGACCCGTTTCTGGAACCCCAAGATGGATCAGTACATTTTTGGGGCTCGCAACAAAATCCACATCATTAACCTCGAGCATACCGTGCCGGCCTTTAACGATGCCTTAAACACGGTGAGGCGCCTGGCCGAAAAAAAGAATCAGGTCATGTTTGTGGGCACCAAGCGTGCTGCGGGCAAGATCATTGAAGAGCAAGCCCGTCGCTGTGGCATGCCTTTCGTGAGCCACCGCTGGCTGGGTGGCATGTTGACCAATTACAAGACGATTCGGTCTTCGATCAAGCGATTACGTGAGCTTGAGGAGCAGGAGAGCGACGGCACCTTTGCCAAGCTCACCAAGAAAGAGGCGTTGATGCGTTCGCGCATGAAGGAGAAGCTGGAACGCTCAATTGGTGGCATCAAGGAAATGTCCGGCTTGCCTGATGTCTTGTTCGTTGTCGATGTGGACCACGAGCGCATTGCGGTGACTGAAGCTAACAAATTGGGCATCCCTGTGATTGGCATTGTTGATACCAACAGTGATCCCGACGGCGTGGATTATGTGATCCCGGGCAATGATGACGCCATTCGCGCGATCAAGCTCTATGTCGCAGCGGTAGCTGATGCTGTGATTGCCGGTAAAACGCAGGCCGGAGAGGTAGTTTCTGCCAGCGAATTTGTGGAGGTCACTGAGCCCGAGGTGCCGGTTGACGAGGCGGCTGCGGCGGAGGACGCGACCCCATCGTCTGAAGACGCGACCCCACCGTCTGAAGAGGCGGCCCCTGAGCAACCTGTTGCAGTGGCAGCCGCCGCTGACGAAGCCGCTGAAGCATCCTGATCGGTTAGCTTGGTCAGGGAAAAAGGAGCCCGGGGATCGTGGGTCCTCGATTCAACGCATTATTTGTCCCTGCGGGGCGATTGACGAGGTGAAATCATGTCTGCTGCATTGGTGAAGGAACTGCGAGAACGGACGGGGCTTGGCCTTTTGGAGTGCAAGAAGGCGTTGGCAGAGGCGAACGGCGATGTCGACGCCGCGATCGAGGCCCTGCGTAAGTCGAGCGGGATGAAAGCGGCCAAGAAGGCCGGCAGAACAGCCGCGGATGGCGTTGTGGCGATCAAGACCGCCGATGATGGTGCTTTTGGCACCATGGTCGAGGTGAACAGCGAGACCGATTTCGTCGCTCGTGACGAGAATTTTCTCGGTTTCGTCGGTGCCGTGGTTGACAAAGCGTTTTCTCAACGCACTACCAATGTAGAGACCCTGGCGGCCGACGACATTGAGGACGCGCGGCAGGCGCTGGTCCAGAAAATTGGGGAAAATATAAGTGTCCGACGGGTCGTCGCTCACGAAATTGAGGGCGGCGTCGTTGGCGGCTACGTGCACGGTAACCATCGTATTGCCGTGCTGGTTGCATTGAAGGGCGGATCAGACGAGTTGGCGCGGGATGTCGCGATGCATGTGGCGGCAGTGAATCCTCAGGTGGTGTCTCCCACCGATATGCCCGACGAAGTGGTCGCCAAAGAACGCGAGATTTATGCCGCTCAAGCGGCTGACTCAGGCAAACCGGCTGAGATTGTGGAGAAAATGATCGAAGGGCGCATTCGAAAGTTTTTGGCGGAGAACAGCTTGACAGAGCAAGCATTCGTCAAAGACCCAGACCAGACCGTCGGCAAACTCGTCGCCGCTGCCGGTGCCGAGGTGGTGGGCTTTACTCGCTATGAGGTTGGTGAGGGCATTGAGGTGGAAAAGGTTGATTTTGCTGCAGAAGTTGCGGCACAGCTTGGAAACGGATGAGACGCCGTTTCACTGCTTTCTCACCGGTGTTAAGTATCACCAAGGTTTCCCTGTGATAAGGCGCCTGAGGATGCGTAGCATAGCGGAGTGACTGGACCTCGAGGGGTGCGCAAAATGGCTACGGATAAGATATACAAGCGCATTCTGCTGAAGTTGAGCGGCGAAGCGCTGACCGGTCAGGAGGCCTTCGGTATTGACCCTCGTGTTCTTGACCAGCTCGCCCTCGAAATTGGTCAATTGGTGGGTATCGGGGTTCAGGTCGGTCTGGTGGTGGGTGGTGGCAACCTCTTTAGAGGCGCCGCACTCAACGCAGCAGGCCTGGACAGGGTTACCGGTGACCATATGGGCATGCTGGCGACGGTAATGAATGCGCTGGCACTTCGCGATGCGCTGGAACGCTCCAATATAGCGACCCAAGCGATGTCCTCTATTCCCATGAGCGGCGTGGTCGAACATTATGACCGTCGAAAGGCAATCAGGTCGCTATCCAATGGAGACGTCGTCATTTTTGCGGCGGG
>Ga0181560_10006446_pt1 | contig 10220 bp, 6 predicted proteins | sample 011ome_20_FD_133751 | JGI IMG/M metagenome (GOLD analysis project Ga0181560, IMG submission 133751) | Coastal salt marsh microbial communities from the Groves Creek Marsh, Skidaway Island, Georgia - 011509CT metaG (megahit assembly) | ecosystem: Environmental > Aquatic > Marine > Intertidal zone...
TCAACACGGCGTTGCACGGTCTGCATGCCATGATGGATCAGGAATACACCGGTGACATCAATATTTTGCCCAGTTTCCGTATTGCCAACCCGCTGCGCTTACTGTCACACATGGACGAAGATGAGCTCATGGAAATCATAAGCTATGGCGAACGCGCATGCTTTGAAAAAGTGGAGTCGATCCGGCGCTGCACAACGATCTCGCGGACGCTAGAGGAAATCTTATTCCGATTTGAATACGGAGACCTCAGACCTGATCTGAGAAAAGTGCGCAAACCTCGCTCATCCCGCCGCCGCCCACGGCCCACCAAAGCCCAGCTTGAGCAACTGCGCGGGACAGGTGATTACGAATTAGGTAAGACAGCGGTGGCCAGCTGATCCCGGATAGTGCTGAGCACAGCGCACAGAGCACAGAGGTTTAAGAGCAGAGTTGATTAACCGCGCTGCTGCATTTGTTGCCTCGTTGCAGTGGGTTATCCCACTGCCCGCTGCATTGCCATTGGAACTGCTGGGTTTTGTTAGCGGGGTTGTTTTAACCGGCTATAAAACCCACCCCTAGCTCCGCCAAGGGCGTTACTAAGTCCCCACGACTGGCAGCGTCCTCGGAGGATGCATTGCCATCAAGCGCGCGCTTCTTCACACCTTGTAAAATGGCAGCCAAGCGGAAGAAGCAGAACACCACGTAAAAATTCCAGTGTTCGATGTCTCCGCGCCCGGTCCGCTCGCAGTAGCGCTTGATGTAGTCCTCATCGCTGGGAATGCCCAAGGGAGTGCGGTCTACGCCCGCCATACCATTGATGCCACCGCCCTGGGGCAGCTGCCACGCCATGACTTGGTAGGCCAGATCCGCTATGGGATTGCCCAAAGTGGACAGCTCCCAATCCAGGACCGCGATGATTCTTGGCTCGGTTGGGTGGAACATGACATTGTCTAGGCGGTAATCACCGTGCACGAGGGCGACGCTGCCGTCGTCGGGTGGCATATTCGCAGGCAGCCACTCAAGCAACTGCTCCATAGCGGGAATTGTCTCGGTCTCAGACGCGCGATACTGTTTGGTCCAACGACCCACTTGGCGCTCAAAGTAGTTGCCTGGTTTGCCGTAGTCGGCAAGCCCCACAGCCTCCAGATCTACACTGTGCATGGCAGCAAGTACTTTATTCATCTCGTCGTATACGGCAGTGCGCTCATCATTGGACAGCTCGGGCAGTGCTGGATCCCAGAACACCCTGCCGTCCAAGAATTCCATGATGTAGAACATGGATCCTATAATGCTCTCGTCCTCGCACAGGGCGATGGTCCGGGGCACTGGCACATCGGTATTCTGCAGGGCTGAGATGACGCGAAACTCCCTGTCTACCGCATGGGCTGAAGCGAGTAGAGTGCCCGGTGGCTTGCGACGAAGAACATATTGTTGCTCACCCGCCGTGAGTTTGAACGTGGGGTTGGATTGACCACCGGCAAATTTTTCTGCCTTGAGTGGGCCGTTGAACTCTGGAACGTACTGTCGGATCCACGGATCGAGGCGTGTCAGGTCCAAGGTTTGCGTTGTCACGTTTATCTCCCGTTGCTTAGGCTAGTGGCTGACGCCAGGGTGCTTACGCTAAGGGGGCTATCTCGGCCCTAATGGCGACCGGACGTCATCCCCAAAAGTCAAAAACTGTAATCTGTGTTGGAAAATTTGAACCTAGAGTATGCTGTGGTTATCCTCCGTGGGGCAAGCCGCAATAGCCCTCGAGTAGCTTGAGCGCTTACCCTTTTTATTCCGAGTGATTTTGACCAGGAGTCCTGATGAGCATCATCAACCACTACCGAACCGCGCGTGAACTGGCAACGAAAGCTGGCAGCTTGTTTGAAGTAGGGACAGTGAACGTAGGAGGCCTAGATCTTCTGGGGTTCGTTAATGCCCCTAGCAGTATGCGCGATATTTGGCTGCTTTCGGCAGGGCACGGTGACAACGAATACTTGGTCTATCAGGATGAGCGCTGGACCTACAATCAAGCCGCCGCCGAAATCGCGGCCTTTGCAGCCTGGTTGGTGGCGCAGGGCATTCAGCCCGGAGACCGAGTAGCTATCGCGATGCGCAATTATCCGGAATGGATGCTTGCCCACTGGGCGATCAATGCAATGGGCGCTGTCGTGGTGGGTATGAACGCGTGGTGGGTTGCCGACGAAATGGCCTATGCGCTGGAGGATTCTGCCCCCAAGATGTTGATTGCAGACGACCGGCGTCTGGCGACCTTCGCTGAAGTCAAAGATCGCTTTCCTGACATGAAGGTAGTGTCTGTCCGAGAGTCGAACAGCCCGGTGCCCGCCACATCTTGGCAAGAGGCGGTTGCAGGGCGGGGCGCCATGCCTGACGTGGAGATCGACCCCGACAGCGAATCCTGCATTTTTTACACCTCTGGAACCACGGGCAGGCCCAAGGGAGCTCAATTGACCCATCGAGGCTGTGTCGCCAACATCATGAACGTTGGAGCCATGGGCCGCATTTACGCCACCACACAAACCTTGATTCGTGGCGCTCAGCTCGATGAGGCGGTATCGCCACCCACTCCCACCGCGCTAATTGCTACGCCACTTTTCCACGTGACTGCGAATAATTGCGTGATTCAAGGGGGTACCGTGGCGGGGGGCAAATTTGTGCTGATGTACAAATGGGATCCCGTTGAGGCCATGCGGCTCATCCAGGCTGAGAAGGCCACCACGGTGAGCGCGGTGCCCATGATGACCCGAGAAATCCTCGCCCATCCCAACCGTGATGAATTCGACCTGAGCTCTCTCACGGCCATGGGTGGCGGAGGGGCGGCAATGCAGCCCGACCTTGTGGGCAAGGTCGCCGCAGAGACTGAGCGTGCAAAGCCTACCCAGGGTTATGGTATGACCGAGGTTTGCGGCATCATCACCTACATTGCCGGCGATATTTTCCTTGAGCGGCCCTCCAGTGCTGGGCCCCTAGTGCCAGCCCTAGATGGCAAGTGCGTTGATCAGGAAGGCAACTCCCTAGCCGCCGGTGAGATTGGCGAGATCTGCGTAAAAGGATCCTCCGTCATTGCCGGTTATTTAAATCGGCCCGAGGCCACTGCAGAGACCATTGTGGATGGCTGGCTGCACACGGGTGATATCGGCTACATCGATGAGGACGGTTTCGTCTATTTGGTCGATCGTGCTAAAGACATGATCTTGCGCGGTGGTGAAAATGTTTACGGCGCTGAAGTCGAGAACGCGATCTTCGCCCATCCAGCTATCTTGGAATGTGTGGCGTTTGCCGTGCCTGACGAGCGTCTTGGAGAAGAGGTTGGCGCTGCGGTTCATCTGAAGGATGGCGCATTATTGGACGCACCGAGCCTCCGCGAGCATTTGGCAACGCGTTTGGCGGCGTTCAAGATTCCCAAATATATTTGGTTCCTCGCCGAGCCATTACCCCGCAACGCCAATGGCAAGTTCCTAAAGCGTGAGTTGAAAGACGTACTAGATCCTTCGAGTGCAGACTGACGGTTCTTCACTGCCCCTGACGGAGCAGCAGCAGGCTCAAGTCAGTCAACGGGTGTTTGCGGACATCGGTCGGGCAGGGGCGATTATTGATTTGCCCCTAGCGCCTATTCCGGTCCATTTTGATCTGCGCGGTAGGGCGGCGGGCATGTATTGCTACCGGGAGCAGCGGCACTGGTTACGCTTTAATCCCTGGCAATTCGCCGCTCATTTTGAGCTGCACCTGAATGACACGGTCACCCATGAGGTAGCCCATTATGCGATCCATTCGCTATTGCCCCGGGGTCGGTTCAAGCCCCATGGGCCTGAATGGCAGGGTTTGATGATCGCCCTGGGTGCTAACCCAAAAGCGACCTTCCACGCCGACATGTCCGGTGTACCAATACGCCGCCAGCGAAGATATCAATACCGTTGTCTTTGCCGCGAGCATGAGGTTTCTAGCACGCGTCACAACCGCATCAGGCTTCGGGGCGCGCAGTACCGCTGTCGTTACTGTGACGGCGTGCTGCGCTCGGTTTCGGCACAGGCCTGAGTCGCAAATGCTCCGGGTCAATCTCTTGTTACAGGGGCTGATTCGGGCTTTAATGCAACATACTCAAAGTTCAACAAAAATACGGAGGGTTTGATGTTACCGCGCCATTTCACCGAAGAGCAGACTATGTTCCGCGATGCCTATCGCCGTTTTCTGGCGGAGGAAATCGTTCCTCATATGGAGCAATGGCGCGAGGCCGGCATCGTCGACCGCTCTGCATTTAAAAAGGCCGGAGACCAAGGTTTTCTCATGGTGTGGCCGGCGGAAGAGTACGGTGGGATGAATGATTACGACATCCGCTGGGAGCAGGTCATTATTGAGGAGCTGGCCTATGCCCGTGCAGCGGATTGGTTCGGGTCACTGCACAGCCGAATAGTCGGCCCCTACATCACCCGTTTTGGCTCAAAGGAGCAGCAGGATCGCTACATGCCGGGTTGTGTCAGCGGGGATACCATCTTAGCGATTGCTATGACAGAGCCTGATGCGGGCTCTAATTTGGCGGGGATGCGCTCAACGGCGGTGGAGCACGACGACCACTGGGTGTTGAATGGGCAGAAGACCTACATTTCTAACGGCATCAACTGCGATTTGGTGATTGTCGCGGCGAAAACTGATCCCGAGAACAACCCCCATGCGATTACCCTGTTTTTGGTGGAAGCGGGTTTCGAGGGCTTTGCGCGCGGGCGTAACCTGAAAAAGCTCGGGCTGAAAGCACAGGATACCGCCGAGTTATTTTTCAATGATTGCAAAATACCTAAAGCCAATGTGCTTGGTGAACCCCATAAGGGCTTCTACTACCTCATGGAGGGATTGGCTGAAGAGCGCTTGCTGGGGGCGATCGGTTATTTAGCCTCGGCGCAGTTGTCCTGGGATTTGACGGCTGATTTCGTGAAAGAGCGGCAGGTCTTTGGCAAGCCCCTCGCTCAGATGCAGAACACACAGTTCAAGCTGGCTGAGCTTCGCTCTGAGTTGGATATTACTCAGGCTTTTGTTGATCAATGCACCCTGGCGTTTAACGCGGGTACTTTGAGCGCGGCCGATGCTGCAAAAGCCAAACTCAAAACCTCAGAGCTACAGCAAATAGTGGCGGATCAAGGTTTGCAGCTGCATGGCGGCGCGGGCTTTATGGACGAGTATCCCATTAGCCGTCAGTGTGCAGATGCCAAGATAGCGACCATCTATGCGGGAAGTTCAGAGATCATGAAATTGATCATTGGTCGAGATTGCCTAGGTGATGATTACCTGCCCTTTAATACCCGAAACTTCTGAGCGAGCGAGTTACCCGAGTTATGTCAGATTTCACATGCATCAGCATTAAACGTGAGGGCGCAGTGGCCACTGTGTCCTTCAACCGTCCAGAGAAGCTCAACACCTTTAACCGCGCCATGCGTCTTGAATTTGTTCAAGCGGCGCGTGAAGTCAACTTAGATGACGATATTCGTGTTGTGGTGCTCACCGGGGAGGGCCGAGCCTTCGGCGCCGGCGCGGATCTTAATGACGGCGACGATGCGGCCATGGCAACGGGCGCAACAACCGAAGATATGCTGAACTACGAGTTCAAACCGGGAGTCATGGCGATTGCCGATGCACCCAAGCCCTGGGTTGCTGCTATCAATGGTCCTTGCGCTGGCGTCAGCTACTCCTACGCCATGGCCTGTGATTTGGCGCTGATGGCGGACAACGCATTTCTCTACATGCCCTTTGCCACCATTGGGCTGGTGCCGGACGGTGGAGCCACTTGGCTATTGAACAAGCTCATCGGCAATAGGCGCGCCTACGAGCTCATGGTGTTGGGCGAGAAAGTGACCGCTGAGAAGGCGGTCGAGTGGGGTCTTGCTAATCGAGTGTTGCCCGGGGCAACCTTCCAGAGCGATTACATGGCGTTCGCACAGGACCTGGCCAATCGCTCACCCTTGGCCTTGCAGCACACCAAGACAGCCCTGCGTTACGCTGAATCCCATAGCCTCAGTGAAACCATCACCGAGGAGGCTCGGTTACAGCGTTTGTGTATTGACAGCGAGGATGCCATTAGTGCTATTCATGCATTCTTCGCCAAAGAGACATACGTCTGGAAGGGCAAGTAATTTCGGGGTAGTCCCTAGTTTCTTCAAATAACCAATAATAAAGGTATACGTTGTATGAAGCACCGCGCAATGATCGCACTGGCAACGGTATTGATGGCTGGCACCGGCATGTGGGTAATGCCTGTGTCCCACGCTAACGATCACGTTGAGTCGGAAAGAGTTCTGCTGTGGGGTGATACACATCTGCACTCCACGTATTCATCCGACGCCTTCGCCAACAATAATCTCACCGCCACACCCGACGTCGCTTATCGATTCGCCAAGGGCGAACCGGTGTTACACCCCTACAATGGCATGCGGGTTCAGTTGCAGACACCCTTGGATTTTTTGGTGGTGTCCGATCACGCCGAGTTCATGGGCGTCATTCGCAACTCCTACTTTAACGGCTCGAGCACTGAAGGTTTGGGGCTAAAGGCGAAACTGCTGGCGTGGATATCCGACGCAATACTGCAGGATGCGGTAGACCGAAAGCAGGCTCGCTTGTTATTTGCTGATGTACTGCCAGAGCCCTCTGACGACATTGTCGAGACCGCTCGCAGCTGGTTGCCTCGGGTTGGTGGAATACCCCAGCAGCCAAATATTGAGGCCGATACTTGGAAGACAATCACCGACACCGCGGACGCACATTATGCGCCCGGAGAATTTACCTCCCTCATTGGATGGGAGTTCAGTCTCACACCCGGTGGCGCAAATTTACACAGAGTGGTGGTGAGTGACATCGACGCCCCGCGGGCGCAAACCTTCTCGCCCTTCGGTTTTGACAATAGCGTATACCCCGAAGAGCTTTGGAATTGGCTTGAGCAGACCTCCCAAGCGACCGGCGCTGCGTTTGTTGCCATGCCGCATAACTCCAATATCTCAAAGGGGATGATGTTCAGTCGGACAACGCTTACCGGTGCCGCTATTGACGCCGCTTACGCAGAGCGTCGGCGTTACTGGGAGCCAGTAGTCGAAATCACTCAGATTAAGGGCGATTCAGAAACCCATCCCGGGTTATCACCCGATGACCCCTTTGCCGATTTCGAAACCTACCCTTACTACATTCAGCGGCGACCCACCGAGTATCAGCCCGATACCGGCGACTACATTCGCTCGGCCTTGCGCAAGGGACTCGAGATCGAAAATGAGGTTGGCGTGAACCCGTTTCAGTTCGGTGTGATCGGCTCGACAGATGCTCACACTGCATTGTCGTCCGCGGAAGAAAACAATTTTCAGGGCAAGATGGCCACCGACTCTATCCCCGCTAATAAGCGGACCCATTGGGGCGACAATGCTGCGGGTACCTTTGGCTGGGCCATGAGCGCTCAAGGACTCGCCGCGGTTTGGGCCGAGGAGAATACCCGAGAAGCTATTTTGGAAGCTCTGCGTCGTCGGGAGGTTTACGCCACCACCGGGCCACGCATTGGGGTTAGGGTGTACGCAGGCAGCGGTCTCACACTCGATGATTTGTCGACCGCGGAGTTTCCCAGCAATATCCGTGAACGCAGTGTTGCCATGGGCGGTGAGTTGGACATGGGCGATGATGGCACCGCGCCAACGCTCTTAATTGAAACGATCGCAGATCCTAACTCCGGGACATTAGATCGCATACAAGTGGTGAAGGGCTGGCTCGACGCCGCTGGTGAATCCCGGGAAAAAGTGTTCGACGTGGCATGGGCAGGGGATGACCGTATGACTGCTGATGGCAGTTTGGTGCCGGTGGCCAATACCGTGGACCTCAAAACCGGCCGTTGGGATAATTCAACCGGTGTTGCACGCTTGACCGCCGCGTGGACTGACCCAGAGTTCGACGCTCAACAGGCGGCGTTCTACTACGTTCGTGTCCTGCAAATACCTACACCCCGGCATTCGCTGTTTGACAAAGTTGCCCTCGGTGGCGAGGTTGAGACCCTTCGACCCGATACCATTCAAGAGCGAGCCTATACATCGGCTATCTGGTACCGCCCATAAAAAAACCGCGACCTAGGTCGCGGCTCCTGGATCTAGTACGCGTCGTCCTCTAGGCGGCGCCTACTACATTCGGTTGGAGTGACTAGCCGCCTTGTGTTTAGGTGGCCACCACCACCCGAAGAGCCTGAATCGAGATTCGAGCATCAGCGATTACCCGATGGCTGGCTTCCAGTCGTTGGTCCAATGCCTCAATTTCTGCAGCACGCACCGCGGGATTAACCGAGCGCAGGTAGACCAACCTATCGCGCTCCGCCCCCAATTCATTACTCAGCTGCTGGGTGGCTTTGACCCGCAGGTCTTGGGCGCGGTCCTCGGCAATTTGCGTTGCCTTGTCAATTTGCTTTTCAAGCAGAGGTTTGACCTGACGGATGACGTTGGCGGAGGTAGTGGTTGGAACGGATTCCAACATCTTGTTCAGGGCGTTGTGGCCGATGGCAGCGGAGGCATCCCGGCCCTCCGGGGTGATCACCAGCCTAATCGGGGCCATATCCAGAAATCTACCTATTTCAAGGCTGGCAGGGGCGAGACAGTCGATACCGAAGATTGCCTCGAGCATTACCGTGCCGGCTTTGATCTTCGGATGCTTGAGCGTGCCCAAGGAGGTATTCCCTAGCTCGCTGCTTGCAATGACATCCATTGCCTCGCGAATGAGTGGATGTTCCCAAGTCAGAAAATGTACATCGTCTCTGGCCAGTGCCGTATCCCGATCAAAGGTGACGGTAATCCCGTCTTCTTCAAGGCCCGGCAGTTGGCCCGTGATGAGCATTTCTGTGGGTTTCAGGATGTAACACGTGTCTGAGTGATAGTCCTGATTGACCCCAATGCGATCGAACAGTAACTCGGCGAAATTTTCGATGGTCTCTGGCGCTTCCTGAGCTTTTACAGCGGATATAATGGCTGCCCCCACTTCTGGATCGTGGGAGTTGAGCTCCAGCAAGCGGTCGCGTCCACGCTGCATCTCGGCTTCGAGCTGCTGGCGGAAAGTGGACGTTTCCTCGATTAGCTCTTCCAGAAGGTTGTCAGCCGACTCCAACGCCATGGTTAAGGACGTCAGAAAATTGCTGTACACCGCGTGGGCGACGGCACAACTATGAGTGAACGCGGCGAGACCTTCATGATGCCAGCGGAATAAGACTTCTTGTGAGGAACCCGCAAGATAGGGCACGTGGATTTCAACGTCCTGAGTCTGGCCAATACGATCGAGTCGTCCAATACGCTGCTCAAGTAGGTCGGGGTTTTCCGGCAGGTCGAAGCAAATCAAATGGTGCGCAAACTGGAAGTTACGCCCCTCGCTGCCTATTTCTGAACAGATCAATGCCTGAGCTCCACCAATATCGTCGGCAAAGTAGGCGGCGGCTCGATCGCGTTCAACCAGGGTTAGGCCCTCATGGAAAGCAGCACAGCGTATGCCCGCGCGCATATGAAGATGGTGCTCCAGCGCCAAAGCAGTGTCGGCGCTCGCGGCAATCACCAAGACTTTATTGGGGCGCAAAGATCTCAGTTTTTCCTCCAGCCAATGCACCCGCGGATCGTTGGCGAGCCAAACTGATTCCTCACAGTGCTGCTCTGGATACAGCTCAGCACTGTGGTCAGCATAGATGGAGGGTAGGGCCAGGGGATAGCTGTGCATAATGCGCTGCGGGAAGCCCGGCACTGAGTTTCGGGTATTGCGAAACAACACGCGGCCTGTGCCGTATCGATCGAGTAGCTGCCGAATTTGCGCACTGGGTTCGAGGTTAGCATCGATGTCTTCCGGCAGCTCAACCCCGTTAATGCCTTGCTGCAGCGCTTCTATCGTTCCGTTCCACTGGCTGTAGTGTCGCTGTTCCTCAAGGAAACTGTCGAGGCTGGTGAATCGGTCGGGATCGAGCAGTCGCAGGCGCGCAAAGTGACTCTCAATACCTGCCTGTTCGGGGGTTGCCGTAAGCAGTAGTAGGCCGCGGGTAATCTCTGCTAATCCCTCGACGAATTGATAAAGTGACGTTTCGTCAGCGTCGTTGTGGCTTAAGTGATGCGCCTCATCGACCACCACCATATCCCACTCCGCCTCAAGTGCCATGGCACGGGCAAACGACGACGTTGCAAACAGGGAGAACGGCGCGAGGACCAATTGCTCGTTGTCAAAGGGCTCATCCTCGTGACCCTCTTGAAGACGAGAATTGTCAA
>Ga0181560_10006447_pt1 | contig 10220 bp, 9 predicted proteins | sample 011ome_20_FD_133751 | JGI IMG/M metagenome (GOLD analysis project Ga0181560, IMG submission 133751) | Coastal salt marsh microbial communities from the Groves Creek Marsh, Skidaway Island, Georgia - 011509CT metaG (megahit assembly) | ecosystem: Environmental > Aquatic > Marine > Intertidal zone...
CCTGCTCACCGTTCTGTCCCGTGTGGGAAGGGACAGCCGCGTGGTGCTCACCCACGATGTTGCTCAGCGCGACAACCTTCGGGTGGGGCGGCATGACGGTGTTGTTGCCGTGGTCGAGAAGCTCAAGGGCCATCCGCTGTTCGCGCACATCACGCTGACGCGGTCAGAGCGCTCGCCTATCGCGGCACTCGTGACGGAGATGCTCGAGGACATCCACGTCTAGCAGCAGGTTTCTCCCCATGTGATCTACGTCACTCAACTGTGGAGCGTCCCTGCAGGAGCATGTGACCGATGGGGCAAGTGTCCGTTTTGTCGCCCGCCCCTGTGACATGACCCACCCGCGGGCCACGTGACAAGTTGGCCGACATTGGGCACGGTAGAGGCTCACATGTCCTTGTCCGGCAACGAAAGAGGCTCCATGCGGGTACGCGTTTCGATCACCTCGGTGGTCGTGGCGGCTCTCCTGGCGGTGTCGTCTGCCGGTACTGCGCAGGCCATGAATCCTGCCGATGAGGTGTTCCAGCCGATCGGCGAGGAGGCCCCGGCGCAGACGCAGGACCGGCCGGCCGCGAAGGCGGAGACTCCGGAGCCCGAGCCGGCTGCCGCACCTGCGCCCGAGGACGCAGCGGAGTCTGCAAGTCGCGCCGAGCGTGAGGCCGCGTTCGCGCGTGGCAGTCGCATGGCCGTCGACCTGAACGGGTACATGCCGAGCCTGTACCAGGGCAAGTGGTTCATGCCCGGCAAGGAGGATGTGCGCAAGTGCATCATCGATCGCGAGGCGAACTTCAACTACAGGGCGACCAATGGTGTGTACCACGGTGCGTACCAGATGAACTCAGCGCTGGCTCGTGGCGCGACCTGGATGATGCAGTCCGAGGTGCGCAAGGAGATGGGCAGTGAGGGCGTTGCGATCGTGAAGGCCCTTCGCAAGATGACGCCGAACCGCTGGAATCGCTACTGGCAGGACCGGGCTTTCTGGACCGTGTGGCGCAATGGTGCCGGTGCCCGGCACTGGCACGGCGGCTGCTGACCCTTCCGCCCCCCTCTTTCCTCGCGAGCGGTGGATCTGTGCACGAGTGGTGAATCTGTGCGTCTCTCTGCCTCCGTGCCGCTGCACAGATTCACCACTCGTGCACAGATCCACCGCTCGCGGCTACTTGGGCGGGCCGACGGGGATGTCGACCGTGATCGGTCGCAGCGTCTCGGCGAAGAAGTCATTGCCCTTGTCGTCGACGACGACGAATGCCGGGAAGTCCTCGACCTCGATGCGCCAGACCGCCTCCATCCCCAGCTCGGGAAAGTCCAGCACCTCGACCTTGCGAATGTTGTCCTGTGCCAACCGGGCAGCCGGGCCACCGATCGACCCGAGGTAGAAGCCGCCGTTCTCCTGGCAGGCCTTGGTCACGGCATTGCTGCGGTTGCCCTTGGCCAGCATGACGAATGACCCGCCGGCCTGCTGGAACCGGTCGACGTAGGAGTCCATCCGCCCGGCCGTCGTCGGGCCGAACGATCCTGAGGCGTAGCCCTCGGGGGTCTTTGCCGGCCCGGCGTAGTACACGCAGTGATCCTGCAGATAGGCGGGCATCGGCTCGCCGCGATCGAGCATCTCCCGGATGCGCGCATGCGCGAGGTCCCGAGCCACGACCATCGGGCCGGTCAGGGACACACGCGTGCGGATCGGAAGCTGCGTCAGCTGATCTCGGATCTCAGACATCGGCCGGTTGAGATCGATGCGGACGACCTCATCCTCGAGATGCTCGTCGACGATCTCCGGCAGGTAGTGCGCGGGCTCGGTCTCGAGCTGCTCGAGGAAGACCCCCTCGCGGGTGATCTTCGCCTTGGCCTGGCGGTCGGCCGAGCACGACACTGCAATGGCGACCGGGCAGGAGGCGCCGTGCCGGGGCAGCCGGATCACGCGCACGTCATGACAGAAGTACTTCCCGCCGAACTGCGCCCCGATGCCGAAGCCCTGCGTCATGGCGAGGACCCGCTGCTCCATGTCCAGATCGCGGTACCCCCGACCCTCGTCCGTGCCGTGGACGGGGACGGAGTCGTAGTAGCGGGCGCTCGCATACTTGGCCACCTTCAACGCGTACTCCGCGCTGGTGCCGCCGACGACGATTGCGAGGTGGTACGGCGGGCACGCGGCCGTTCCGATCGCGCGCAGCCTCTCGTCGAGGAAGCGCTCGAACGATGCGGGGTTCAGCAGGGCGGCTGTCTCCTGGAACAGGTAGCTCTTGTTCGCCGAACCGCCACCCTTGGCCATGAACAGGAACTCGTACTGCTGCTCATGACCGGCGTGGGTGTCGGCATACAGCTCTATCTGCGCGGGGAGGTTCGACCCGGTGTTGCGCTCCTGCCACATGGTCACCGGGGACATCTGCGAGTAGCGGAGGTTCAGCTGCTGGTACGCGTCGAAGATGCCGCGCGACAGGTCTCGCTCATCGTCCCCGTGGGTCAGGACCTGCTGTCCGCGCTTGCCCATGACGATGGCCGTGCCCGTGTCCTGGCACATGGGAAGTACCCCGCCGGCGGCCACGTTGGCATTCTTCAGCAGGTCAAGGGCCACGAAGCGGTCGTTGGGGCTGGCCTCGGGGTCGTCCAGGATGCGCCGCAACTGGGCCAGATGCCCGGGCCGAAGCAGGTGCTGGATGTCGTGGATGGCCTCATAGGCCAGCACCTGCAGGGCCTCCGGCTCGACCGAGAGAAAGGTTCGGTCGCCGAGGGTCACCTCGCTCACGCCATCGGAGGTGAGGAGTCGGTAGGGCGTCTGGTCTGCTCCGAGGGGGAGCATCTCGGTGTACTGGAAGTCCGTCACGGGGCCAGCGTAGGCGCCAATGCCCGAGTCCGGTCGGTCGTGGGACGAGCCGTGACCGGTCTCACTCCGGTGCTGTCAGCCACCAGGCGGCGTATGGAGGAAGGATCACTGGTCCGGCGATGGTGATGGTCTCACCGCTGATGTGCTCGAGCACAGGACCGGGCTCAATCGGCGAGATGGCCCCCGGCCACAGGACGCGAGTGGTCTCCGACAGGTTGTAGACCTCGACGAGGCTGCCGGCGGCGTGACGTCGCTGGAACACGAGCACCGCCGGATCATCGGTGACGAACGCCTCGGTCGCGACGGACGCGTGCAGGGCCGGGAGCTCCTGGCGGGCCCGGATCAGGCGCTTGATGGCCGTGAAGGTCCGATCGGCGATGCGGCCGCTGGAGGCATGCCGTTCGGCCAGCGTCCAGTCCATGGCGGGGCGATGCATCCAGCGGTTGTCGCCGGCCTTGGCAGGATCATCGAGGTAGGAGTGGTCGTTGAGCATGCCGAGCTCGTCGCCCATGTAGAGCAGGGGCAGGCCGCCGAAGCCGAACACCATCGCGTAGGCGCAGGTCAGTCGGTCCAGTGCCGTCTCGAGCGTGGCCGCATGTCCCGATGCGACAGCGGATTCGATTCCCGCGAGGCTGGCGGCAGTCCCGGAGGTGCGTCGGTCTCCCGTCGCAGGATTGGACTGGAAGTGCATCCCGCTGGCGAAGCTTCCGTCGAACTCGCCGGCATAGAAGTCAGCGAGGAATGAGCGGTGGCCGAAGCCGTCCCAGCCCACGGCCGCGGCATCGGCATCGTCTATGGCCCATCCGATGTCGTCGTGGCATCGCAGGTAGGTCGCCCACGCGGACGTCACGGGAATGGGGTTGAAACGGGAGAGGGCGGTCGCCAGCAGCCGGCCGTCACGAGCGGCGAGAGCCGACCAGATCTGAACCATGAGCGAGTTGTGGTACGCCAGTTCGCTCACCTTTCCGGCGTGCGCGCCCTGGCCGAGGTAGGCGACAACGTCCTGGGGCCCCACGATCGCCTCGGCCTTGAAGATCAGGGCCGGGCACATGATCCTGGCGGCCGCTCGCAGAGCCTGCGTCAGGGCGTGCACCTCGGGTTGGTTCTGACTGTTGGTGCCCAGCCGCTTCCAGGTGAAGGCAATGGCGTCGAGTCGGATGCAGTCGGCCCCACGGTTCGCGAGGAAGCCGATGATGTCGGCAAACTCGATCAGGACATCCGGATTGGCCCAGTTCAGGTCCCACTGCCACTCGTTGAACGTCGTCCAGACCCAGCCGTCGACGTCGTCGTCCCACGTGAAGTTTCCGGGGGCGAACGCGGGGAACACCTCCGGCAGGTCCTTCTCGAATGCGTCGGGCATCGTGCGATCGGGGTAGATGTGGAAGTAGTCGCGGTAGTGCGGATCCCCTGTGCGCGCCTTGGCCGCCCACTCGTGCTCGCGCGCGACGTGGTTGAGCACGAGGTCGAGCGTCAGGGATATTCCCGCGGAGTGGAGGGCTCCGGCCACGTCGGCCAGGTCATCCATGGAGCCGAGATCCGAGCGTACGGAGCGGTAGTCCATGACGGCATACCCTCCGTCGTTGGCGCCCGGTCGGGGGGTCAGCAGTGGCATCAGATGCAGGTACGTGATCCCCAGATCGCTGAGGTAGTCGATATGCGACCGGATGCCCTGCAGGTCCCCGGCGAAGAGGTCGGTGTAGGCGACGTAGCCGACGGCGTCGGCCGCCTGGAACCAGTCGGGGCGCAGGATCCGCTCTCGGTCGCGCTGGCGCAGGGGGGCGGGACGCTTCAGGTGGACGGCCGCGAGGACATCCACGATGGCGGGGAGAACCTCGGAGGCGTCGTAGACGGTCGCCAGTCCGTCCCAGAGGTCTGGTGCCCATCGGTCGTAGCGGGTCAGGACGTCCGTCAGGTCTGGGTCCGTGGCCAGCAGGGACGCCAGTCTTCGTCGTCCGTCGGCAATCGAGAACGCGGCCATGACATCCCTCCTCTCACCCGACATCGAATGTAAGCGATGTCATAGCACAGCATGACGGGAAAGTAGGCCTTTCGGCAAGTGTTGAGGCAAACGCTTCCCGGGTGGTGACCGGAGGCACCGGGACGTGATGCGGGTGGTGCGGTGACGGACGTCAGTCGGTCGCGCTCCCGCCGGCGCTGCTGAAGTCGACGCTGCTGTACCTCGAGAGCTTCGCGAGCCGGTGCTCGCTTCGCACCTCGCGGATGGTGCCGCTCTTGCTGCGCATGACGATCGAGTGGGTGGTCGGCCCGTCCGAGGTGTAGCGCACCCCCTCCATCAGCTCGCCATCGGTGATGCCGGTGGCGCAGAAGAACACGTTGTCGCCGGTGACGAGGTCAGTGGTGGTCAGGACGCGGTCGAGATCATGCCCGGCATCGAGGGCCCGGCGCCGCTCGGCATCGTCGGTGGGCTTGAGTCGGCCCTGGATCATGCCACCGAGACAGGTGATGGCCGCAGCGGTGATGATGCCCTCGGGGGTGCCTCCGATCCCGGCGAGCAGGTCGACACCGGTGCCGGCGCGGGCAGCCATGATGGCGCCGGCGACGTCGCCGTCGGAGATGAACTTGATCCGAGCACCGGCCGCGCGGACCTCCTCGGCCAGGGCCCCATGACGCGGGCGATCGAGGATGCAGACGGTGAGGTCGGCGACCTTCTCGCCCTGGGCCTTGGCCAGCCAGGACAGGTTCGCCGCGATCGGCGCCGTGATGTCGATGACGTCTGCACCTGCAGGGCCGACCACGAGCTTCTCCATGTAGAAGACCGCGCTCGGGTCGTACATGGCCCCGCGCTCGGCAACAGCCAGCACTGCAATGGCGTTGGGCATCCCCTTGGCGGCCAGGGTGGTGCCGTCGATGGGGTCGACGGCGACGTCGACGTCGGGCCCCATCCCGTCACCGACACGTTCTCCGTTGAAAAGCATGGGGGCGTCGTCCTTCTCGCCCTCGCCGATGACGACGGTGCCGTTCATCGAGACGCTGCCGATGAGCTGACGCATCGCGTTGACCGCTGCTCCGTCGGCGCCGTTCTTGTCCCCTCGACCAACCCACCGTGCGGCAGCCATCGCCGCGGCCTCGGTGACACGCACCAATTCCAGTGCCAGGTTCCGGTCCGGGACCTCGGGGCTGTTCTCCGCAGCTGCCATGGTCCTCACACTAGCGCCGCGGCCGGCACCGGCACGTGCCCGATTGGGCACACCGGAACGGATGCATGAAGATAGGAACGTGACGGAGTCTCCTCCGCCCGATGTGCCGGGCGACGACGCAGACGGTCCTGACGCTGCACCAGTGTCGGATCCAGCAGCGGCGGGCACCGCTCCTCGACCCACTGGGCGTGGCAACGCCCACCTGCGCAAGACCGTCGGCGACATGGTCCGCTCGATGGCCGTGGTCCTCGCGCTTGTCTTCGTCATCGTGCTTCTGGCCTGGCGACCCCTCCCCGATGCGGTGACGGAGATCGATGCGAGTCCGGTCGTGGCGCGCGCAGCACTGCAGGCCGATTTCACGGTTCTGGATCCATCCGGGCTGCCCGAATCGTGGCGCGCGACGAGTGCGCGGTGGGAGACGACTGCGGAGTCCGGTGAGAGCCTCGTCCTGCATGTCGGCTACGTGACACCGTCTGACGAGTACGCCCAGATCAGCGAATCACGCGCGGCTTCCGAGCGCTATCTCGGCGAGCAGACGTCCGCCGGGGCGCCGGTGGGAACGAGAGAGGTGGCAGGTCAGGTCTGGCAGGAGTGGGAGTCGCCTGACCGTTCGAGCCTCGTGCTCATCGATGGCGGTGTCACCACGATCGTGTCCGGGACTGGCGGATGGGACGAGCTGGAATCCCTGGTCCGGGCGCTCAACCCCGTCGCCAGCTGACGTTCTCAGGCGTTCGGCGAGTCCTCGTCCTCGATGTCCTCACGGGGAGCAACCCGCTCGCGCGCGGCATCAAGCCAAGTCTGGCAACGCTGCGCCAGCAGCTCGCCACGCTCCCACAGGGCCAGGGAGTCCTCCAGCGTCAATCCGCCGGACTCCAGGGTGGCCACGATCGATGCCAGTTCATCCCGGGCCTGCTCGTAGCTGAGCTCGTCGGGGGAAGTCGTCATGCGATGACCCTAACTCTCACGGCGTGCACGGAGCCGTCCGTGTGCCAGGCGAATGTCGAGGACCGAACCCTCGGGAACTGCCTCGGAATCGCGGACGATCGAGCCATCCTCGGCCAGGACGATCGAGTAGCCGCGCTCCAGGGTGGCGGCGGGGGAGAGCGCCCGCACGCGCGCGGCCAGGTGCCGCACGTCGTTGTTCGCTGCGTCCAGCCGGGAGATGAGCACGGACCGCGCCCGGTCCCGTCGGTGCCGAACGGACTGCTCCTCCGACTCGAGCCGGTGGCTCAGGGCCAGTGCGGCCCGCTGCGCCAGGCCGGAGACGAGGTGCTGCTGCTCGGCCAAGGACGGGACGACCCGCTTGGCCGCATCCGTCGGCGTGGAGGCGCGCAGGTCCGCGACGAGATCGAGCAGCGGCGTGTCCTGCTCGTGACCGATGGCGCTGACGACGGGAGTGCGGCAGGCGGCCACAGCGCGAACGAGGGACTCATTGCTGAACGGCAGCAGGTCCTCCACGCTTCCGCCGCCCCGGGTGATGATGATGACGTCGACCTCGATCATGGCATCGAGTGAGGTGACCGCGGCAGTCACGTCGGCGACTGCCTTCGCTCCCTGGACGGGAACCTCGCGCACCTCGAACTCCATCGAGGGCCAGCGGTCGCGCACGTTGGCGAGCACGTCCTCCATCGCGGCACTGTTGCGACCGCAGACGAGTCCGATGCGGCGGGGGAGGAAGGGCAGCGGGCGCTTGCGCTCGGGTGAGAAGAGCCCCTCCGCTGCCATCAGGTCGCGCAGGCGGGCGAGCTCCGCGAGAAGGGTGCCCAGGCCGACGGGCCGTATCTCGCGGGCGAGCAGGGAGAGTGATCCTCGGGCGGCGTAGAAGTCGGGTCGGGCGTGCACCAGCAGTCGCTGGCCCTCGGCGAGCGGGGGGTCCAGGCGTCCGATGACCGACGAGTCGGCCTTGACGCTCAGGGACATGTCGACATCGGTGTCGCGCAGGACGAAGTAGTGGAAACGGGCTCCGGGGCGCGGGCGGTACTCGGCCACCTGTCCGTCGATCCACACCGCACCGAGCCTGTTGATCCAGTCGGCAAGGGACCGGGCGATCGTGCGAACTGCAGCCGGGGACTCCGGAGTCGTCTCGAGCGCCATGATCGGCAGCCTAGGCCGCGGTCACCAGCGCCGCGGGTCGATCAGGTCCGGATCCGTCGATGCGAGGTCCGGGTCCGCAAGGGCTGGCGGCACCGAGGCCCAGGCCTCGCAGATCTCGCTGAGCTCATGAGCGGACGTGACGCCGACGACGACCTGCGCGGCCCACGGAAGGGCCCGCACGTGCGCCAGGCAGGCAGCCACGGGGGTGACGCTGTGTTCCCGTGCCCAGGTGCGGAAGGCGGCAACGTCGGGGTGGTCGGCTCGTCCGCCGCCCTCGGTCACGAGGAGTCCCTGGAGGAAGGCGCTGCGCACGACGATGTCCGCGCCCGTCGCGGCCAGATCGGAGAGCACCGTCGAGTCATCCAGTCGTCGGTCGAGGACGTTGGCCGGTATCTGAATGGCACCGAGAGGGCAGCCCCGCGACGCAAAGACGTCGATGGCCGAGTTCACGCCCGACTCGTCGTAGACCGATACGCCCACGTGCCGGACCTGGCCGGCGTCGACGGCGCGGCCCAGGCTGCGGACGGTGCTGAGCCGCTGCTCTCCGGAGAGCGCATCCCAGTCGTGGACCAGCACGCTCTCGACCGAGTCGATCGACAGTTCACGCAGAGCAGTGAGGAGCTGGGCCGGCACATCACCGGCACCGGCCACCTTGGTGGTGACGAGGAAGTCGCGGGCGACGGGGGCCAGCCGAGTCTGGGCATCGCCGTAGCCGCACGCGGTGTCGATGCGGGTGACATCCCACTCATGGGCCACGGACACGATGTCGGCGATGGCCTCGTCGGAGAGACGGCCGACTGTGTTGGTGATTCCGTAGGGGGTGCCCCACTGGGCGGTGCCCAACGTCAGTGTCGTCATGCCCCCATCCAACCAAGGACGAGCCGACGCCCTGGGCGCCCCTGCGGTACAGCACCTAGCATGGAGGCATGGTCTCAGCGAAGAAGGTACTGCTCGCCGCCCCACGCGGGTATTGCGCTGGCGTCGACCGCGCGGTCGTCACGGTCGAGAAGTCCCTCGAGCTCTACGGGTCTCCTGTCTACGTCCGAAAGCAGATCGTTCACAACAAGTACGTCGTCAGCGCTCTCGAGGACCGCGGTGCGATCTTCGTCGACGAGCTCGAGGAGGTGCCGGAGGGCAGCATCGTCGTGTTCTCGGCACATGGTGTTGCACCGGCGGTGCACGATGAGGCGGAGGAGCGCGGCCTTCGCACGATCGACGCGACCTGCCCGCTCGTCACCAAGGTTCATGCCGAAGCCCGGCGCTTCGCGTCCGAGGGCTATCGCATCGTTCTCGTTGGGCACGAGGGCCACGAGGAGGTCGTCGGCACGATGGGCGAGGCTCCGGAGGTCATGACCCTCGTCGAGGATCCGGCCGACGCCGCGCAGGTGAACCTGTCTGCGGATGACAAGCTCGTGTGGCTGTCCCAGACGACGCTCTCGGTGGACGAGACCCTGTCGACGGTCGACGTGCTCCAGGAGCGCTTCCCGAACATGATCAGTCCGCCCAGTGATGACATCTGCTACGCCACGCAGAATCGGCAGGCAGCGGTCAAGGAGATCGCGCCTCAGTGCGATGTCGTCGTGGTTGTCGGCTCCGGAAACTCATCGAACTCCGTGCGGCTGGTCGAGGTCGCGCTGGAGGCTGGTGCGCGCGCGTCGTACCGCGTCGACTTCGCGGAGGAACTGGACGACGCGTGGTTCGAGGGTGCTGAGACCATCGGCGTGACGAGCGGTGCCTCCGTTCCGGAGATTCTCGTCGATGACGTCCTGGCCTGGCTGCGCCTGCGCGACTTCAAGACCGTCGAAGAGGTGCACACCGCTGAGGAGACGTTGATCTTCGCTCTGCCGCCCGAGCTGCGCCGGGATATCAAGGCTGCCGCGAAGTAGTTCCGGCTGACCTGTCGCATGATGCGCGACAAGGTGCAGCCCTTACCTCGACAGAGCAGCCCATAGACTCGGGGAAAACCTGCAATTTTAATGAAGGAATTCTGATGCGCCGTGGTTCCTCGAGGCTTGCCACTGCTGCCCTCGGCCTGATCGCGGCTTGTATCCCCTTGACTCTGACCAGCGCTGCCGAGGCGGCTGTCACAGCCGTGACAGTGAGCCCGGCCGCCTGGACCCCAGGGAGCAGCCAGGGTTTCACTGTCACGC
>Ga0181560_10006448_pt1 | contig 10220 bp, 9 predicted proteins | sample 011ome_20_FD_133751 | JGI IMG/M metagenome (GOLD analysis project Ga0181560, IMG submission 133751) | Coastal salt marsh microbial communities from the Groves Creek Marsh, Skidaway Island, Georgia - 011509CT metaG (megahit assembly) | ecosystem: Environmental > Aquatic > Marine > Intertidal zone...
AACATAGGTACCCCCCCCGCCGACTTTTGAAAATCGAGGTGGTGGATTTGGTTATTGTTTTGGTTAGTGGTTCCTATTGTTACCAGGCTGTTAGTGCGGTCGATAATCGACGATTCACCAATGACCATTTGGCTTAGGTTCCGGTTAGTGTACAGGTTTTGCACAAATTCAAAGGTAGCGCCCGTTGATCTCGTGTCAAATCGTTTTATGCTGCTTTTGTGATAATAAAGTGTAAAATAATTCCTGACCAATTCTACCGAGCAGCTGGTGCGGTTTTAGGAGGGGGACTTTTGGCATTAGTCGAAAAACAGCCAAAATATGAGTACAAATATCTAATTTGTCAAAACGTCAGAAATGTACAAAAAATTATCTTTGAGATAAGGTCTAAAAATAAAAAATCAAAAACGTGGCGAGGCTGCTAAAAAAAAAATTAGCTCGGTAATTGCTTTTTATAGGGAATTTCCCCGGCGCCGACTGTAAAAGGGATGTAAATGTAAAAAAGTTGTAAATGTAAAAATAATGTAAATGTAAATTGATTGTAAATGTAAACTGATTGTAAATGTAAAAATTTTACATATGTAAATCAGTTGTAAATGTAAAAAAGTTTACATACGTAAATCAGTTGTAAATGTAAAAACTTGTAAATGTAAAAAATTAGTTAGTACTCAAAACGCTAGCAAAACCGCAAAACGAGCGAAAAACCGCCATTTTTTGAAATTCCGGGGAACACGCTACCAGGGCACACGCAACCAGGGTATACGCTACCAGGGCACACGCTACCAGGGCACACGCAACCAGGGTATACGCTACCAGGGCACACGCTACCAGGGCACACGCAACCAGGGCACACGCAACCAGGGTACACGCAACCAGGGCACACGCTACCAGGGTACACGCAACCAGGGTACACGCTACCAGGGCACACGCTACCAGGGTACACGCAACCAGGGCACACGCAACCAGGGTACACGCAACCAGGGTACACGCTACCAGGGCACACGCTACCAGGGCACACGCAAACAGCTTTTAAATGTCAAAGAGCGAGAAAAACGAGCGCGCACTGTCTCGTTTTGCTCGCGCTTAAAACAAAAGGCGGGAGCGAGTATCTACCCGCTCCCGCTCGTTTTTATCCGTGAATCCCAATTGCGATTGGGATCCCGCGCATTTTATCGCTGCCACATGCGTGATCGCCATTTGGCAAACAATTGCCGCAATTGCCAGGACAAGCGAAGACGCGCGCGCCGTATTCTTTTTTCGCGTTTTGCGCTACCTCTAAGCGATATCTTGCGCTGCCTTCTCGAGTTTTGTCTTGATAGGCGCGCGACTCAATCCAATTGCGGGATACTTTTACAGCGATGAATTTTTCGCGGACAATTGGCAATTTCCTAACGGCGCGCGCAATCCCGCTTTTCTCGTTGTATTTGCTCCCGCTTGAGAGGTTTAAGAGATAATTCGATGGCCATTTGAAACGCGTTTCATCCAATTCCAAAAAGAGTTGCCAGCTTTTAGAATAGCCATATACGCGAATATCAGGTCGCGTTTTGATTAAATTCATCCAATTCCGTAAAGTCTCAACCGAATCAAAATCCCCATCCACATAGAGACGGAATTTTGCGTTTTTAGGTAAATTCCAAAAAGCCTCTTCGATATACTCAAAACCGTATCTAATGAGATAAGAATTTTGCAATTGGCGACAATACGCTGCCGGATAACGCCAAGCTTTGAACGAATAGCAAAAATTTTTGCACGCTCCCGCCCCAGGACAGTCTACAATTGGCAACGATGAAAAAGCGAAAAACGGGAGCTTTTTGTTACCATTTGATTTGATGACAGAAAACGGCGCTTTTTCGTTTTCCGTTATTCCGCAAAGGAAAAAATTAGATAATCGGTTCAAATGGTATCCCCAGGAATTCCTTTTTCCCGTATCTAATTTTAAAAAGCTAATAACTCTTTGCAAGTACTCGCAAAGATAGTCGCCCCTATCGAATCCAATGCAAACGCGCGCAATATACAGCGCAATTCTATTCGATATTGTGGCTTCCGAATCCCAATCATATGGGACGGGAGCGGTTTCGTTTTCAGTTTCGTTGTATCGTTTTTGAATTTTGATCATTTTTGGTTTTGGTTTTTGGTTTTGGTTTTTGGTTTTTAGCTATTTGCCAGGTATTCGTCTCCCATTGAAAAGCCAAATTCATCGTTGAAATCATCGTCAATGTAATCCGTCCAGGATCCGCCATCGTATTCGACATATTCATCGCCATTGCAATATCCAAGAGCCTCTCGCGCCTTTTGGATTAAGGCGGCGGATCGCCGCGCTTTTGCTGTCCAAAACTCAGTTTGTAAACTCTCGGACCAAGCTTTGAGTTTGTTGTTATAAGAGGAAAAGGTGTAGTTTTCCCCGGATTTGTAGATTTCTGAGACGCTATCTCGCGCCGTTTTAATTGCCTGTGTTTTTGTCATCTTTGGTTTTTGGTTTTGGTTTTTGGTTTTTGGTTTTGGCTTTATCTAAGGGCATGCATTGCAAGGCATACCGTTAATGATAACAGCGCTAGCAATATAATTACCCCTGTGATGGTCTCTAATATTTTATCGATCATAAGTCTCTAATATTTTCTGTTTTAATAGAGACCGCAAATACAATCGATTCCCCGGCAAATCTTTTACACATGTAAATTTTTTACATTTACATTTGTTTTACGTTTACAATCTTTTTACGTTTACAATCTTTTTACGTTTACAAATCTTTTACACTTACACCCTTTTTACATTTACACTTTTTTTAAATCTTATTTACATTTACATTTGATTTACATTTACATTTTTTTTACAAGGGGGGGCATACCCTAACCAAACGGGCGGGCACAGAGACCAAGTCGCAAGGGCAAGAGAAAAAATACGACCTATTTTTCACTTTTGTAAAAAACTTTAAGTCAAAGTTGTCCGAATCGGTGTATAACTAATAGGGGCATATCGTTCCAAATGACATTTCAGCACGGTGGGGATCGACCGGACGATTCCAGTCTAGCGATAGACGATCCGAAAAGGGGCTGCACCTGGGCACTGAGTGACGACTTCTCAACCCGCTTGCAGATCGGCAAAAACCGACCGAGGGCAAAGGCACAATGAGGATTGGCGAACTGAGAAGGCAAACAAGTTACCTCACTCATCGCAAAGCAACGGGGCTTGAGACCTCGTCGAGGGAAGCTTATCAGGCTTGCCTAAAAGTCGAGCTATGCTCTCCCTCGGACAAGGCACAACCAACCTAGGGGGAAAATTAGATTCGACATTATCCTTCGGGATAGTGGACGTGGGTGCGAATCCCACTTTCTCCACCCATTTACAATGAAAGAAATAGACATAGAAATACAACAACTCACACCCGATCAGGCTCGGGCCTGGTGTGATGCGTTGCGGGTGGACTGGCGAAACTACATTGACGAAAAAGCGTCAAAGCCGGAAACCTGGGTAAACGCCTTGCAGAGGAGGGCATGGGAATCGGATAAGTGATGCCTCGCTTAAACCTTAAAAGCCACTCAAGGCGAAAGGGTAAACCCATCGGATATAAGGAGTCGCCCAGAACTGATGTCGAAGCAGTGTCGATTCGGTCCAGTAGCAAGTGGACTAGGCTATCGAGACAAATCCGTAGAGAGCGCCCGATCTGCGAGGAGTGCCTTAATAAAGGTGGACCGCTAAAACCAAGTCAGGAAGTGCATCACATTGTCAAAGTTCAGAGTAATCCAAACCTAGCATTCGATCCGGCTAACCTAATGGCCCTTTGTAAAGAATGTCACTTAGAGATTGAGAACAGAGAAAATGGCTAGACCGCAAAAACTTGTAACCGATTACGCTCAAATTGAGAAGCTTTCCGAGATTGGCTGTAGCGACGAAGAAATCGCCGGAGTTATTGGCGTGGGAAAGCGAACATTTGTGCGAATGAAGCAGCGAGATGAAAATCTCGTTTTGGCATTGGATAGGGGTAAAGCTAACTTGAACGTAAAGCTCCGGCGGTTTCAGATTGAGATGGCTCTGAGTGGATCGGTCCCAATGCTTATCCACTTGGGCAAGACGGTCTTGGGTCAGGGCCAGCCAAAGATCGAAGAGGCTAAGGAAAACCCATTGACCCAGTTTTTGCCAAGAGCCGAAACGATAAAGAATTTGCCAAAATCTGCGGATGAGCCGAGCGACTGAATATGCTCAATCAATTGTCTCGGGCGAAGTCCAGGCATGTAGATGGATTAAGCTGGCTGCCGAAAGGCATATGAGCGATTTGAAGCGATCAGATGTGTACTACGATCTCGATGAGGAGGATCGACGCTGCGGATTCATCGAGAACATTCTAAGGCTTGAGGATGGATCTCCTTTTCTGCTCCAGCCTTGGCAAGCTTTTATAGTCGGATCGATATACGGATGGAAATACGATCAGGATGATCGCCGCAGATTCAGGAATGCCATGATCTTTGTTTCCCGCAAAAACGGAAAATCCGCTTTATTGGCTGCGATAATACTGTCGTCGCTGGTGCAGGATGGCCAGTGCTATTCCCAGATGTTCGCGGTTGCTTCGGATCGCGGTCAAGCTACGCTGCTTCGCGACTACGTTTCTGGCTATATAAAGCGATCTCCTCACTTGTCCGAAATCCTCGATGTTCAGACTTGGCTAACCAGGAACAAACTCACCGATACGGTGTTCAAGGCGTTGCATGCCGATCATCGTCGCCTTGATGGATTAAACCCTGCTGTAGTTGTCTTTGATGAATTACATAGCCAAGAGGGACCGGAGTTAGACGACGTCATAAACTCGTCCTTCGGATCTCAGCCAAACTACTTATATGCCAAGATCTCAACAGCCGGAGAGTTTGGCAGGGAGAAGCCAGCTATGAAGCAAAAAGACCTGGGCGAGAAAGTTCTGGAAGGAGTAGTCGAGCTGGATGACTATTTTTATTTGAACTATACAATAGACAAGGGCGACAAGTGGGATGATCCGAGCATATGGCCAAAGGCTAATCCGAATCTAGGCGTAAGCAAGAACCTAGATTACATGACAGCTCTGGTAGATGTAGCTAAGGAGATTCCACAGAAGGTTTTGGACTTTAAGACCAAGCAGCTAGATGTCTGGATAGAGGCTTTCGATCAGTGGATCGACTCGCAGCGTTGGGATGCATTGAAGGGCGACTATGTATGGGAAGATTTGCAAGGCTGTAAGGCTTGGCTAGGTATCGACCTGGCTCGCGTTCGTGACATATCTTCGGTAGTAGCGGTAGTTCAAACCGATCCCGATGAACCGCTAAAGATTTGGGGAAAGCATTTCATACCAAACGACGATATCGAGAGAAGAACTAGGCACGACAAGGTCCCGTATGCCGTTTGGCGTAACCAGGGCGATATCGTGACGACTGATGGCAATACAACCGACTTTGATGCGATATTTGAAACGATAATGCAGTGGAGCGATCATCTAGATATCCAGGATATCGCTTATGACAGGCATTTCTCAGCCGAGCTTGTCCAGAGACTCTATAACGAATCGCTCGAGCTTGTGCCGTTTGGACAGGGTTTTATCTCTATGAATGACGCGGTTTGTGGCTTAGAAAGGCTGCTTCTTGGCAAGAAAATGCAGCATAATGGCGATCCAGTCCTTTCCTGGGCGTGTTCAAACACGATTTTGGCCACAGATCCCGCAGGAAACCGGAAAATGGACAAAAAACGCTCAAAAGAGAAGATTGACCCGATGGTAGCCCTCGGAATGGCGATTGCTAGATCGCAGGACAGTATCGAAGACGAAGGACCGCAAATTTACGTTTAAACACAAAAAAACCGCCCTCCCGCTAAGGAGGACGGCTTGCATAACCAAAACCAGCCCTGATACTTGCTATTTGGTTGGATCGGTCAAGTGTTTTTTGACCTTTTCCCAATACGGAATCGTAGATTCCTTCAAATAACCCGTAGGCCCACCATTGTGGATGCGACTTATGTACTCTGCTCGGCTCATGCCGGCGGGCCGCTTGTGATCTTGTGCGTAGCGATCCATGTACGCCATGAAGATCCGACGGGCCTTGTACGGATCGAACGCATCTTCATGGGTCCAATCCTTATTGGCCCACTCAGCCGCATCCTGCACATAGGCAGAATGCATCTGTAAGAGCCCATAGGCCTTTCCTGCATCGCCTACGGCGTTTTGGTCACCGCCGCTCTCTACGGCGATTATCGCCAGTATTAGGGCAATCACGAGTGAACCTCCCAACCATTGCCTATAAAAGAACCATCAATGTGGTTCTGGGGCTCATAAAAGCCGACTATCGCGTTCGGATAATCGGCCTTTGCCAACTCAAGGGTATCGTAGAAATCTACGACGGTTTTTCTATCCTGACCAGCTAGGACGCTGGTCGAGGGATATTCATCTATTTTGTACACGGCTAGACCATGCACACTTGCTTCTATTGAATAGGTCATACGTTTCCGAGGCTTTCACTTGCTTTGATCATGTCAAAAACAAAGTTATAAAAAACATATAAAATATTTAGTCAATTAACCCTAAAGTCATGTAATATTACTATAGAGGCATTATGCGTAATCCATTCCGTAGAAAATCGAAAGACGAGCCGCAAAATAACCTATCATCGCCCGATGAGTGGCTAGTCGATGCTCTCTTTCGTGGATTGTCATCCTCGGGAGTTAAGGTAACTCCCATCACGGCATTGGGTGTTTCAACGGTCTACGCTTGCGTAAACGTCATCTCAAAAGCGATCTCTAGTCTTCCACTATGCATTTATGAGCACAGTGAAAACGGAGACAAGGTAAAGGCCTACAATCATCCTCTTTATAACGTCCTGACACTGAACCCGTCAAAGAACATGACGACCAGCGAGGTCATGGGGGCAATTGTTAGCAATCTCATACTTCGCGGAAACTCATACTCTCTGTTGAGTCGCGACGGTCTTGGAAACGTCAGGCAGATGATGCCGATTGAGCCAAGCGACATGAGCTTGCAGATTCATCCTGTCACAAACGAGATAGACTACCTGGTCGATGGCAAAAAGGTTCAGCGATCCAGGATTCTACACGTCAAGGGGCTAAGTAGCTCCGGCGTTCTCGGCTTTGATACTACTACGCTAGCTAAAGATACAATCGGCCTAGCAATTGCCCTCCAAGATGACTTGGCAAGCTTTTTTAAGAACGGGGCAAAGATGGGTAGTATATTGCTATCTGATAAAACGCTCAAGGCTGAACAGATTCAGAGACTTCGCGATGCATTCGACAGCCGCCACAAGGGAACCGAGAATACATATAAGACGGCGATCCTGACAGACGGTCTAAGACCTTTTACAGAACGCTTCAGCTACCAGGATTCTCAACTGGCCGAGCAACGCAAAATCACGACCCAAGAAATTGCCAGAACATTTGGCGTACCTTTGTCAAAATTGCAGATCGAGTCGGCAACGCCTAGAGCCAATGTTGAGGAATCTAATCGGGACTTTGTTACCGGAACGCTTCGCCCGATTGTAGTCTCGCTCGAGCAGGTGTTGAATTTAAACCTAATACCAGAATCGCAACGAAACCAATTCTCTATCAGCTTCAATATGGACGCTCTCCTTCGCGGGAATGTCGAAGCTAGATATAATGCATATCGTATCGGACGTGAATCTGGATTTCTATCTGTTAACGAGATCAGAAGAATGGAAGGACTTAACGGCATAGGCGAACAGGGAGATACCTATTTGCAGCCGCTAAACTTCACAGAACTCGGATCAGCACCTAATCAAGAGGAAGTAGAAGATGAGTAAGATTTATATATATGATCAAATCGGCGGAAACGGAATTGTAGCTTTAGACGTCATCAAGCAGCTATCCGATCTAGATGGAGACATCGACGTACACATTAATTCCGGCGGCGGGTCAGTCAGTCAAGGGATTGCTATTTATAATGCTCTTAAAGAGTATGAAGGCCAGGTTCACGTTTTCGTGGATGGTTTGGCAGCTAGTATTTCATCGATCATCGCAATGGCTGGCGATACCCTTACAATGGCTGAAGGATCTCTAATGATGGTTCACGAGGTTTGGACTGAGATCGCAGGAAATGCCGGAGAACTTCGCAAGGAAGCCGAAGTGTTGGAGAAGCATACCAATACTATTTTGGATATATATGAAAGCAATACGCCTTTGAGTCGCGAAGAGATCAAGAAAATGCTTGAGGCTGAAACTTGGCTAACTGCTGAAGAGGCATATGAGCTAGGCATCGCCACAGACATTTCAGGAGCACTCAAGCAAGCTGCCTCTGTTAATATAAATAGCTTCATGAATGCTCCCAAGGAGCTTGAGGCAATTATCGCTCTCAACACTAAGAGTCTAGATCCAGATCCAGAACCAGAGCCAGAAAAATCGAACTCTGATTCTGAACAACCCCGGGGCGAGGAGGATCAAGACGATCACAACAGTCTTTCAATGGTTCCAACAGCCGAAATGGCGGCTGAAGCAACCAGGGGGCTGGAGTGGCGAGCGGAATATAATCGCGGTGGAACTGAAGTTGGAGTGGCTCGGGCTAGAGATATAAAGAATAGAAAGACTCTTAGCCAAGACACTGTAAACCGAATGATTAGCTATTTCGCTAGGCATGAAGTTAACAAGGAAGCCGAAGGATTTCGCCCAGGTGAAGATGGCTACCCGTCCGCATCGCGCATATCGTGGAGCTTGTGGGGCGGGGACGCGGGACAGGCTTGGGCTAACGCTCGTCGCGAAGATGACTCCGAAGCTTATTACGACCCCGAAGAGGAAGAGGAAAAGAATTTCACAGATAAAGAATTTGTCGCTCGTTTAGAATCTGCCAAGCAGCGTCTGGCGACACTAACCAAACTGGCCAAGCTCTAGCGAGCGACTCGGCCCAAAAAAAACAACCCATACACAACTAAAAAAATGGATAAACTAGTAAACAAGCGCGCTCAGTTAGTTACTGAAATGCGTTCTCTCCTCGATGGTAAGGAAGGCTTGAATACGGAAGACCAAGAAAAGTTGGCTAAAATTGAGGCCGACTTTGATTCTGTTGAAAAGCAAATCCGAGCTGAAGAGAAAATTAACAAGATTGAAGACAAGTTGGCTTCTGTTATCGAAGACAGCTACAAACCCTCAATCCAAAGGGAAAATAGCGTAGACGACTACCGAGCGGCTTTTGATGAGTATGCTCGCAAAGGACTCTCTGCTCTAACTGGCGAAAAGCTGGCTGCTCTACAAGTGGGCACCGACTCCGAAGGCGGCTTCATCGTTCCTGAGTCCTTTGAGACCAAGATCGTTGAAATCCTCCAGGATGTTAACCCATTCCGCAGCGTTGCAAACGTAATCCGCACCGCTTCAGATCGGAACATTCCGGTTGAGTCCAGCATCGGTTCTTTTGCATATGTCGCAGAAGAAGGAGCCTACGGATCTTCTGATCCCGTGTTCGCTCGCGTTACTCTCGGTGCTCATAAAGCAGGTGGTATTGTCAAGGTTTCCGAAGAACTTCTACAGGATGCTTTCTTCAATCTTGAGACTTACCTAGCTAACGTGGCTGGTCGTCGTTTTGCAAACCTTGAAGAAGCTTCTTTCTGCACCGGAACTGGTAGCAGCGAGCCTCAAGGTCTGTTCAACCCAACCTACAGCAACAATGTGACCGGAGCTGTTTCGGCTACTGCCGCAATCGCTAGCGACGATCTGATCGACGTTTTCCATAGCCTCGGACGTCAGTATCGCAGCAATGCTACATGGCTGATGAATGACGCTGCTGCAAAGCTGATCCGCAAGCTCAAAGATGCTGACGATCAGTACCTATGGCAGCCAGGTCTGCAAGCAGGTCAGCCCGACACGATTTTGGGTCGCCCCGTTATCGTCTCGACTCAGGCTACTGCTCCAGCGGTTGACGCAAAGAGTGTTATCTTTGGAGATATGTCTTACTACACGATTGCTGATCGTGCTGGCGTATCTGCTCAGAAGCTTAACGAACTCTATGCAGCAAACGGCCAGGTTGGCTACAAGTTCAGCACGAGAAACGACGCGAAGGTAATTCTGAACGAAGCCTTCACTTCTTTCACTCACGGAGCTGCTTCCTAAGATTGCAAATTAAAGCAATAAAAAGTTTTGCTACAAAAGGCAGTGGCTATCGGGTTGGGGATACCTACCAGGTAGCCGCTGCCACTGGCAAACAATGGGTCAAAAACGGATGGGCCGTGGAGGTTAAAACCCCGCGAGCTAAGAAGTCT
>Ga0181560_10006450_pt1 | contig 10218 bp, 10 predicted proteins | sample 011ome_20_FD_133751 | JGI IMG/M metagenome (GOLD analysis project Ga0181560, IMG submission 133751) | Coastal salt marsh microbial communities from the Groves Creek Marsh, Skidaway Island, Georgia - 011509CT metaG (megahit assembly) | ecosystem: Environmental > Aquatic > Marine > Intertidal...
TAAACTCACGTGCTTACGTTTCCAAGTTCAACTTTGCTGGTTCAGATCAGGAGAAAAAGGTAGGCGTGCTTTCCGGTGGAGAGCGCAATCGCGTGCACTTGGCGATTACCTTGAAGGAAGGGGGCAACTTGCTATTGCTCGATGAACCGACCAATGATTTGGATGTGAACACACTGCGGGCCTTGGAAGAAGCCTTAGAAAATTTTGGAGGTTGTGCGGTGGTTATTTCCCACGACCGCTGGTTCCTAGACCGTATCTGTACCCATATTTTGGCCTTTGAAGGCGACTCGCAGGTGTATTGGTTTGAGGGCAACTTCTCTGACTACGAGGAAAATAAGAAGAAACGCCTGGGCGACGTGATGCCGAAGCGTATTCGCTACAAGAATTTGAAGTAAACCTTGGAGGACTTTTAGAAGGCGAAGGCTTTAATTTTTAAACCGTCTAGATTCTTGGAGATGATAACGATTTTCCTTGCCCCTCTGCTTGGTTCATCTGGCAGAGGGGTTGTTTTTTCATAGAATTTAGATTCCATTGCCACCGACGGGAACTAGGTTCAGTGCGCAACTGCCATTCAGGGTATTTTTGGGCTCAGAACCCTGTTTTTGTAAAACAAACTTTTTTACCCGAAGATCTCTAGGGAAGGGATTTAGAGACCTTAGAATTCGGGTTCATTCAAATTATGAATTGGCTTTTCCTTAAATTGTCCAGAAATTTTCTCAGACCTATTAAAAACCTATGCGACAACTACTCCTTCGGCCCGGAGCAGAAGAATTGAATTACGAGATTCGGGGCATTGTAAAAAAAGCTCGACAAATCGAATCACTTGGCTTTCCCATGACCTGGGAGAATATTGGTGATCCGATACAAAAGAGCAATACCCTTCCTGATTGGATGAAGGATATCCTCGCAGACTTGCTCAAAGAAGATAAAACCTACGGCTATGCAGATTCCAAAGGCGTGTTGGGTACACGACAGTTTTTAGCCAATCTCAATAACGAGCGGGGAGGTGTACAGATTACAGCGGAGGATGTTTTGTTTTTCAATGGATTAGGAGATGCTATCGCCAAATTGTATCAATTTTTAATCCCTACAGCTCGAATAATTGGACCTTCTCCTGCCTACTCTACTCATAGTTCGGCGGAAGCTGCCCATGCAAATACGGCACCGATTACGTACCGCCTTGATCCGGACAACCAATGGTTACCGGATATGGAGGACCTGTACTTAAAAGTCAAGTACAACCCTGCGATTGTTGGCATTCTCATTATTAATCCAGATAATCCTACGGGCATGGTGTACCCCAAAGAGGTATTGGAGAATTTTGTAAAACTTGCCAAAGAGTTCAATTTGCTATTGATTGCAGATGAGATTTACCAAAACATCACGTACAACGGCATCAAGGCTGTAGGACTTGCGGAGGTGATTGGAGATCATCCAGCAATCTCGCTCAAAGGGATTTCCAAAGAGTTTCCATGGCCAGGTGCTCGTTGTGGTTGGATGGAGTTTTACAATCGGGAAACTTCCCAGGAGTTTGCCAAACTATGTCAAACCCTTGAAAATGCCAAAATGATTGAAGTTTGTGCCACAATTTTACCTCAATTGGCTATTCCTAAAATCATGAGCCATCCCCGCTATTTTGGCTACCGGGAGGATGCCAATGCTAAAATAGGTCAGCGAAGTGAATGGATGCGTGAATTATTAGGCTCGATTCATGGAATAAAATTCAATCCAACCCAAGGAGCTTTTTACAATACAGTGGTATTTGATGAGAAATTGCTCACTCCTACGCAATCTCTCCCGATTACCAACTCGCAATTAAAGGAATTAGTAGAATCTTGGGTGGAGGATCCAGAAATCCCATTGGATAAGCGATTTGTATACTATTTACTTGCGTCCGAACAAATCTGTGTCGTTCCAATTTCTTCCTTTTGCTCTGACTTGCGAGGCTTTCGAGTCACCTTGCTGGAAGAGAATGAGGCCCAATTTAAAGAGACTTTCAGTCGATTGGGAGCAGCAATTACTCGATATCTCAATTCCTAATCCACTAGTCGTCGTGCATTCGGATCCAAATTTTTGAGTGAAGAGGAAGGGAATCTTTTTGTGCTTCTTGCAAATTAGGCAGGTTACTTAAATCTGGCTGCCCAGCATTGACCCAGGCAGTGTACCAAAAATCAGCAACCATCTTGATAGAGGCACGCATTTGTCGTTCTACCTGCCCTTGGATTGCGGCAGCATAGGCTTCTGTGAAGGCTCGGGAATATACCCGTACGGTAAGGCCATTTCTTTCCTCGTAACTGTATTTTTGGCCATCAGGAAAGGTATTGCTTAATTTTTTTTCAACTGACAAAACCGTATCTACCTGTGCATGGGCTCGGACTACTGCCTCCCAAAGCGCCTGCTGTGGGTCAGGCACATAGTCTGCCTTACCCACCCAAAAGGAGTAATTTATAGCAAGCAACTCGGGCACTCTACTTTCCCAGAATCCATGGATACCGACCTGTCCGGTCATCTGACCATTGTAGTTTTTGGTGGTGTGCAATGGGACATTTAAGTCCCCGAGGTAGTGACCGAGGTCTGCCGATAAACGGAGAATGGCGGCCTTGTCTCGTGCTGCAAGTGCTTTGGTTAAGCTAATGAGACAGAGGTAGGTAGACCAGGGTCCAATGCCGCGGATCCGTAGGGAGTCTTCTGGATACTGTTCTAGTGCGGCCATCCAGTATTTTGGAAGTCGGTACCGTACACTATCTGGGTAATGGTCCAAGTCAATGTAATGCTTTTCAGCTTCCCCCTTCACCGCGTAGCGTCTACGATCAGGATTTACAGCATGATCAGCAAGGTAGCGTACTTCTGTTTTGTACAGGATGAGCATCTCTGGGGGTAAGGAGAAGACTGCCTGTTGATTGATTAAGCCATGTCCGTAAAAGCCCCAGAAATACTTTGGAGGTAGGAAAAATAAATTGGTTACCAAAGAAAAGATTAAAAAATGCATGAGTGAATCTACTTGATTTTTTTGAATAAATAGAGCCAAAAAACCCATTTTTGGCCTATTATCTCATTTAACTTGGAATTTTCTAGGTAAAGTCAAGCTGTTAGGAAAGGAATGTTTGAAATTCCTTTGGCAGAATTAATTATTTCCGATAACTTTGCATTCCCGTTCAAAATAGGACTCGGAAAAGAATTAGAAAATTAACTAGCTATGGCAAATCATAAATCAGCTCTTAAAAGAATTCGCGCCAACGACGTAAAGCGTTTGAGAAACAGATATCAGGCTAAGACCACCCGTACTTTTATCAAAAGGTTGAAGGCTGCTACCGATAAAGTGGAAGCGATGGAGTTGTACAAGAAAGTTTCTTCCATGTTGGACAAACTGGCCAAGAAAAATGTCATTCACAAAAACAACGCAAACAACAAGAAGTCAAGATTGGCTAAAGTAGTTAGCGCATTGGGGTAATCCAATCCATGAAAAATGAAACCCTGCCTTCAAGCAGGGTTTTTTTATGCCCTTTTTTAAGTAGATTTATTTGTTTATGCGCAGGATTTAATTCTCATGTTAAACTCCCGGTATTTTCACAGATAATCCTATTACTTTTTAACCTACTTCATGGACAGATCCACATCGATTAAAATTTTTGAGTTGGCGGAAGCAGATCGGCCCAGAGAGAAGCTCCTCCTCAAAGGAAAAGCTACCCTCTCTGATGCAGAGCTTATCGCCATCCTTATTGGCACTGGGACTCCAGCTTGCAGTGCCGTCGACCTAGCTCGCCTGCTGCTAGCCTCTGTTGGGAATGACCTTGGAGCTGTGGCACGCATGTCCGTCCCAGACCTTACCCAATTTAAGGGGATCGGGGAGGCCAAAGCCGTTTCGATCGTCAGTGCCTTGGAACTTGGGAGACGGAGAAAAGACCAGGAGCTTCCCAAACGAGAAAAAATCACCAGTTCCAGGCAAGTCTATTTACTCATGCGGCCTGATTTACACGATGAGCCGATAGAACAAGTTTTTTTACTTCTATTGAACCGATCCAATGCCTTAATTAAAAAGCAACGTATCAGTCAAGGGGGGACGACTGCCTCGGTAGTCGATCCAAAGGTGGTTTTTAAATTTGCTTTGGAACATGGCGCGCATTCCCTAATTTTGGTTCACAATCACCCTAGTGGGAATTTAAACCCTTCCGAGGCAGATCAGCGCCTTACGCAACGAGTACAGCAAATTGGAAGGGAGTTGGAAATACCACTACTAGACCATCTCATCTATACCGATGCAGGGTATTTTAGTTTTGCGGATGAAGGGAGCATGTAAAATTGGGAGGATTCTTTGTCAAGGGTTCAAACCAAGAGTAGGGCAGGGTAGTTTGAATAGTTGAAAATAAAAGAGCACGTGAAATCAAATCATATTCTACTTATTCTGGCATCTACAGTGATTTTGGTCGCTGTTGCCTACATGTTTACTGCTGCAGAGAGCCCGGAAGAATACCAAGAAAAAATTGAAAACGAGCGGGAGCGCCAATTCAAATACATTCGCTTCAATGTAGAGTCTCCCTTGACAGAAGAGCAAAAGCGTGGATTGCAAAGTTTGAAATTTTTTGCCATCGATCCTACCTACCGGGTCAAAGCTCGCTTGCTCCCTATCGAAATAAAGAAAGTTCGGGTAGTCCCCTTGACAGATGGAAGTACTGAGCGCTATTTGGAACACTCTTGGGCAGAATTTGAGTTGGGCGGGAAAACAAACAAAGTCCTTCTCCTCCAATCTTTGAATGAATCTGATATGCGAAATTTTTTCCTAGCCTTTGCAGACCAGACTTCGGGCAAAGACACCTATGGGGGAGGGCGATACCTCAATGTGCGCCAAGATGGGAAAAATAGCATCACTATCGACTTTAATTTGGCCTTCAACCCTTACTGCGCCTACAATCCAGACTATGCCTGCCCCTTGCCTCCTCGAGAAAATAGTTTGGAAATAGCCATTCCTGTAGGGGAGAAAAATTACGATTAATGCCTAGGGCTCAGGCAAATCTTTTAAATTTGTAACTTACCCACAAGGTGCATATGTACCTTTTTTGCTAAGTGAACGCTTAGCTCACCCTTTGCTATGAAAATATCCATTAATAGACTCAAGGAGTACATCCATTTGTCTGAAAGCCCCGCTGAAATTGCAGCACTACTCACCCAATCTGGACTAGAAGTAGAGGGCATTGATTCTTTTGTTTCTGTACCAGGTGGGTTGGAAGGAATGGTGATTGGAGAGGTGTTGACCTGTGAAAAGCATCCCGATGCAGACAAGTTGAGTTTGACTACTGTGGACATTGGTGCAGACCAGGTTTCACAGATCGTTTGTGGTGCTTCCAACGTGGCGGCCGGGCAGAAGGTAATTGTAGCTACCGTTGGAGCTACTTTGTACCCAAGCCTTGGAGAACCATTTGAAATAAAGAAAGCCAAAATTCGAGGACAATTTTCCGAAGGAATGATTTGTGCGGAGGACGAAATTGGAATCGGTACTTCTCATGCGGGGATCATCGTGCTGGATACGGACTTACCGAATGGGACACCTGCTTCGGCCTACTTTGAAGTGACCCAGGATCAAATTTTAGAAATCGGGCTCACTCCCAACCGTGCGGATGCGGCCTCTCACCTAGGCGTAGCCAGAGACTTGAAGGCCCTTTTGCGTAGGGACCTGTGTTTGCCTGAGGAAAAATCACTTTCGGTGGAGGCACAAGGCCCCGTAGTTCAGGTGGTCGTAGACAATGCAGCAGATTGCCCTCGTTATGCAGGGGTTGTCTTGACGAACATTCAAGTAGGACCTTCTCCACAGTGGTTGCAGCATTTTCTGCGCTCCTTGGGACTGGAGCCGATCAATAATGTGGTAGATACTACCAACTACATCCTTCACGATTTGGGGCAGCCTTTGCATGCCTTTGATGCGGCTAAAATCGGAGAAGGGAAAATTAGGGTAGGCAAACTTCCAAAAGGGAGCTCCTTTCTGACCCTTGACGGGAAAGAGCGGAAATTGTCTGGTGAGGAATTAATGATTTGTGATCCGAAAGGAGGGATGTGTATCGCGGGGGTTTTTGGAGGAGCTGTTTCGGGCGTATCTAATCAGACCACCAGCATCTTCTTGGAGTCAGCCTATTTTTCTCCTGATATAATTCGAAAGGGCTCTCAAGTGCATGGGTTGAAGACTGATGCTTCCTTCCGTTTTGAGCGAGGAACTGATCCCAACATGCCGGTATATGCTCTCAAGCAGGCAGTATTCCTGCTGCAGCGCTATGCAGGTGCGGTTGTAGCCTCCGAAATTATTGATGTTTATCCTGAGCCTAAGCAGGAAGTTCGAATTCCTGTCAATTTTGGGCATATCAATCGTCTGATTGGCAAAGGCATCGAACCTAAAGAAGTGGTAGAAATTTTAGAAAGTTTGGAAATCGAGGTGTCAGAGCTAACCACTGAAGGATTTGTGGCCACCGTGAAGCCTTACCGGGTGGATGTGACGCGTGAAGCAGACATCATTGAAGAAGTTTTGCGAATTCATGGCTTCCAGCAGGTACCACTTTCCGAAGCTTTGCGTACGGATTACTTGGCTGATCATCCCATGAAGGATGTTGCGAAGCTACAATACCGACTCACCGAGCTTCTTGCCAATCAAGGCTATTTTGAGTTGGTGACCAACAGTCTGACCAGCCCCAAGTATGTGGAAAAGTCAGGTTTTTTGGATGCCAGCACCACCATAGAGATTTACAATAAGTTAAGTGAAGACCTAGGTGTCATGCGACAAACGCTCTTATTTTCGGGCTTAGAGGTAGTGGCACATAACATTAACAGAAGACAAACTGACTTAAAGTGCTTTGAGTTTGGTAAGGTGTATCAAAAGAATGCGGAAGGTGGCTACAAGGAGTCGCGACGTTTGGCAATTTTTCAGTCAGGTAACCGGTCTTCTGAGAGCTGGGTGGAGCCGACGAAGCCTTTTGCATTTGCCGACCTTTATGCCACCGTAACTCGAATTCTCGAACGGGTGAACGTAACGGTAAGTGAGGTAGATGTAATTGAAGCAGCTCCATTTTCGTATGGTTTGAGCTTGATGTTGGGAGAAAAAATAGTAGCTACCTTGGGTTTAGTAGAAGAAAAGCAACTGAAGTTGGCCGAAGTAAGGCAGGAAGTTTGGTTTGCAGAGCTAGACTGGGATTTGCTATCCAAAAAATCTTCAGGCTTGAAAAAATTTCAAGAGCTATCCAAGTTTCCGGAGGTTCGTCGCGACCTTTCTTTAGTACTTGACCAAGCAGTAACTTTTGCGGGTGTCAAGAAGGTGGCTGAAAAGGCTGGAGGAAAATTATTAAGGCAGCTGGATGTATTTGATGTCTATCAAGGAGATAAGTTGGAGGCTGGGAAAAAAGCGTATGCGTTGAGTTTTATTCTTCAAGATCAAGAAAATACACTCACGGACAAGGAAATTGAAAAAACTATGAGTAATTTAATTCGTGCCTTTCAAGAGCAAGTAGGGGCAATCATCCGGAGCTAAGTTATGATTCAAGAGGAATTACAAAAACTTGAAAAACTTTCTGTTCAAGTAAGTAAAAAGGTAGAGGTGTTAACTACTGAAAATCAACAGCTAAATGAGCGTATAAAGGTGCTTGAACAGCAGGTTGAGGAGAAGAATGCTGCCCTAGACCATTTTAATAATAAGATTAAAATTAGTAACATTGTAGATAACAGACCGGTAAATTCTGAAGATGCCGTCGAAATGAGTGACTTAATCAATTCCTATATACAAGAAATCGATCAGTTGATTACCTACCTGTCCGAATAATATGGAGACTTTAGCCATCAAGGTAAAAATCGGTGACCGGGAGTATCCCATGCGTGTGAAGCCTGAAGATGAGGGGAAAATCCGGCATGCTGGGCGTGTAATCAATGAGAAGTTAAGAAAGTATAAATCTGAGTTTGGCCTGGATGATTCTACTGATTTATTGGCCATGGTAGCTTTTGATTGCATGGTAGAATCCCTGGAAACCAATGCAGGAAATGCGGAGGATAGCGAGCACGTTCAACGCAGTCTTGCCCATATTTCTGCCTTGCTTGCAAAGGCTGTTTAAGATTTAGTTTATCTCATTTTTGGTGATTTTTAGAGCCGGTAGTTGAACTAACTATATATTCACTACTTATGGCAAACGTACTTTTATTTTCTATCCTAGCAGCCCTTGCAGGGCTTGGGGGGGGAGTTGCATTAGCAGGCTTTCTATTTAAAAATAAACAATCAAAACAGATAGAAGAAAACAAGGAGCGAATCAAATCCATGCTCCGAGAAGCGGAATTGACCGCGGAGACCATCAAAAAAGACCGGATGCTGGAAGCAAAAGAAAAGTTCTTGAAGCTAAAAGCTGAATTTGATGAGGAGACCAATCACAAGAAAAACCTGATCATCACCAACGAAAATAAGGTGAAGCAACTGCAGCAGCAGGTAGCCAAAGAGCAAGAAAATGTCAAGCGCAGAGAGGCAGAATTGGACTCTAAAAAAGAAAATTTGACGGCTCAATTGCATGCTGTTCAAGTGAAAAAAGAAGAGCTAGACCGGGTGACAAATCAGCGAATTGCAGACTTGGAAAAATTAGCTGGCTTGAGTAGAGAAGAGGCGAGAGAGCAATTGGTCACCATCCTGACTGAAGAGGCACAAAGCAAGGCTTCTTCCCAGATCAAAGATATCCTAGACGAGGCCAAATTGACTGCTACCAAGCAGGCTAAGAAGATTGTTTTGGATACCATCCAACGTACTGCTACCGAACATGCAGTGGAAAACTGTGTATCTGTGTTCAACATTGAAAGTGACGACATCAAAGGTAAAATTATCGGTAGAGAGGGCCGAAATATTCGAGCACTCGAGGCAGCCACAGGGGTGGAAATCGTCGTAGACGATACCCCAGAAGCAATCATCATCTCTGGTTTTGATCCGGTGCGAAGAGAGATTGCCCGCCTTTCCCTACACCGTTTGGTACAGGATGGGCGTATTCACCCGGCACGTATCGAAGAGGTCGTAGCGAAGACAGAAAAAAATATCGAAGAGGAGATTGTTGAAATTGGTGAAAGGACCTGTATTGATTTAGGTATTCATGGCCTACACCCCGAATTGGTCAAGATGGTAGGTCGGATGCGTTTCCGTTCTTCTTACGGACAGAACCTGCTTCAGCACTCCAGAGAAGTGGCCAAGCTTTCCGCTACGATGGCTGCAGAGATGGGGCTCAATGCGAAGCTCGCAAAGCGCGCCGGTCTACTCCATGACATCGGGAAAGTATGGCCTGAAGAGCAAGAATTGCCACACGCACTTTTGGGTATGGAGCTTGCCAAGCGCTACAAAGAACATCCGGAAATTTGCAATGCCATCGGTGCTCACCACGATGAAATTGAAATGACTTCCATGATTTCTCCTATCGTTCAGGCTTCTGATGCAATCTCCGGATCCCGTCCTGGTGCCCGTCGGGAGATCATGGATAGCTATGTAAAGCGCCTCAAGGAATTGGAAGAACTCGCATTGAACTTTGATGGAGTAAACAAATGCTTTGCCATGCAGGCAGGAAGGGAGTTACGAATTTTGGTAGATGCTGACAATGTAGACGATCAGAAGGCAGGCCAACTTTCTTTCGATATTTCTCAAAAAATCGAAAAAGAAATGCAATACCCAGGACAAATCAAGGTGACGGTTATTCGCGAAATGCGAGCCGTAAACTATGCTCGCTAAGTCCCCTGGAACTAAACAAAAAAAGCAATTCGATCGAATTGCTTTTTTTGTTTGTAGGAAGTAAAGGGAAGTTTACTTGCGTTCTACTTCTCGGAGATTTTCTAGTTTCTTGTTTCTCAAGAACCCATTGATATCCTCAAAATGCTCGCGTACCCGCTGGTTTCCAAATTCAAATACTTTGGTAGCTAGTCCATCCAAGAAGTCACGGTCGTGTGATACCAAGATGAGGGTTCCGTCAAAAGCTTTTAAAGCATCTTTAATGATGTCCTTGGTCTTCATGTCTAAGTGGTTGGTTGGTTCATCAAGGATGAGTAGATTGACAGGCTGCAAGAGGAGTTTGATCATGGCCAAACGGGTTTTTTCACCTCCAGAAAGCACCTTCACTTTTTTATTGATGTCATCGCCTCGGAAAAGGAAGGCCCCTAAAATGTCCTTAACCTTGGTCCGAACTTCTCCTACGGCAAGCTGATCAATAGTTTCAAAAATACTTAGGCTTTCATCCA
>Ga0181560_10006451_pt1 | contig 10218 bp, 10 predicted proteins | sample 011ome_20_FD_133751 | JGI IMG/M metagenome (GOLD analysis project Ga0181560, IMG submission 133751) | Coastal salt marsh microbial communities from the Groves Creek Marsh, Skidaway Island, Georgia - 011509CT metaG (megahit assembly) | ecosystem: Environmental > Aquatic > Marine > Intertidal...
AATAGAGTTGGAAAAAGACGAACATCTTTTGGAACACTTGCAAAAGTCTTTGAACGATAACATCGAGACGCAAGAAAAGGAGACGCTGAAACTCGTCAAGATGAAAGTCGACGAACAAGACGCCGAAAGAATGAAAGAAGAGGAAGAATTGACCGAAGAAGAACTCGGTATTCATCATAGCAACGAAGATGCGAACGTCGCTAACAATGATAGTGGTAGTAGTAGCAATAAAAACAATAAAGACGACGGGTCCGAGCTTGGGTTCAAAGAGAAAGACAACGAAAGCGAAGTGAAAAATGCGACAACTCCGATGACGTTCGAGGACTCGATACTTAAGAACGTTTCGTCAGAGCTCGACGAAGTAATTCGCGATGGGAAGCAATCGAAAAGTAAAGACGGGGATATCGTACCTCGTGCAGCAGCTTTTGCGAGTATGGACGACGAACTCCAGGACGTTTTAGATGCCGTGCATGCGGTCGACGGCAGCGGCGGTGAGAACAGCGTCAACGAAAGAAATGACGTAAAACTCGCTGACGAGAAAGCGTCGTCGTTGTCGTCACCATCTCAATCTTTGGAGCGTGGCGAGAGAAAGGCAATATTACCGAAAGGTAACCCGGAAGAAACTCTCGGCTGGACTGAAGCTGACGCTACGACCATCAATCCGGAAAGTATTACCGAAAGTGCGCAATCTGGAGTACGCTCGCTCGTTCTGAATCCAGATATTGTCCACGACTTGAAGGAGAAGTTCGAAGATATGAAGAATAAAGGTGAAGTCCAGGTGGAAGGTAAGTGGAAAAAGTTCGATGCCGAGGCAAAGGAAGAGAAGAAGCAAATGAAAGAGGCGAAGAAAATGGAGGAGATTGTGGAAGAGTCATCTAAAATTCTCGACGATATCGATGCAGTGCGCATGGCGCAAAGCTTCGATGCAGGAGGTGGAAATAAAAGTTTCTCGTGGACTTTTTCTTATTTGTATTTTCCGCTGATTGTTCTCTTTTCGATTTTGCTAGCAGTCGTTACGCTTCTCATTAAAACGTCGGAGAAGAGCAATTTGAAACGATATGGATCCACCGGATCGTTCGATCGATCCAGTCCAAAACGTAACGGCAAAAATAAGCTGCGTACGCTCGAGGAAGAAGAGGAAATCTACCAGACCAAGGATAACACGCATCCTGACTTTTCCAATCTGAGAGACTTTGAAAAAGGGAATCGTATTTATAACAGCAGCGTAGAGAGCTTTGAGGAAGACGAGTTTGAAGATGAAGATTACGATGGTGATTCCATTGACGACGGTAGTTATGACGACGACGGCGATTACGATGAAGAAGCTTTTTCGGAAAGATCTTCTGACGTGTCTTCTTTTCAAGGCTTCCGAGAGAAAGCAATCGCAGTCGCTAAAGCTGCCGAAGAGTTTCTGACGAACGCAAAAGGTGGTACTGCGCGCATTTCCAACGCCGGTACTTATCACGGCGCTTCTAAATACGGCGCGAACGAAAGCGTGCGAGATGGTACAGGCGTTTCGGCGTCGAAAAAGAGAGGGGAGAATGGGCAAAGATCTTCTTTTGTAAAGAGCTCCACGACAAAATGGATATAGTTCTAGATTATTATGTTGTATTATATATGTATAGCGGTACACTTCGTACCTAGGTATCTTTTCGACATTGAAGGAACCAACAATGCTTTCTTTGACCACTTACGCGTTTGTGCTTGACCACGAGACAAACTTAGCAAAGTGCGCTATGTAAGCTTCGTCGACAGATTTTTTCCCGACGATGCCGGGAGTCAATGCGTACGTTTTCAGCAAACTTGGGCGTTTTTCTACTGCATCAGCCCACGATTTCAACCACGGTAGCTTTTGCAACGTATTGTTCAAATCGTAGTTACGATAATGCTTCAGGACGATGCGCAGTCGAGAAAGGAATCCCATTGTCGCGCAGTCGTGAGAAGTAAACTGATTTCCGCAGCAATAATTCCCGTTATCACCACCAAAAGAAGCGTTCATTTGCAAACATTTGTCGGCTTTTGTTAAAGCGTGTTCAACTTCACTAATCGCGCTTTCTAATTCGGCTTCATTCTTTGCCCTGAGACACTTGAAAAACGCCGGGACCACGGTGTTGAACGTGTTTTCAAACAGTTGTCCATCGTATCTCTGCTCTGCGGTCTTTGGACGCAAATCAACACCGGGATACGTTTCGTTGCAACAGAAGTAATTCATCACGAGTGCCGATTCAACCATGACCTTCCCATTCGAAAGATGTAAAACCGGTACGGACGGATTCGCCTCGGCATCCGGCGACCCAGTCGCGAACGTTTTGCAAAACGTCTCGGACTTATTTTCCAAATCTTCCCACACGAAACCATCGAACGAAATGTTCTTTTCGAGCATAGTTATCCAGACTTTATGGCAAAATGGACACGTCGCGGAAAAGTAAAGCGCATCCTTCCCATCAGCCTTGGACGATGCGCGACTCGTCGTCGCCGTGTTTGCACCTCGAGCTGGAGCCAGACGCATCGAAGCTAACGAAGACTCGTGCGCCTCAGCAATCCCTTCGTGAGCGTATGTGCCCGAAGAAGAGGATGGGGATGAGCTTCTGGATGACATTCGCATGGACGCTAGCGTTGACTCGTGTGGCTCCGCGATGCCTTCGTGCGCTTGTTTCGTAGCCTCCGCCGAGACGATAAATTTCTTTCGCGTCTTCTGATGCTGCGCGATGGTGACGTTTTTCTTGTTCTTCTTCGCGGAGAACACCGAAGAGGCAACGAAGGTGCGGTTACTGGCGGTGGCGGCGGTAGTGAAACTCATGTTTTCCTTCTCTCCTGGGCGGGTGTTTGTGCGTAAACGTGAGCGTGATGCCGACTTCTTTGTGTTGGTGTGGATAAAAACACGCAAAGCAAAGCGCTTTCTCGTTTCTCCCTCTTTTCTCGTAAAAAAGAGAGACAAAAAAATTTCCTGCTGAGTGTTGAGAGGAGCTTTTTCTTGGAGAAACTCCCTCAAAACCTTCCTTTTTTTCGTTCACAAAAACAAGTTTTTTTTATTCTCTAGAAAAAAAGTCACACCACCTGCGCTCGTCGTAACGTAACGTAACCTCGACCGGTCGGAGAAAATGAAGAAACAAGGCTCTTACGTCGATCTAACGCAAGGCGCGACCGAGGATGTGCACAAACATATTCTCTCCAACGGGTACGTCCTCGATAGTAGTAGTAGCAGTAGTAGTAGTAAATTTATCGCTCGAGTTCTTTTTTTCCAAAGAAGAAGATAAAACACTGGACTCTTCTCCTGAGCGCACACTTCTTTTTGTTTTCTCTTTTTGCGTGTATCTCTTTATTTCGGCGCGTTTCGAGCGCGAGAGGGAGAAAAAGAAGAAGAGAAGGGAGCGAGGGTTAACGGTTCATCGCTCGCGCGTAGATTTCGTGATGATGTTTCAAAGAGGAGAGGAAGAGCACGCGGTTGAGTTTATCTCTCTCCGGGCCTCTTTTTCTCTTTTTTAAATGAGTCACGGTATTATTCTATCCAGGGACCTCAGCCGCTTCCTCTCTCTCGATTCTCCCTTTTTTTTGCTCTTTCTTTCCGCAGACGACTTGGGAACGAACGAGAGAGCTTTTTTTTCAATTCTCTCGTTTTTTTTGGTGGGGATGTAAAAGCAGAAGACGACAAAAAAATATTCGCCTACATCCGACGCGTCCGTCTAACTTTTCCTCTTCTTTGTTGACTCTTTACACATCACAGGGAACAAAATGGTACCGCGTTCAAATCGAAGATCGTGTGCACCCTAGGCCCGGTTTCTCGAACTGTTCCCATCTTGGAGAAGATGTTGAAGGCTGGCATGTCCATCGCGAGATTTAACTTCTCGCACGGTTCCCACGAGTACCACCAAGAGACTTTGGACAACCTTCGTCAAGCGTGCAAGAACACCGGCATCATGTGCGCGGTCTTGCAAGATACCAAAGGTCCGGAAATCCGTACCGGTTTGCTCGAACACGGTGAACCTGTGCACTACCACGCCGGCGACGAAATCACTCTCACGACAAACTACGACACGGTCGGTAACAACAAGTTGATCGCGGTTTCGTACCCGGACTTGGCGAAAGATGTTTCCGTTGGCTCTAAGATTCTCTGCGCGGATGGTTCGTTGACTTTGACCGTGCAGAAGTGCAACGTCGAGGAAGGCACAGTCGTCGTCAAGGCTGAAAACAGCGCGAAACTCGGCGAAAGAAAGAACATGAACTTGCCGGGCGTGAACGTGAACTTGCCGACGATTACGGAGAAGGATCGCGACGACTTGTTGAACTGGGGCGTGAAGAACGGCGTCGACTTTATCGCCGCTTCCTTCGTCAGAAAAGGTTCAGACATAGACTACATTCGATCGGTTTTAGGCGACGCTGCTTCCAAAATCTCAATCATCTCAAAGGTTGAAAACATGGAAGGTTTGGACAACTTTGAAGACATCGTGGATAAATCAGACGGCGTGATGGTTGCCAGAGGTGATTTGGGTATGGAGATTCGCATGGAGCAAATCTTCTTGGCGCAGAAGAGAATGATCAAAAGATGTAACGAGGCAGGTAAGCCAGTCATCACGGCGACGCAAATGTTGGAGTCTATGACTGGTGCTCCTCGGCCGACGAGAGCGGAAGCCACTGACGTCGCGAACGCCATTTTGGATGGTACCGATTGCGTTATGTTGTCCGGGGAAACGGCGGCGGGTGATTATCCATTAGAAGCCGTGTCGTGCATGGCGGATATTTGCCGCGAAGCTGAAGCGTACATTGACTCCGCGGCGGTGTTTCAACAACTTCTTGCGCACCAACGGGTGCCGATGAATTTATTAGAATCACTGGCATCTTCCTCCGTTCGGTCGGCGCAAAAAGTCGGAGCTAGATTAATTGTAACCCTCGCGAAATCCGGGAACACGTCTCGATTGATTGCCAAATATCGCCCAGACTGCCCGGTTCTTTCTGTGTGCGTCAACATGGAAGAAGACACGCACGATCCTGAAAACACGGCGCGACGAATGCTTGCCTCTAGAGGTTTAAAGCCTATGATTGAGCCAGCGGAATGGCATGCGCAATCCGGCCATCCTCAGGAGATATCCGCTAACGCGATTCTTTACGCCAGGGATAAGCTTGGTTTGGTTAAGAGTGGCGATTACATCGTATGTGTTCACAGACTCCTCGGAGATGCCATCATGAAAATCGTGGAATGCCCGTAAAATTGTATTTACTCATCACTCTGCGGGGACTATAATATCAAATATAATATAAATACACAAGGAGATTGTTAAAGTAGTATTATATAGCTAGTGTGTGTGTTTGTGCGGATGTGGTGCGGTAGATTAATGTCAAAAAAATGTGCACGTATCCCGTATATACTTTTAAACTCGCGTGTGCATCCAACTCGTGCCATCTTCATCTTTTTCGGGCGAATGAAACTGAACTTTTTCTTTTCATTTCTTTCCTCGCCGTCACACTTCTAAATCCGGTACGAAATATTACGCGCACTACTCTTTCGCTCAAAGATGCACACAGAGAGCCTCTTTCGATCTATTTTTATTTCAACTCCAAACCTTCCACGCCAAGCTCCTCGAAAGCGTCAAGAAATGTCTCCACCGGTTGAGCGCCTGAAAATTCTACTTTCTTTTTGGTATCTTCGTTGCGAATTATAAAGTGAGGAACGCCACTAATGCGACCTTGAACATCTTTCACTTGTGCTAAAACTTCGTCGCGATATTTTGCCTTATCTCGCAAAACTTCCTCGGCGCGTGCGAGATTGGATTTTTGCTCTTCTGCGCTTGCGCTCCTGTCTGCTTCGAACGCCTTTTCGCACGCCGCTAATAATACAGTTTCATCGCACGGCGCTTTGGAGTTGCAAAAATAATCAAGCATGATTGCATCCATGTAAGCATCTTGGTGCGACTGAGAATACTCCTCCTTCATAAAATGCGCGAGTCTGTGGCCGTCCAGGGTTGGTCCCGTGTTCCCTTCCAACGAGTATTTCGGCAAACCGATGGATTCAAAGACTGACGAAAGTCGCTTAATCATAGGCAAGACCCGACTTTCGCCACCAAACTTTTCGCAGTACCATTGCATTTTGTTTACGCCGTATCGCAACTTATCGGGAGTCAAATCTTCCCAAACGCGTGGCGAAACGAGCATGAACGGTTTCCAACTGATCGAAGAGAAAGAAACCGAAGAAGAGGAGGAGGAGGACGTTTTTATTTCTTCCAAGGCACGGTCGAGATTTCGTTTCCCCACTAGACACCACGGTCAAACGATGTCGGAAATGATATCGATGGAAAGGTTGGTGTTCATGGAAGCGGTCGTTAATGTCGATTTTTTTTTAGCAGTAGTGGTAGTAGCAGTAGTGATTCTTCTCGTCGCTGCTCCTATGAAAGCCTTAGCGAGACACAGGGACATTCTTTGTAACGGAAATGTTGGGGAGAGCTGATTTTTCCTATTTTGCAACTGTCTGTGTGACCAAGATGTCTTATTTGAGCGCGACACAAATTTCCCCAGGCCCCGCGCGCTCGAGAAAGAAAGATACGCAAACAAACGCAGAGTCGCGAGCACAATCCTTTCTAATGCGAACGTGATTGTCGATCAGATGATGTCCTCTGCTCCTCCTCCTCCTCCTCCTCCTCCTTCTTCTTCTCTGAGTATCAACACCAACGACAACGAGAAGGAAAAAACGAAAAGTTCACTGTCCTCTTCCTCCTCTTCCTCCTCGTCTTCTTCGTTCGATGTGGTGGACGGCGAAGCTTTGAAGTCTGCGGTGACGGAGTTTGTCGGAGAACTCACGAAAGAACCGTGCATTGGTTTACGCCACGTCTCCGCGAACGTTCAGAAACGAGTCCCACAAATTCTAGACAACACAGCCCGCGTTCAACGAGTCGAGAAGGAAGTCAAGAACGTGTTTGAGTACGACGCCAAATACGCACTGGAAGATGCGAGAAATATAACGAAAACGGCGGACGAACGCATGGAAAAGCTGAGTCAAGCGTTGGAAGATTGCATCAAGTCGCTCCAATCGGATTGAAAATGCATTAATGACATATCATTAAAGGCATAGCATTGCTAATATAGATGGAAAACTGTTGTATAAAGTGTGTAAAAATACATCGCGCGCACCAAAGAAGTGCCGCAAAACGACCCGGCCAAGAAGCCGAGTTGGAGAGAACCTTACTGTGTTTACTTTTCTCCCGCAGTCGTCTCCAACTTTTTCGCCAACGCTTCTGGACTCATTTCGCCCTTCACTTTTGCCCACTCGTTTCCGCCTCGCAAGCTCGGTTCTCTCGAGGAGCACCCTATGCCTAAAAGCATTCCTTTAGAAGAAATTCGTCTTATGCCGTGGGTCGATCCGCCTCTCGAACTCCCCGGCGATTTCTGCAAGACAAACTCGTTCAAATCTTGCGCTAATTTATGGAACGATTCGTTTCTCTTCATCAACGGCTTCTCCAAGCTTTGATAAGAGTTTGAGGCGTATTTTTCAGTTTCAGCTTGCATTTCTGCTGCGCCAGTCGCCTCTCTCAGAGCATCTACAAACTCTTCCCACACCGAACGCAAGTCGTCAATATCTAAGCACTCTCCGTCGGGATCTGAAATAAGAAGAAGAAGGAAAACAAAAAGTTAGCAAAGCGACTAGACGTGCTTCATGCACACATCCGCGAACGCTTACGGACGTCCATGTCTCGCAACGTTTCGCATTCCATACATTGCATAAAAAAAATCTCGCTTTTTCCGCCTCTCCCGCACGCGAACAAGTTCGAAGAAAAAGAAGACCGACTTTTGTGCACCCCTTTTTCTTTTCGCGTGTCGTATTTTTCTCTCTCCTCGTTGAGGATGTGTCTTCGAGGAGGACTCGTGCGCGAGTTTTTATGGATCAATAGCGGGCGCGCATAAAGAAGATTAGAACAAAACGAAGCAAAATCAACGTGTTGTGTTGGTCAAACGTACCGTCGCGAAACATTCTCGTCAGTTGCGAGTGATAGTTCCTCACAATCTCAAAACCTTTCTGTTTTCGTTCGTCTGCAGTTGCTGCGCTGTATTTATCCCAAATCGCGCACAAGTCTCTTCTCAAACCTTGAGTGGCATACAAGTGCGCGACTAAATCGATGACGGCAATCTCACCCCCGGTATCTAACGATGGTCGACCCATTGTGTATCGCGTTGTCTGTTTCTCAAAATGAAAGTGTGCTCTGCGCGCACGGACGGTGTGTATGTGCCGAGACTGGCGTCTCGCGTCGTTTGGTCGTTAAAATAAATTTTTTTGATTTTGATTTTTGTCTGCTGTGTGTAAAATAATCACCATCGTGCTCTTTTTGGGAAGGAGACCCAGGAATTTTTTTAGAAGCGATTGGCCTGGTGAAAGAGAGCCTGAAAAAAGGAAAAACTCACGAACACATCTCCTCACTTCTTTTGAAAAAACGACGAATAGCACATAGAAAATGTCTAAAAGAGGTACGCGATTGAATTCGTCTTTACTAATTCCGTGCGAATGTGGAACGACATCTTTCGTTTCTGTTTCGCGCGCGCGTGCTCGCGAGCGCGCGCGCGAATTCGTTTTTTTTTCCTCCTTGTCGCGAAAATGAGGGCGGAGGCAGACCTAAACGAGAAATGGGAAAATGGGAGCGATGGTTTTGCACGTGCGCGGGACGCGAAACGAGTCGTCGGAGACTATGAATGCAACGTGTGATTATTTTATGTTGCGTTTCATGCGTTTCTGCGGGTGCTTTTGCTTCGCGACGTGTCTGAAAGCGCCCCCGGCAATTTCTTCTTTTTTGTTCGTCCTCCCCCCTCTCGTCGTCGTCTCTTTGAACTCTTTCGACGAGGTTTGGAAGAGCTCTCGCGCTCATCTCGTCCGGCTTAGTGACGCGTAACAGTTACTCGTGTGCTGACGTTTACATTTCCTTTCTTCGCTTGAATCTTTACAGGAGGAGGAGCCGCTTCTGGCACTAAATACAGAATGACGTACGCTTGCCCAGTCGGCGCGGTTATGAACTGCGCTGACAACACTGGGGCCAAGAACTTGTATGTCATCTCTGTCAAACGTTGGGGCAGTCGCCAAAACCGTTTGCCAGCGGCGAACATCGGTTCCATGTTTATGGGCACTGTGAAAAAAGGTAAACCAGATTTGAGAAAGAAAGTGTTCCCGGCGATTATGATTCGCCAAAGAAGACCGTTCAAGAGAAAGGAAGGTTTGATGATTTACTTTGAGGACAACGCGGGCGTCATCGTCAACCCGAAGGGGGAAATGAAGGGTTCGGCGATTCAAGGACCGGTAGCCAAGGAGTGCGCGGACTTGTGGCCGCGTATTGCTTCGGCGGCGAACAGCATTGTTTAATATAATTCTTCGTAGAAAATCGTAGACATAATAAGAAGAAGAATCTCGCGAGTCGCGCGTGGGCCTTTTTCTCGAATCTCGCGATGTTTTTTTTTATTGGACTTCTTTCACCCCTTCTCGCGCTTTTTTAGCCATACGCGTATCGACACAAAAAATCAGCTCCCGGTGATACAAAACTGCAGCACAGTTACCGACGATGAAAGGGAATGACGTGGGTGACTGGAGGATTCTCGTGTTTTTTTAAATCATGCAACTTTTCTGTCGTTCCTGCTGTTATAACCGAAGCGCACACCTATCTGCTCCTGCCGCTGGAATACATCATCATCATCATCGAAAGCAACAAAAACAACTTGACTTCTCTCGACTGGACGAAAGAAGATACGAGTGGGAAACATCCGCAACGGTAAAGCCAAAGAATCTGTCGAGAACACGATTAATATGCGGCAAATTACGATCGAGTCGAGATCGAAGGAACAGACGTGCTCACACAATGGCTAAAAGAGACGACGACGACGACGACGAAAAAAAACAAGTTCGTTACGCACCCGGAAACTTTTCTTCTTTTACGGACAAGGGCGTCGCACCACCGAAAATGGATGAGGAAGATGAGGCAATAAAGTTTGATAATACGGTTGAGTTCATTCCATATTTTTTGTACGCGTGGGTTTTGCTCGGTTTTGTATTCCCGAGCGTAGTTTTGTCGCTTCCAATCGCGCAGGAGCAAGACGACGGAGGTGCGGCGTTGCTGTATCAAACGCAACTGTGCTCAGAGGTGATGAAACTAACGTATCTTTCCTACGAGCTCAGGAAGAGAAAATTTAGTCTGAGTATCGACAACCGCCCTCAACACATCCTCTCAGGTGTCATGTTTGGAATTGGAACTAGCG